>Ga0302321_100001794_pt1 | contig 18338 bp, 16 predicted proteins | sample Fen_T0_1_FD_202505 | JGI IMG/M metagenome (GOLD analysis project Ga0302321, IMG submission 202505) | Peat permafrost microbial communities from Stordalen Mire near Abisko, Sweden - Fen_T0_1 | ecosystem: Environmental > Terrestrial > Soil > Wetlands > Permafrost | place: Sweden: Abisko...
GGCCGGGCAAGCGCTCCGTGAAGCCTCATACAGCCACCAGCCGATAGCCAGCGGAGGCGACGCCGTTGCGGCCGTGCGGCGCTTCGTCGAGCGCCCGTCGAAGCCATGCCCGCGATGCAAGACTGGCTTCCGCGAATACTGCGCCAGTTGCCCCGCGCGGGAGGCAGCGCGTGCGGCTCGGGGCAGGCTTCGCGGGGCGAACAAGAAGCGCCCGGCGCGGGGTAGCCCTTCCGAATTGCTTCGCGCCGTCGAGCCGGCGCCAGCTCGCGAAGGCGGCGCGCTCAGCGACGCCGTCGCCGATGCTGAGGCCGGACTCATCGACGCACCTGCGCCGCATTCACGGCCCGTCCAAGAGCCGCAGTGAGTCACTGCGGTCGCCTAGATGGCCACGCTCTTGGAGCGATCACCTACTTCGGTTCGAGAGCTTGCCATTCGGCGAGAGCGAGCTGGGCGTCGAGCGGCGACACTCGGGATGATCACTCGCTGCAAATCGGGAAGTCGGCACAAAACCAGGGTTCTCGTGCTGGGACTGTGCCTCCTGCCACCTTGGCGGCACCATCGTCGGGGCTTCTGACGCGCGGGTGGGTGTGATGCGGGGCGCCCGGTCCGGCGGCTCACCACCGAATTGCTCCGAAAGGTTTGGCCAACATGTCGCGTGCGAGTAGCAGGGGAGCGCCAACCGGTCCCGAATCGGCTGTTTCCGTCGCTCGCTGCGGTCCGATAGCCGACCGGCGGTCGCCGGCCAGAACCTCCGCTTGGTCACCGCCGCGGGGATGAATTAGCCGGAAATTCGGTGCCGTTCAGGTGGCACGCCGCTCGCTGATTGTTCCCTGGTGGGACCGCACGGAACGCGCCAAGCGCCAACGCCAGTCGCGTCGAAACGCTACCAGCGGCACGAACCCGAGGCTACACCACTCTACCAGATTGTCGCTGAGCACCTCGAATCGTTTCTCGCAGAAGCGCGCGAGACGCACGAGCGTGCCCTACCGCAATACGTCGAGCGTGAGCTGCGCGAGTACTTGAAGTGCGGGATCTTAGCGCACGGATTTTTGCGAGCACGATGCCACTCGTGCGGCAAAGACCTACTTGTCGCGCTGTCGTGCAAGAAGCGGGGAGTGTGCCCATCCTGCAATGCGCGACGCATGTGTGGGACCGCCGCACATTTAACGGATGAGGTGATGCCAGAAGTGCCGCTTCGACAGTGGGTGCTCTCGGTGCCGTTCGAGCTACGCCTGCTACTCGCCCGCGATCCGCGTGCTCTGACCGCAGTGGGCGAATCTTTGCGCAGGAGATCTTCCGCTCGCAGCGCGAGCGCGCCGGGCTGTCCGGGCTTCGCTCGACAGCAAGCGGTGCGGTGTGCTTTCCGCAACGATTCGGCGGCAGCATGAACTTGAACGTTCATTTTCATGTCGTCGTCCCCGACGGCGTGTTCACAGCGGCCAGGAGCGCCGCTCGCGCCGACTTTTGGCAACTGCCAAAACCGGACCGTATGGATCTCGAAACGCTCACAGTTAACGTCGAGATGCGAGTCGTGGGATGGCTACGTCGCCACGGGTTTCTCGATAACGACCCAGACGAGCCACCCACCGAGCCCGTTGCTCGCTCAGCGCTCGATGCCTGCCTGGAGGGCTCGCTCGGCCTGGGCGAGCTGACCGCCATGCCAAGCAGACCCGGCCCCAGCGATGACGGTCACGAGGACCTCCCTGCGCCTCCCCGGTCCCAACGGCGCAGTGGCCACGTGCGAGGCTTCGACGTGCACGCGGGGGTGGTCGTGTCTGCGAGCGACCGCGAAGGCCGCGAACGGCTTCTTCGCTATTGCGCCAGGCCCCCGCTCAGCCTCGAGCGTCTGAGCGTGCGAGGCGACGGTCGCATCCCATACGCCATTCGCAAACCATGGGGCAATGAGACTCACCGCGTGATGTCGCCACTGCAGTTCCTTGCCCGCCTCGCGGCGCTCATCCCGCCGCCTCGCCACCCCCTGATCCGGTTCTACGGGGTGTTCGCGCCGCACTCTTCTTGGCGAGCAAAAGTTGTCCCAGTACGACCTCCCTGTTGCCAACAACAGAGCGCAAACGGCATCTGCTCCGCACAACCCATCGCAGCCGCCACAGCAGCGACGACGGCGACTGCGGCCGCTTCAGCGGCCGCGCGAAGCATGAAATCATCCACCTTGCCAACGCTCGCGCGCCGGTGCAGCGAGCCGGCTCCGTATTGCACGGCCACCATCGCCCCCAAGTACGTTGCCGTAGCCGCCGTTCGTGAACCAACGACCCGTATTGACTGGGCCGAGCTCCTGAAGCGCGTCCACGACGTCGATGCTTTGGCCTGCCCGTGCGGCGGCCGCCTGAAGTTCATCGCGCTGATCCTCGAGGAGGATCCGGCTCGCGCGATCCTCGAAAGCTTGCACCTTCCATCCGAGCCCCCTCCAATCGCCCGTGCAAGATCACCCGACTGGCTCGAGCCGATCCCACTCGACACCTAGCGGCGGCCAAGCGAGCGAACGCCCCGGTTCGGGGCCGCCGAGAGCGAGCTCTCCGCCCTGAGGCGGAGCCCTGCGCGCGGTCCCTGAGTGGCCCCGTTTGGATTGCTCAGCACGGCCCGTCCGAAACCGGCGCGAACCCTCGCGGACGGACGACTGCGCATAGAAACTTTTAGGTAAACCAACACTTAGCTCGTGTTGCGCGCCCAGGGAGAGTCGCACGGCCGAGCTTCGTGTTCAAGTGGGGCGTCTGCCGGTCGCTGACCGAGGTGGCTTTGGATGACTCAGACCCAGGGTCACTTGTACTTCGTGAGCGACGAACGCAAACAGCGGATCGACGTGCTGCACGTTTGGGATGGGCGACGTGAACGGTTTCCGGCGCTTTGAGGGGATAAGGCATCCAAAGCACGGCCGGGTTGACCTAACTGGTCCTATGCGCACAGGTTTGGCCCGCGAGGGTTCGCGCCGGGCTCGGACGGGCCGCGCTGGCAGTCCGCCTACCCTTTGAGCCAACTCTTGTCGCCCTCGCGAATCGTGCCGCCGCGCTGAACAACAGCGCCCTTGCGTACGCCCTTGCCACGCTCGCGATTCCACTTCGCCTGATTCGCCAGCCGCGTACTAAAGGTGCCGTTCCAGCTGACTGCGGTGCGGCCTTCTGTCCAACCTCGGAAGCTGTCCACCTCGAGCTCTAGCTGTAGACCGTGCTTTGCGGCGTAGGCGGCGTGCTGCTCGGTCGGCTGTTGACGAGCACCACTTTGCGTCGAAATCTGAACAGCCCGCGCGCGGCGAAGCCGTGGGCGGGCTGTTTCTCGGTCAGCTGACAGGTCAGGTGGTGGGCTCTGGTTCGGTCAGGTCCTTTCGGCGCGAGCGTCGTTCCTTGGCGTGAGAGTCGGCTTCTCGGGCGCGATAACTGTCGCCCTCAATGGCGATCACGTCAGCGTGGTGGACGACGCGATCGATGAGCGCGGTAGCGCACGTGGCGTTGGGGAAGATGGTGGGCCAGTCGCGGAATGCGAGATTTGTGGTCAGAACGGTGCTTTTCTTTTCGTATCTGCGGCTGATGACCTGAAACAAGAGGTCGGCGTTGCGGTTGTCGAAGGCGAGAAAGCCGATTTCATCGAGAATGAGTAGGCCGATCTTGGCGTAGTGCTTGAGTCGCCGATCGAGCGCCCGCGCCGATTCTTGGGAACCGAGATCGAGCAGCAGCTGCGCTGCGGAGATGAAGAGCGCCGAGTGCCCGCCGATGGCAGCGTGATGGGCGATATTCTGGGCAATCATGGTCTTCCCTAAGCCTTGCGGCGCGACGAGCACGACGTTGCGCGGCTCGGCGATGAAGTCCAAGCGGAGGACCGACTCGACCAGGGATCGGTCAATCTTCTTCGGCCAATTCCAATCATAGTCGACCATGGGTTTGAACCGCTCGAGGCGACTTCGTTTGAGGCGACGCTCGAGGCCGCGCCGAGTGCGGTCCTTTTCTTCGAGGGCCCCAACGTGCTCGAACAACTCGATCGCTCCCCAACGCTTCTTGCTGGCAAGCGCGACCAAGTCGTCGAGACCATCGGCAGTGGCGGATAGTCCGAGGCCGCGAAGTCGTGTGCGGAGATCGCGCTCGGTCACGGCTGCACCTTTTTTTGTGCTGGATCGGTGAGTCGGCCGAGTCTGTCGTATCTGTCGAGAGAATGCGGCGTAACGACGAGACCGTGTACGCGCGGGTCGTTTGGCAAGGTGACCTCGATAGGGACCGGTGCGCCGCGTGCGCGACGTCGCTGGTCAAGCACGTGGGCGACCGATTGCGCGGCGAAGGCGCCACGGTGGTGGGCGTCCGCGAGCGCTGCGTCGAGCTCGGCCGCACCGTACTGGTCAAGCAGGCGGAGCAGGCGGCTGGTGGTGCCTCCGAGATGTCCGCTGTGTTTGGCGACTTCTCCGAGAAACGGTTGCGCCGCGGGGCAACCAGCGAACAGCCGATTGCGCCCGCGGTGCTCACGGCTCTTGCGTTTATCGACGAGGAGCGCTGCCAGGTGCGCCTCGTTTTCGATCTGCTGACGCATGCCCCAGGAACGCTGGTGCCGGGCGACCTCAATGTCGCCATCGAGCACGCGCACGAGAGTCTCGGAAGCAACCATGGTAAGCGGCTTTTTAATCAGCGTGTGGGGGATCGAGTAGTCATTCTTGTCGAAGCGCAGATACGGCGTTTTCCCCGAGGAAGTGACCCGAATAGCCTCGGTTTGAAAGGGGTGCTCCGGAAGTTTGAGTAACCGAGGCTGTTCTTCAACGAGCGCCTGAACGACTAACTTTTCGCTCTCACCCGGAACCCGCCGTTGGTGCACGACGCGGTCGATCCAGGTGTCGACCTGGCGATTGAGATCGGCGAGCGAAGCGTAGGTGCGGGCCGCAAAGAAGGATTCTCGGATGTCTCGAATGCGCCGCTCGGTGCGCCCTTTCTCATTTCCACGCGCGATGGCGACGGGCTTCGGCGCGAAGTGATAGTGCCCGGCGAGCTCGAGGATGCGATTGTGAAAGCGGATGAGGTCGCCCTGGCGCTCAAGCACGACGCTCTTCAAATTGTCGTACAGGATGGCTCTCGGAACACCGCCCAGTCTGCTAAATCCTTCGACGTGGCAGCGCAGGAAGCTCTCGAGTGTCTGATCGAGCGTGAAGCGTGCAAAAGTTGCGCGCGACCACGACAGTACCATTACGAAGCAAGACAGGGCGCGCTCTGCGCCCCCAATCCGGAACTTTCCGAACGAGCCCCAGTCTACCTGCGCTTCCTCGCCTGGTAGCGCGCTAAGCCGAAAAAATGCCTCGCGCGCAGGCGCAGGCCGAACGTGTCGCACATAGCGCCTGAGCGGAAAGACGCTGCCTTCGTAGCCACGCTCGCGGATCATCTCGAGCAGCCGAGTCGAGCAGAGTCTCGGGTACTGGTCGAGTGTCGCACGCACGAAGTCACGGTACGGGTCGAGCATCTGCGACTTGGTGCGAAACTTCACCGTCGCAAACTGCGACGTGTCGATGGCACGGGCGACCGTGTCTCGATGCAGCTTGAGCTCGATCGCGATGGTGCCGATCTTCCAGTGCTCGGCAAAGAACAGCCGTCGGATGCGCGCCCGGACGTCCTCGCCAATCATCGCGCCACCGTTTCGAGCACGAGCCGCTCGAGGTCCTGAAAGCTACCGAGCCCGTGCAGGCGATGGCGGCGTTGGCGGTGCGCGCCCGCGGGCACCCAGACGAGATTGTACAGCGCCCCGCCGTCGTCCAAGAACGCTTCGCGACAGAGATTGGAGTCGCACGAAAACCCCGGGGCGTCCGCACACAGCGCAGCTCGGACCGGCTGCCCCTGCCACAAGGCAAGCGCTTCGAGCAGTGTCCCAAGTGCACGCGGATGCACCGGATCCCTCGACAAATGCGCTTTCAGTATCGTTTCGCTCGGCCCCGCCATCGCGACCACACGCGTCGTCGTCAGGCCCGGAGCAATACCCATCCAGATCGATTTCATTGCTGATCTTTTCGCGCAGCGACTCGGTCGCCGACGTGACGACGGAGCGCTCCGCGTTGGAGACCATCGGCGCTCGGCCAACTTTTCGGCGACCCTTGTCCGTTTCTATTTTTCGTCGCCGTGCACGCAACCTGCTCGTGCGTGCAGAGGTCTTCCGCTTGGCCTTTCGACTCAGCCAGTGCTTCCGCTTGGACTCACGGCGGTGGGCGGCCCGCTCGGCATCGTGGCGCCCATCCACGCAATAGATCTGGCCACGATCGCAGTACCGGCAGACGTGAAACGGCCGTCTGCAACCGTCCGCTACGCATTGAACCTGTCGAAGATCGTCCACCCGCGCGCGCCACCGCCGGGAATTCGTCCGCCTCTGGAGACTCGTGCGACAAGACCAATGTCGAACGCTTCACCCGCGGCGACGTAGGGCTCGGAGCTGGTACCTCCGGGCCCTTTCCTATTGGCGGTGCTCGTGGCGATCGTCCCGAATCTCGGGCCCAAAGGCCAACTACGTGGCTAGCCGGCTTCGCTCAGATCCCCGCGCTTTTCGGAGCCCGTCGACAGTCGGCTTCCAGGAGCACCTGAAAAAGCTGGCCGGCACCTGGCAAAAGCCGATCATGTTCAACGAATTCGGCTACACGACGCGCAAAAACAGCGCGATTCGCCCCTGGGAATGGCTGGACAAGATGAGTCACGTGCAGGCCGATCAGGGCGCGCAAGCCGACGCCTACCGGCCTACCGCGCACTCTTGTCGGCTCTAATCGACGAGCCGTGGTTTGCAGGGTTCTTCGTGTGGCGCCTGTACGCCGACCCGGACGACATGTCGCAAGAGGCCGAGTGGGGCTTCTCACCGCGCGGTAAGCTTGCCGAACTCGTACTGCGCGACGCGTTCGACACACACTGGGCGGGCGATGGCCCAAGACCACTCGGCAGCGCGCTGTGGCGCGACGCCGCGAGCGGTGTCGGGCGCTTCTGACGGATGGTCAGCGGGCGTTGCAGTTTGTTTTGGGGATGGCCACGCGGGAAGGGGCGCGCTCTCGCGCCCCTCGCGACGTTAGGCAGCCCAAGCAAGCGCAGTCCGTCGTAGCAGCCGCGCCAGCCCGAACTGTCGACGTCCGCGCGTTCCGCTCTGCTCGCGCGCCCACGCCCGCGTAACTGCGCCACGCGCCGACCGATAAGGTTCCGTGCCGGCTGACGGGGCTCTGGTTCACATGAGCCCGATCGGCCCGCCGCACTCGGCGACAGTCGCTCGTCTGAATGAGGTGCAGCCCAACGAACGCAGGCACGTCAGCCCCAAGCGCTCTCACAAATGTGGCAGCTGGCGGAGCAGCCCCTCGACGTAGCTCCGATCGGCAGCCGCGGGCGACAGCGCCAGGTATCTCTCGAGCTCTCTCCGGGCCAGATCGACGTTGCCCACTCGCGCGGCCGCCGTTCCGGTCAGGAATGCGCAATCGCCATCGGCCGGATGCTCCCGCCCGTAAGGTTCGAGGGCGTCGATGGCGTACGCGAAACGGCCGAGCGCGAAGGCGGCCACGCCGGCATTGTAGCGGAGCTCTCGAACGTAGGGCGAAGGTCTCATCAGCGGCAGCCATGCTTCGGCCAGGGCGACCACCTCGCCGGGCCGATTCAGTCTCAGGAGGGCGTGCGAAAGACCGAGCACCGCGCCGTCACGAGGCAGGTAAGAGATCGTGGATAACCTCGGAGCGAGCGCCCTCCGGAAGTAGGACACTGCCCGGGCGAAGTCGCCCGCGCGGTCGTAGTAGCTCCCGAGGACCGACAGGCCCTCCAGATAGTCAGGGTTTGCGTCGACCTCGGCGGCGAACAGCTCCCGATCGTCCCCGAAGCGCTCGATCCGCGACCGGTCCAACCCCGCGTAGAACACGGCCACCGCGCCGACCAGAGCAAGACCAGCACGGTGGGGAAGCATCGACCGACGATCGGGCACGACGTGCCGAACGACCGTCACCGCTGCCCCGAGGAAAGCGAGGCTCGGGATGTAGAGGAAACGCTCCGAACGAAAATGCAGCAGTGGCACGATCTGGCTCACCGGGAGGAGCGCCAGGTTGTAGAGGGCGATCCAGGGCCTGAGAGAGGGCATGCGAGCCCAGCCAAGAGCCTGGACGCCTGCGACTGCCACGCAAGCCATCACAACCACAACCCCATGGATCGCCGGCCAGGCCGACGCCCGAAGCACGGTGTCCGAGACGGAGATGCCCACCGGCCAAAGCAGCATCGCCACGTAACGAATGTAGACCTCGGCGAATGTGGCCAGACGCTCTGGAAGCGGTACCCACCCGACCAACGCGCCTGCGAATCTGCCATCAATCGTTCGATACACGAGCGCGGCGATCGCCACGCAGGAACCAGCAACTGTGTACGTCTTGACGAGGAGAGCTTCCCGCGGACGCCGGCGGCGCAGGTATGTCCAGACGGCGATCGCGAAGAGCGGCCAGGCGAACGCCGTTTCCTTCGCGAGCAGTGCGGCCGCGAACACTGCCACTGCGAGCGCGACATATCGCCCCGGTCGCTGCTCTGCCGCACGGCAGGCGTGGAGGACCAGGTGGGCCGACGCCAGCAAGAGCACCGCGCAGAGCAAATCCGCTTTCGCGTGAATGAGGCCTACGACCTCGGCGTTGACGGGGTGCAGGCCCCAGAAGAGGCCCAGGAGGGCCGCCGCCCACGTGTCCCATCCCAACCGTTTCATCAAGATCATGGCCAGGACCACGGCTGCCAGGTGCAGCGCCAGCGACGAGAGATGGAAGCCTAGCGGCCGAAGACCCCAGATCCAGAGATCGACCGAGTGCATGAGCTCGTAAAGGGGACGGTGGTATCCGGAGGCGAGCGCGGGCCTCGCCAGCCGCGAAAGGAGCTCGCCGGGGCCCGAGAGGATCATTTCCCGCTCGATGATCTCGCGCTGATCGAGCCATACGAAACCATTCGTCAGCCCGCTGGCATAGGTCGCCGCCACGGCGGCGAGAACCAGTGCCAAGGTCCCCTTCATCGACATGGGCCGGGCTCGCAGCATCGCCGCCAGCGTCCGGCACGAGTCGAGCGAGCTTTAGCGCTGAGGTTTTTTGGGCGGAGCCTAGGAACAGTTTGGGGGTACGGCGCAGACATTGCTCTCAGTGGGACGGGGATCCCCTGATCCCGAGGCCTCATTGCGCACTGTCGAATGCGCAGCGAAAACCAACAATGTATTCCGCCGTTGCGTTCGGGAAGATCCGTACTGGTTCCGCGTGCCCGGAACGGACTGCATCTAGGAGGTACGTCGCGAAACTGAGCACCACAGACTGATCGCGTTCATGCTCAGGGTCGAAAGTAACGAAGTCGGGACTTCCGTCCGGCAATGCGCAGAAATCGTCGGACGGAAATCCGCCCCAAGTTTGCGTCCATTCCCACACCGAACCGAACAGGTCAGCGTGGCCGTAGGGACCACGATCCAGCTCGAAGGCGTTCGTGCGGTACAGAGGCGGGGGCGGGCTCTGAAAGTAGTTGAGTAGTTGCAATTGCTCGCAAATAGGATCGGTTGGAGCTTCCCCGGGCATGCTGCTTCCGCAGCCGATCGCCGCTTGGGTCAGCGCCGGTATTCCGGGGATCTCCGCGTCGCCCTGCGTGGCACGGGTCAGCTCCGCCAAGGTTGGCAGTCGTCCGTGCGCCCACCGACAATAGTCTTCTGCTTGGTCGTGTCTGACGTAAACGGGCAGCTCGATGCGCGCCGGATCATCCCAAGACTTGGGATTGGGATCCGCAATATCGTGCTCAGGTGCACTGCAGGCGCCTGCGGAAAAACAGATGGCGTACAGCCCATTCGTGACCGGAGTCTCTTGGAGCCAAAACCTCGCTACCGAAAGCTTGCGATTGGCCTCACGCTCCCCGACGACGTCGTTGCAGCCCTTCGGCCGGCGAAATCGCTGGGCAGCAGCGTCGAAGATCCAGCCTCCGACGAATGCATCCCCTGCGGGTACTCCTTTGACCGTGCCCACCCAGAAGTGATCGCTAGCATCGGGAGATGCGTCGGCGGCGTCCGGCGGTCCGCCGTCGTCGACGATGGCCGGTTCCGAACCTTGGCGCGCGTGCCCGCCACAGCCGCCGGCTAAGCCGGCGACCAGGGCGAGCAGCAGCCTCAGCGCTGAAAGGGAGGAGTGACGGTCCACTGGCCTGGATTCACTGTGATACCCCATTTGTTTTTAACGTAGGTTGCGGCGTTCGAGCGCGCTGCGTTGCACATCGCTTGAGGAACGAAAGTGGTGCCCTGAGCGGACTGTGGGTTCATTAGGTTGGGCCCGGATGCGTCGTGGTTCAGACCGAGGGCGTGTCCGAGTTCGTGCGCCAACACGAGCGGGTCCGAAGAGTTCAGAACGCTCATGGTAGACGTTCCGCTTTCTGACAAATCCAAGATGGTGCTTCCGTTTTTTACGCAGGAAGGGCCGCTCACTCGTCCCGTGAGAAGAACAATCGGAAGATCAGAACGCACACCGGGCAACAAGCGAGCCTCATCCCTGTTGTGGTGTACGATCACGTCCTCGCAACCGCAGAGAGTGTCGTCCACCAGGACGCGTTGCTGCGCGGAGACATTGCATTGCGTGCCGATTGCGCTCACATTGAATCCTTGGGTGATGTTCAGATCAGGGCAGCGCTCAAGCCCAGGCGCGTCCGTCCCGGAGCAAGAGATTGCCCGAAACTGGATACCGCATTGAGCCCAGATCGTGTCCGGCTCGGCGTAAATCAGCGGTGCACCCGGCAGCGCTGCCACCTGGTAGTGCTCCGAGACGAAGATTTCGCCGGGGTGACTGATCGAAGACTCCGAAATCGCTTGCCTGTTGTCGAAAACCCGATTTATCGCTCCCACAGAAATGTTGGCCAAACTTGGGAAGAAGCTTGCGGTGGGCGGAGGGAGCACTTTGATGACCTGAATCGGGACCAACATTACCTGCTGGTCCAATTGGGCCCGCACGGGGGCTAGGGGTCGCGGGTTTCCACTGACTTCTTGGTGAAGGGCGGTGACTGAACTCTCTCCGTACCCCAGCTGGATACCGTCGGCGACGAACGGCAACATGGCCGGCGGGTCAAACATAGCAGCCATGCTTGGCTTCGCAATGAGTTCGCCCGATCCCGGACTGTTCACCGTTCGGGAACCCTTGGACTCGTCCCCAACGGAGTGCACGACTAGACTGAACCAGTCGAAGCCCCAGGCATTGGGCAGTTGTGTGCCATTGGCGTGTTCAGGATATTGCTGGGGTCCACACGGCAAGCTGGAGCATCCAGGGTCGTAAGTGACGGTTTGCAGCGGATCGTTGCCGCTGACCGTCGGGTTATCGAGCTGATTCAACATCAGCGCGGGGTCGTTCGGCGAAACACTGCCTGATTGAAACGAAATAGAGAACGCCGAAACTGGGCAGGTGGAGTGAAAACAGCCGGTAATTGCATCACACGAATCGACGGAGCAGCTCAAGCCATCGTCGCAGCTGATTTGCGCGCCAGGCGCGCAGGCACCACCCGAGCACACGTCTCCGAACGTGCACACGCTGCCATCGTTACAAGGAGCCGTGTTGTTCGCAAAGACGCACGCCCCCGTCGCGGGATCGCAGCTGTCATCGCTGCAAGCGTTGCTGTCGTTGCACACAACGGCAGCGCCCGGGACGCAAGCGCCGTTGGCACAGACATCACCCGTGGTGCAGGCGTTGCCGTCTTGGCACGGTGCGGTGTTGGCCGTCTGAACGCAACCGGTGACCGCGTTGCAGCTATCGTTGGTGCAAGCATTGTTGTCGTTGCAGCTGATGGCCGCACCGCACACGCCGGCGATGCAGCTGTCTCCCACAGTGCACACCGAGCTGTCGTCGCAGGCTGTCTTGTCGACTAGCCCAGTGCAGGATGCGACGGGAACGAAGTGCAGGTCGTCGAGCAAATAGAAACCGGTCTGGCCGTTGGGCGGGTTGACCGATATCGCAAACGACAGGTCATTGTAGGTGTGTGACGCGAGGGACTGGTAGGTCGCCGCTGGCAGCTGAAACTGCAGCTCGAAAAAGCTGCCGTTAGGCTTCCCTGTCAGCGGCTTGTTGGAAGAGAAGCTGAGACCCAGCGACGGCACGGACATGGCCAGCGTGAGGTCACCTTGCCACGAAGGGTTTGGCTGGTTCGTCGGCTTCTGCACACGCAAACTGAGGGTCTGGCTGACCTTGTGGAGTGTCGCCAAGCTCACGCTGCTCACGGTCGAAAAGGTTGACGTATTGATCTGCAGCGAACGGGCACCTTGAACCTTGGTCGTGCTGGGCGCCAATGCGGCCGCGCCGTTGGTCGCCTGCCAGGCCGGAAAATTCTCGAAGCCGAGCACGTCGTCCCCGGCGTCACACGCGCTACCCGGGGGTAGCGTGCCCGCGGTACCGCAGGTTCCAGCGTTGCAAGAGTTGCCCGTGGTGCAGCTGACGGAGTCATCGCACAGGGTGCCATTCGGCTGACCGACACAGCTCGGTGCAGGGAGGAAACGCAGGTTGTCGAAGCGAAATGGCTGGGTGACACCAGCCGGGGGATTGAGCCCTAGGTTGAGCTGCAGATCGCTGAACGACGACGCGGCGAGGAGCTGAGCGTAGATGTTCGCGGGCAGCTGAAAGGTCAGCGTCTGCCATACGCCCGTGGGGACACTCAGCTGCTTTTGGTTCACCCAAGCGCTGTAGATGTTCAACGAAGGAACGTTGATGGACATCTGAATCGCACCCAAGTAGTAGGGACCGGCCTGGGTCGGGATCATGACATCCACGGCAAGCAGCGGACTGAGCGCAGCCGGCTTAACGACAGCGGCAGAACGGACTGCAACGAACGCCGAAGAGGAAAGTTGCAGGGAAAAGCTACCTTCGTCGTGCGTGGTACTGAGCTGCTTCGATGCGCTTCCAGTCGTAACCGTCCACGCGCTCGCGTCTTCGAAACCCCAAATGGCAGCTGTGGTGAGCGCGTCTCTCGAAATGCCGATCGCCTCGGGCTCCTTTTCTTCGGCGGTCGAGCCGGAGCACGCCGTACCAGTGAATCCCGTGCTCACTGCAAGAGCAAACCACCCCAGTCGCCCCATCGACAATTTCGCGTTCATCAGTTCCATCTCGTTGAGCCCTCCATGGGCGAATCGCTCCGCCCGCGCGGTGAGTAGTATTGGGTCTCGACTAGTATGTCAACGACGATGGGTCGTTCCTTCGAGGAGCGCACCGATTGATTGACGATTCAACGCACGCTTGCCCGCGTTCCTGCGCGAGCAAGCCGATACCGTGCAACTCCACCTAATAAGTTGGTTAGTTCGCGGAAGTTCGATCTCCGTCGCTCGCGTCCAGATAAGGGGAGGACGACGCGCTCACCTGACCGGCGGTTTCCGCCGTTTCCGAGTCGTGCAGCGAGCTGAGGTCGACCGGATAATCGTAAGCCACGCGCGGACGGCGTGTTTTCTGGGGCTTGCCGCAGGCAAACAGCCGTTGTGGCGGAGTGATCGCGATCGGGCGTCGGTCGTGCGAGTCCAGCGGGGTGTCGCGCAAGCACGGAGCACCGCCACCTTATTCTGAAGCCGAGCTGCCGGCCGTCACGGCGCCAGAGATCATCCGCGTGCGCGGTGCGGCCGGCCAGCGCGGACTGGAGCTGCGCGATGGGAGTACGAGCGGGTGTACAGCCTGCCGGACCCGTACACGCGCCTGCTGTTCGTTGCGCTCTGCCGGCGGGAAGGCGTTGTTGCGTACCGACGCCCGCGGCAGCGCAACGAGACTCTGTGCGTGAAAATCACGGCTTGGAAGCACCGTGGACTCGAGCAGCGGTTCGAGGAATTGAGCGCGCTACTCGACGGTGAGCGTTTCGGCATCCAGACGGTCCGATGTTGGCAGTCGGCAGAAGTCGGCGCGAGCGGCGCCCTGGCCCGACGTGAACACGCCGTCGGGCACCACGACGTGAAAATGAACGTTCAGGTTCATGCTGCCGCCGAATCGCTGCGGGAAGCACACCGCGCCGCTTGCTGTTGAACGAAGCCCGGACCGCCGAGCGCGCTCGCGCTGCGAGCGGAAGATCTCTTGCACGAAGATGCGCCCGACCGCGGTAAGAGCACGCGGATCACGGGCAAGCAGCAGGCGCAGCTCGAACGGCACCGAGAGGACCCACTGCCGCAGCGGCACTTCAGGAACCACGTGGTCAGTCAAATGTGCGGCGGTCTCACACATGCGTCGGGCATTGCAGGACGGGCACACGCCCCGCTTCTTGCATGACAGTGCAACGAGCAAATCCTTGCCGCACGAGCGGCAGCGCGCCCGCAAAAAGCTGTGCGCCAGGATGCCGCACTTCAAGTACTCGCGTAGTTCTCGTTCGACGTAGTGCGGTAAGGCACGCTCGTGCGTCTCGCGTGCTTCTGCGAGAAACGTCCCGACATGCTCGGCGACGATCTTGTACAGCGGCGTGGTCTCGGGCTCGTGCTGCTGGTAGCGTTTGGACGCGGCCGGCGTTGGCCCTTGGCGCGTCTGGTGCGATCCACCAGAGGACAATCAGCGAACCCCGTGCCACGTGAACGGCACGACGTACCCCGCCAGTTTGAGCCCGCGCCGGGGTGGCCAAGCGGAGGTTGTGGCCGGCGACCGCCGGTCGGCTATCGAGTCAGCGCGCACGCCTTGGAGTGCACCTGCGGCGGCTCTAACACGAGCCGCTCACCCTAGTCGCCTCCGCTTGCGCACCTTGGCCATACCCCGTCACTCTTCATCGCCATTATTTCAATTGCGTTTTATGTCAGTCATTGCCGCCGCGCCTGAGAAAACCTGCGGAGGACGCGGCCGACTGGGTGATTGAACAACCCCAGCGCGGCGAACGTCGCATCACCATTTGGCAGTGAGCAAACGTGCTTGGCGCACCGGCGGCACCGTGAGCGATCGTGAAGGGATAGCGCGGCAACGACGAACTAATTCACTGATGAGGTCGAGCACATTGTTGCAGCCGAGATCAGCTCAAATGATGGCAAAGGCCAAGAATTAGCCAGAGCGGCTTCTTGAGTTTCTCCCTGCCGTTGGCTCAGGGTCAGCCGCAGCCGAGAGCTTGCATGTCTAAGACCAATTCAGTCCGCAGCGCCCGCACGCTCCCCGACCTCCTCACCCCGGCCGAGGTCGCCGCCTGGCTCCGCACCACCGTCAAGGCCGTCTACGCCAAAGCCGAACGCGGCTCTTTGCCGGGCGCCGCGCGCGTCGGCCGCCGCCTCTACTTCCTGCGCGCCGACCTGCTACGCTTGGTCGAGCAAGGTCGGGTGCCGCATCTGGGAGGCCCCGGTGGCGGCACGTAAGATCGACGGAAAATGGTGCGCGGATTTTCGGTTTCAACATGCGGACGGCACGGTCGAGCGAGTGCGCAAGCGCTCGCCGATTCAGTCCAAAGCAGGGGCCGACGCGTTCGAGCATCAGCTTCGGACCCAGCTACTGGCGCCGACCCGCACAGTAACCAAGGAGGTGCCAACGTTCTCGGCTTATGCGACCGAGTTCATGGATACGTACGTGATCGCGAACAACAAACCGTCAGAGCGATCGATGAAAGCCTGCATACTGAAGCATCACTTGCTTCCGGTGTTCGGCGACATGCCTCTCGATGCCATCAAGATGCATCCGATCGAGGTCCTGAAAGCGAGCTTGCTCGCCAAGGGGCTCAGTCGGAAGCGGGTAAACAACATCCTTGCCTGTCTCGGCAAAATGCTGCGCTACGCGCACGAAGTCGAACTGATCGAAGTCGTGCCACGGGTGAAGCTTTTGAAGATCCCACTGCAAAAGTTCGATTTTCTCACATTCGAGGAGCTGTCACGGCTCACCGAGGCCGTGAAGGTCGAGCCGGAACGCTGGGCGCTCGTGCTCTTGGGCGCGGACGCGGGCCTACGCCAGGGCGAGATCATCGCACTGGAGTGGGGCGACCTTGGATTTGGTTGCCGGAACGCTGACTGTTCGGCGCTCCTCTTGGAAGGGCCTGGTCGGGACGCCGAAAAGTGGGCGGGAGCGAAAGGTTCCGCTCACTGCGCGGTTGAAGGCCGCGCTCAAGGCGCACCGGCACCGGAAGTCCGAACTGGTGTTTTGCCGCGCGGATGGCAAGCCCTTCACCCAATCAGCAATCGAGGCGGCGCTCCGCTTCGGCTGTAAGCGGGCGGGGCTTCGGAGTATCGGCTCGCATGTCCTGCGGCATTGTGCCGGGCTCGTGATTATGCCGAGCGTACTGCGCCAGATTGCTGCGTCGACCTAGGTCGCTAAATCCTGCACTTGTTTGCTCGGCATAATCCGAGCGTCGTGATTCCCCTCCGGCTGTTTCGCCGGTGAAGGAGAAACATGACGTTCAAGAATTTGTCGGAGTTTGTGGCAGCGCAGGGGCGCTGCGCCGGGGCATTGAAGAATCACATCGTGGCGTTCGCCACCGCGCTGGCTAGTGGCGGCTATGCCAGCACGGCCCGTCCGAAACCGGCGCGAACCTTTGGATGACTTAGACCCCACGCGCGAGCAACCGTTTGCACACGTGCTCGCAGAACACCAGCGTGTGTGCGTAGTCGAAGGTGACGAGCTTGCGACAAAGCTCGATATCTGCCTCGAGCGCTTCTTGAGACGCGAAGATGGCCGCACTCAGTGACCACCACGGCGTCGAACGCGCCTAGGACGGAAGGATGTGGATGGCAGCACGGGATCCATTGAGGAAGAGCTGCTCGGCCGTCCGGTGTCCGGCACCCATTCGACGCCGATTCAGCGCGGGCGGGGCAGACGTCGGGGACGGGCCGTCAGGTCCCCGGGCGAACCCCGACGCGCGGAGCAATGCGTGCGCGCACTTCATCGTAGATCTTCGTGTTCACGCCAGGCGCTACCTCCAGCGTGACGGCCATCGCGTACGAGACCCGCTCGTCGAGAGACCCCGCCTCTGCAAGACAGGTCACCGGAATTTCCAGATGGCCGTCGGCCTGGATGTTGATTGCCCCACGGTCCCCTTCGAGGACTTCATGTTGCAGCGTCCCGCGCTTCACCGCCTGCCAATCGACACCGCGACGCTGCACTAGCAATTCCCGCTGGCCCGGAGGCTCGAACCACAGCGCGGCGCGCCGATACTTTCGATGCGCCGGGTTGATTGGCGAGAACCAGCTCAGGGTAACCGTGAGGCGCCGCCACGCCGTGTGCGCGTTCAGGGACGGTGGCAGCGGTAGGCGATGCACGTAGCGTTCATCGGCGGCGATCTCGCCACCGGCAAGGACCGTGACGCGTTCCGCCGTGCACGCGAACACGCGCTCGGGGCGAATCACGCCGAACGCGAGAAGCGCCGACACCTCGTCGGTGAACGTGTGCGTGTTGCTCTCCGTTCGGAGTGCGCGTTCAACAAGCCTCGTTGCTTCGGTCGACCAGCTTGCACTGTGGGCCAACAGAGTTCGCAGCCACAGCGCCATCGGAACCCGCGCGAGCTGTGCCGAATTCGGCTGGTCACCGAGGTCGTGTAGCGCGTCGGCGATTCGGAGCGCGGCTCGACTGACCCTATGGCCAGGCGGGATCCGTGGGCGCGGATCGGCGAGTTCGAACTTCGTTTCACCGTTCGCACTGTCTCCGGCGAGGAACACGACGCGCCCGCCTGGGGCGAGAACATCCGGCTTCACCACGCGTCGATATCCGCGGCCCAAGCCGCTGATCGGGCTCGGGAGACCCTCTGGGAGGGCCAGATCGTGTTCGTTCGAAGCCCGCGAGTTCCAGGTCCCGCTAGCGTCCTCCGCGGTCGCGCCGACCGAAAGGGCGTTCACTGCCTCGGCCGGCGACAAGATCCGACGATGGCGCTGCGCGCCGGCGACCGCTGTCACAATCTTTTCCGGCGTCAAGTCGTCCGCCCCTCCGACGACGGTGAGCGGCGTCCGGTGGTTCCCGGCGCTGACGATGAACAGGACTCGATACCGCCAGGAGAGCCAATCGAGCAATTTCGCGAGCGGGCTCATCGAGCGGATAAACGGCTGGTAAGGATCACCGATTGACAGATTGATCACCCGCACGGATGGCGCGGCAGGAGGCAGATTTCCATCACCCGCAACGACACGGCGGACCGCGCGATGAATGAGATCGACCCAAGAGCGATCCTCGGGCGCATGCTCAGATCGTCCGCCGAAGCTGTCTGGACGCATGATTGGCCGAACGTAGAGGCGCTGTCGGGCGGGCTCCTCGTTCGCACCCAAATCGCCATGTATGATCAGGGACGCCATCGCCGTGCCGTGACAGCGACTTGCGACGGGGTAGGTCTCGGCCCATTCGTCGGGGTCATCCACAACGAGGCGACCGGCGAGTCGCCGGTGGTTCTCCAGCGGAAGACCGTCGAGGAGTGCGACCAGGGGATCGTCCAGTTCACCTTCCTCGCGCCCCGCCGTTTCTCCTTCTTGCTCGGGCTCGT
>Ga0302321_100001798_pt1 | contig 18318 bp, 14 predicted proteins | sample Fen_T0_1_FD_202505 | JGI IMG/M metagenome (GOLD analysis project Ga0302321, IMG submission 202505) | Peat permafrost microbial communities from Stordalen Mire near Abisko, Sweden - Fen_T0_1 | ecosystem: Environmental > Terrestrial > Soil > Wetlands > Permafrost | place: Sweden: Abisko...
CGGGTGACGATCCGAAGCTTGGCGGCGCCGAAATGGAAATCACATCTTTCTTTAGCGACATTCAAGATTTCTCGGCCTTTGCCGAACTACTCAAACCACAACAGCTCGTTGAGTTGATGAACGAATATCTGACGGCCTGCACCGACACGATCACCGAGCAAGGTGGCACGCTCGACAAATACGTGGGAGACGCGGTCGTCGCAATGTTCGGAGCGCCGGTGGCTCTGCCTGACCACGCCTACCGGGCCTGTGTCGCCTCGCAATTGATCCAGTTGCGCCTCTCCGAATTGCGAGGCAAATGGTCGGACGAAGGGACCAAGTGGCCGTCGCTCGTCACCGAGATGCACACGCGTATTGGCTTGAGTAGTGGGCTGGCGGTCGTGGGCAACATGGGGTCGCTCACGCGTTTTAATTACACGATGATGGGCGACAATGTGAACCTCGCCGCCCGTCTCGAAGGCGCCGCCAAGAACTACGGCGTGGGTACACTCGTCACGGAGATGACAAAAAATGCTGCCGAGAAATTCGGCGATCGCTGTGTTTTCCGCTTCCTGGACAAGCTCGTGGTCAAAGGCCGCTCGCGTCCGGTGTCGATCTTCGAACTGGCCGGTCTCAAGGATAAACTTTCGAGCTCAGCGCTTGATTGTATCGAGATTTTCAATGCAGGCATCGAGTACTACCTGCGGCAGGACTGGACCTCGGCGGCGGATTGTTTCGCCCGGTCAGCCACCCTGGAGCCGGCCCGCCCCTCGATGGCGGTCGGCCTCGATGCATCCACCGTTTTCCTCAAACGCTGTGCGGCAATGAAGCTGACTCCGCCGGGTAAAGACTGGAACGGCGTCTTCGTGCTGAAGGCGAAATGAGTGCTTTCAGTAATATCATGGCCATTTCAAAGGTAGGGCGCGACACGCTGGGCGCGCCGGGTATTCGGAACGGCGCACAGCGGTCGCGCCCTACGGAAGGAGAAGACGGTAGCAGCAAACGCGATTGCGATCGGGTAGGGTCGCACCTTGCGTGCGCACCGGGTTTGAGGTTGATATCGGAACGGCACGCCGGCGAGCGGCGGCCCTACCAGGACTCGTTTTTAAGTCGAAGGCTGACAAGAACCACTCGCCAGTTACATAGAAAGGCCCGCGCTTTGTGGGCGCGGGCCGGTGGAGAAAGAGAACGAGTAAAGACGAAGGAGAAAGAGAGCGCGGCGCTTTATTTCAGGATCATCTCTTTCACCGATTTCCCGGCGGGAATCATCGGCAGGACGTGTTCGTCGTAGGGCACGATGACGTCGAGCAGGAAGGGGCCGTCGTAATCGAGCATCTCCTTGATGGCATCACGAAGCTCGCTCTTATTGACGACGCGGCGGCCTTTCACTCCGAAGCCTTCGGCGATCTTCACAAAATCGGGGTAAAGGCCGCCTGTGTTCGTGGGGCCGCCGATGTTGTTCTTGTCGCCGAGAATTGTATTGCCGCGGACACTACCGTAGAAGCGGTCTTCCCATTGCACGACCATGCCGAGGTGCTGGTTGTTCAGAATCATGGCCTTGGCGGCAATCTTTTCGATGTGCGCGGTGGCCAGCTCCTGAATGTTCATCATGAACGAGCCGTCGCCATCGATGTCGATGACTTCGCGGTCCGGGCAGGCAACTTTGGCACCGAGCGCAGCGGGATAACCAAAGCCCATCGCCCCCAAGCCGAGCGAGCTGATGAAGCTGCGGGGCTGGTCGAACGCGTAGAATTGCGCGGCCCACATCTGGTGCTGGCCCACGCCGGTAACGACGATGGCGTCGCCCTTGGTCAGCTCATGCAAGGTCTGGACCGCTTCCTGCGGTAGAATGTGCGGGCTCTGCTCGAAGCTGAAAGGGAAGTCGCGCTTCCACTCCGCGATCTGGTTGTGCCAGGCAGTGAGGTCCGGCGCCTTGTATTTCGCGCGGGCGAGCAGGGCGTTCAGGCGGGTGAGCGCATGCTTGAGGTCGGAGCAAATCGGCAGTAGGACGCGCTTGTTCTTGTTGTGCTCCGAAGCGTCGATGTCGAGGTGGACGATCTTGGCGTGGGCGGCAAATTTATTGGTATCGCCGGTGATGCGGTCGTCAAACCGCGCGCCGAAGGCCAGCAGCAGGTCGCTCTGGTCAACCGCCCAGTTGCCCGCGGCTGAACCGTGCATGCCGAACCAGCGCATGGAGAGAGGATGGCTTTCGGGGAACGCCCCTACGCCCATGAGCGTAGTGGCAACGGGGATACCGGTCTTTTCGGCGAAGGCCTTGAGCTCCTTGGTGGCGTCAGCGGAGATGATGCCGCCGCCGACATAAAGCACGGGCTGCCGGGCCCCTGCGATGAGGTCGACGACCTGTTGCAGCACCTCGTCGCTCGCGCGTTCGGCCGTGGTGGCATTGGCGTAGGCACTGCGGAACTCGACGCTATCGGGAAAGGTCGGCGTGAAGCGGGTCTGCTGGATGTCCTTGGGAATGTCGATCACGACAGGACCGGGCCGGCCGCTGCGCGCCAGTTGAAACGCTTCTTTGAAAACGCGTGGCAGATCGTGGACGTTAAGCACGAGATAGGAGTGCTTCACGATCGGCAGCGTCATGCCGAAAAAATCGGTTTCTTGAAACGCGCTCTTCCCGATGTATTTCGAAAAGACCTGGCCGGTGATCGCGACCAAGGGCACCGAATCCATGTAGGCGTCAGCGATGCCGGAAACGAGGTTGGTAGCACCGGGGCCGCTGGTCGCCATGCACACACCGACTTTGCCTGTGGCGCGGGCGTAACCGCCGGCGGCAAACGCTCCTCCCTGCTCGTGTCGGGGCAGAACGACGCGGATCTTGTCACACGCGGCGAAGGACTGGTGAAGTTCCAATGACGCACCGCCGGGGTACGCAAAAATGACGTCAACTTCCTCGCGGATGAGGCACTCGACGACGGCGTCGGCACCCTTCATCTCTTTGCCAGCAGCGGATTTTTTCACGGAGGGAGAGGAAGATTTTTTCATGGTTTTAGCTCTGAAAACGGAGGGGCAAACAAAGCTGTCGCTTCCTAGGGAGGCAAGCGCGGAAAAGGCTTTGTGGGGTTCGTTTACCTGACTTTCTCTGCCAACTCGGGTCTGAACGAAGCTCAATAGGTCGCATGCGTGTTGCCGTTTATGGGTGTGGGAACTCGCTGCACGGGGTTTCCGATTGCACTCCCGGCGCGCGTGGCGACTCTGGTGGAATGCTGAAGCTCCTGTTTATCGGTGATATCGTTGGTCGGCCCGGCCGCGAACTCGTGGTCGAACGTCTCCCGCGATTACGCGCCGAAAAAGGGATCGATTTTGTCGTCGCCAATGCCGAAAACTCCGCCGCCGGCTCGGGCATTACCGCTTCAATCGCAAAGGAACTCCTGTCTTCTGGCGTCGATGCGATCACCTTGGGCGATCACGTATGGGACCAAAAAGGCTGGGAGAGCGAAATCAACAGCTTCGAGCGCGTTTGCCGCCCCGCCAATCTTCCCTCCGCGTGCCCTGGCCGCGATCATTTGATCGTCGAGGCCAAAGGCTACCGGCTGGCCATATTTACGGTGCTGGGGCGCCAATACCTGAATATAAAATCCGATTGTCCGTTCCTGACTTCCGACCGGCTTCTCGCTCAACTCGCAGGAAAAGCCGACGGCGCTCTCGTTGAAATCCATGCCGAAGCGACCTCCGAGAAACAGGCGCTTGGATGGCATCTTGACGGGCGGGCGCTTGCCGTTCTCGGCACGCACACGCATGTGCCGACGGCGGACGCCGCGGTGTTGCCCGGTGGCACGGCTTTCATCTGTGACGTGGGCATGACCGGGCCCTACGCCGGCGTCTTGGGTCGCGACACGAAGGCGGTCATTGGACGATTTCTCGACGGTATGCCTCGACGCTTCGACATCGCGGAAAAAGACGTGCGCCTGTCCGGTGCCCTGATCGAATTTGATCCCGCCGGGAAGGGAGCAAGCAAGTGCGAGCTGCTGGTGTTTAAGCGGAACAACTAACCATCGGGCCAAAGCCTTCGATCCTTTGAACAGGAGGCAAGGGAGGAAACGGAGAATGTGTTTCGCAAATTCCTGGCGGGCGGAACTGGGTAGGAACGAGATGCCCTGCCTGCATCGGAAAAAACAAAAATCCGGTGCGTCATACCATTTTCCCTTCAAACGGAGAGTAACCGCTGGCGATGGGAGGGTAGGGACGGCCAGCCTTGGCCGTCCGGTTCAATTTTAGTAACAGATTAGCGACGGTTGCGGACGACCCGGCGGGTCGTCCCTACCTTATGCTCTTTTTATGGGTTCGGGTGGAGAAGGGCCTCCGCTCCGAAGTCTTCATTCCCTTCGTTTACTTCTGTAAACTGGATCGGCAGCGCCCGTTTTTGATTTTCGCTCAGTGTTGTGCGACACCGGCTTCTTCGTAAACACCGAGGTGGCGGTAGCGTTCGTAGCGGGTGTCGAGCAGTTGCTCGGTGGTGAGCGCGCGCAGGTCGTTGAGATGCTTGAGTAGCGCATAACGCAAGGCATCGGCTGCCTGCTTCGGATCGTTATGGGCCCCGCCGAAAGGTTCGGTAATGACCTCGTCGACCACCCCGAGTTTTTCCAGATGGTCGGCGTTGATTTTTAACGCTTCGGCGGCCAGAGGCGCGGCGGCGCGATCTTTCCAGAGGATGGCGGCGCAGCCTTCCGGAGAGATGACCGAGTAGTAACTGTTCTCGAAAATGAGCACGCGGTCGGTTACGCCGATGCCGAGGGCCCCGCCGGAGCCGCCTTCGCCGACCACGATTGCGATCGAAGGCACTTTCAACATGGCCATTTCGCGGAGATTGACGGCGATGGCTTCGGAGACGTGGCGTTCCTCTGATTCGATGCCGGGGAAGGCCCCAGGCGTATCGATGAAGGTGATGACGGGCATGCCAAATTTTTCGGCGAGGCGCATCAGGCGGAGCGCCTTGCGGTAGCCTTCGGGCTGGGCCATGCCGAAATTGCGTACGATGTTTTCCTTGGTGTCGCGGCCTTTTTGTTGCGCGACGATCATGACGGCCTGACCTTGGAAAAAGGCGGTGCCCCCGATGAGCGCGCGATCGTCGTTGTACTGTCGATCGCCGTGGAGCTCCTGAAAGTTTTCGAACAGCGCTCCCACATAGTCGAGGGCGTAGGGGCGCTTCGGGTGGCGGGCGATCTGCACCTTCTGCCAGGGCGTCAGGCTGGAGTAAATTTCGCGCTGGGTGGCGGAAATCTTGTTCTCGATGGCGTCGATCTCATGGCCGAGATCGAGCTTGTTTTCCTCGGAACGCTGGCGGAGTTGGTCGAGCTGGGCGCTGAGTTCGCGAAGCGGTTTCTCGAATTCGAGCGTGTAGATTGGCTTTTCCATCGCGCTCACGCTAGGGAGGTGCGGCGGTCTGTCAACGGGAGCGGCGCGATCAGGATTTACGTGGTTTGCCATTCTGGTGCACGGAATTCAGGTATCGTAGCCGCGCCCATTAAGTCGCGGTGCATCCGGCAAATCCACCATCGAGGAAAGGGGCTTAGGAAAGTAGCCGTAGATCGACAAAAAAAGGCGCCGTTTGAGGGGCGCCCTTGGGGAAAACAGCCGGTTCGGCTCTGCTGGCTCGCCGCTCAGGCCGCCGGGACGATGCGGATGCTCTCGACCGCGATGCGCTCGATGGGCGTGCTCTTTTCGCCGCCGCCGCCGTTCTTGGTCGGGACGGTCGCGAGGCGCTCGAGAACGTCATCACCGGCGATGAGCTGGCCAAACGCCGTGTATTGTTTGTCGAGGAAACGGGCATCGCCGTGGCAGATGAAGAACTGGCTGCCGGCAGAGTCAGGATTGGCCGAGCGGGCCATCGAAATGACGCCGCGCACATGGGCCTTGGCGTTGAACTCAGCCTTGATCTGGTAGCCGGGACCGCCGGTGCCGGGCATCCCGCCGACGCCTGCTTTGGTGTTCGGGCAACCGCCCTGAACCATGAAACCTTTAATAATGCGGTGAAACGCCGTGCCGTCGTAAAATCCTTCGCGCGCGAGTTTCTTGAAGTTCTCAACGGTTTTCGGCGCGACCTCGGGCCAGAAGCCGATGGTGATTTCGCCGTACGAGGTTTTGATGATAGCAGTTTCGTTAGCCGTGGCAGGTGTACTCATAAAGGTGCGAACTAGGCCGGGGAAACGTTTTGTCGCAAGCAGATTTCCACCATTGCCCCGCGGCCCGTGGGATGCCACTAGTGAAGCTCTTTCTGTTTCCCCCATGTATTTTTTCCTGATCGGCCTCGCCGCCGGTATGTTGGCGATCTTCGTTTTGTATTACCGCGCACAGCGGGAGCTGGAGCGTATTGGTGAGGAAAAGCAGGTCGTAACACAGGAAATCCAGATCGTCGTCGATTTCATGCGCCACATGGCGGAAGCGCTGGCTGAGAACCCGCGCCGCGAAGAACTTTATCAACGCATCGTGCATGCCTCGATTTTGTGCACCGGAGCGATGAGTGCCTGCATTTTCGAACGCACACCCGAGAACCTGATGCGGGGAGCTGCATTGGAGGGGCTTTTCCCCCCGCACCGACCGTTGCCCGAAGCAGTGAAAGGCAAACTCACTTCCCGCGCCAAATTCATCGAACAGGTGCTCAAGTACGAAACGTTTCCAGTAGGAGAGGGCGTTGTCGGTCGCGTGGCCGCGACGCGAAAGGCCGAGCTGATCGCTGACGCGTCGGCCGACCCGCGTATTGTCAAACACGATGATCCCTCGCTAGCAGTGAAGTCGGTCATCGCCGTGCCCCTAACCTTTCGAGACCGCTTCTTCGGGGTGCTCGCGGTGGCGAATCCCGCCGACAGCCAGGCGTTCACCGAAACCGATTTTGCCCTCGTGCAATCGCTCGCCGAGCAAGCCGCGCTCGCCCTCCACAACGCCGAATTCATCAATTTCCAGATCGAGAAAAAACAGCTCGATCTCGACCTCTCGCTCGCGAGCGGCATCCAGCAGATGCTGCTTCCCCGTGGTGCGCCGAAGATTGCGGGCTTCGATGTCGATGCCCGCTACATCCCGGCGCAGAAGGTTGGCGGCGATTTCTACGATCTCTTTCCGCTCTCGGAAACGCGGCTCGGCGTGGCAATTGCCGACGTATCGGGCAAGGGGATACCGGCTTCGCTGCTCATGGCGATCTGCCGCACGAATCTCCGCCAGATCGCGCCCCGTTTCGGCTCCCCAGCGCGGGTATTGTCAGAGCTCAACCGCGTGCTCAGCGGTGAACTGCGGCAGGAGCTCTACATAACGATTGTTTATGCGGTGATCGACACGGTGGAGAACGAAGTGGTTTTCGCGCGGGCTGGCCACGAGCTGCCGTTGTTTTCGCGTTACGATGCGCCGGGTGGACAACTCGTGACCGAATTTGTCGGTGCCGAAGGCATGCCGCTCGGCATGGTGGACCCAGACTTTTTTGAGGCGGTAATTACGGACCGGCGCGAACCGTTGCGGCGCGGAGAAACCTTCGTGCTCTACACCGACGGCATCACCGAAGCGCCCAACGAAGAGAGTCGCGAGTTCTCCGGCACGCGCCTGGCCGACACGGTCCGCAGCCTGCACTCACGCACCGCGCATCAGCTCAACGACGGCATTCTCGATGCCGTGCAACGGTTTTCCGGCGGCGTGACTCAACGTGACGACCTCACCCTCGTGACAGTGAAACGGGTGTAAACAGCCATCGAGGGAACGAGCCTTTGCAAAAGGGTGTGCGCTAAGTGCCATACGGGAATTAGCTGCAGCCTCACGCTCCGAAGCTCGTTGTCAGAAGGTGGAGCCGCTCTCCGAGCGGGCTATTCGACATTCTGGTTTGACCATGCTCAGCCACGTGTTTGCGACAACGCGCACCACCTTTTCTGCACGATGCTCCCAAGCGTGGATATTTCTCAATCAGAGCCGGCAGTCTCCAATTCCCGTATAGCTCCTGGGCCGGCAGCATTTAGATCGAGAGGGGGCCGAGATGCTTTGGAAAGATCGCGGAAGCGCGGAATGAGCTTGGAGGGGTCTGATAGTTTGTAACGTAATACGTTACAAATGGGTTTTTCGTCGGCCGCGACTGCGCGGAGGTTTTCGCGGAAAACCGGAGTGTAAACGCGAAGAGAACAGAGATATTTCTAGTTCGTTCCGCGGCCTCCGTCCCTCCGCGCTTCCGCGATAAGGTTTTTTGCGAATAGACGAGCGCGCAGTGCCCTCCTGGCCGGCCTGTTGAAACGGTGTTTGAAATCGCGGGCGTGGGGGGCTGTCAGCACCGAGAGCGACGGCCGCGCGCTCCGACAGCAACTGTACCGTGCGGCCCGGGTCGTCGCTGTTCACGTTCTCGTAAAAGCGATTTGCCTCCGACGGCGCTGCGCCCCCAGTCTTATTGCTCATGTCAACCGCTTCTTCCTCCACGCTCGATCGTTTCTCGCTGCCCGACGCGGGCGGACACTTTGGTCCGTACGGCGGCATCTTCGTGCCGGAGACGCTGATGACCGCGTTGCAGGAGCTCGATCAGGCCTACGAAGCCGCGAAGATCGACCCGCAGTTTCAAACCGAACTGAAGCATCACCTCAAGGAATTTGCCGGTCGGCCGACCGAGCTCTACTTTGCCGAGCGGCTAACGAACTATTGTGGTGGGGCAAAAATCTATCTCAAGCGCGAAGACCTGCTCCACACCGGCGCGCACAAAATCAATAACGCCCTCGCCCAAGTTCTCCTCGCGCGGCGCATGGGCAAGAAGCGCATCATCGCCGAGACCGGCGCGGGTCAGCACGGCGTCGCCACGGCGGCGGCTTGTGCGAAGTTCGGCCTCGAATGCGTTGTCTACATGGGCGCGGTCGACATGGAACGGCAGGCCCTAAATGTGTTTCGCATGCGTCTCATGGGCGCGGAAGTCCGCAGCGTCGAGGCCGGCCAGAAAACGCTCAAGGAAGCCGTCAACGAAGCGCTGCGCGACTGGGTGACCAACGTCCGCAACACACACTACGTACTCGGCACTGCCTACGGCCCGCACCCGTATCCGAAAATGGTGCGCGATTTTCACCGTGTAATCGGCCTTGAAGCCAAGGAACAGATTCTCGCCCGCGAAGGCCGGTTGCCCGACGAGCTCATTGCCTGCGTCGGCGGTGGCAGCAACGCCATCGGCCTGTTCTTTGAATTTCTTGAAGATACGGCCGTTCGCATGACGGGCGTTGAGGCGGGTGGGCGTGGCATCCGACGGGGCGAACATGCGGCGCGCTTTGCCGGTGGCCGTTTGGGTGTGTTGCAAGGCTGCAAAACCTTCCTGCTTCAGGACGCCGACGGTCAGATCGAACCGACCCACTCGGTATCGGCTGGGCTCGATTACGCCGCCGTTGGCCCAGAGCACGCGTTCTATCACGAACGCGGCCGCATTGATTTCGCCTACGCCTGTGACGACGAAGTACTCGCTGCCTTCCAGCTACTCTCCCGACTGGAAGGGATTATTCCCGCGCTCGAATCGACGCATGCCGTGGCCCACGCGATCAAACGCGCACCCCAGCTAGCGAAAGACAAAATCATCATCGCGAGCCTGAGTGGACGTGGGGATAAAGACGTGCAGCAGGTGCAAGCACTACTCGATCGAAAAATCTCGTAGTGAAATCCCAGACACCAAAGGCCCAAACTCCAAAGAATAAGCGATGAGTGGAAGGACCAGAGATTTGGCGGAAAGAACGGCTTTGTTTGCAGGGACCGTGAGGGCATTTGTTCGTCGGCTACCGCGCACAATCTCGAATATCGAAGACGTAAAGCAAGTTGTCCGGGCCTCAGGTTCGGTGGCGGCCAATTGCATCGAAGCCGACGAGGCATTTGGCGATAAGGATCGAGTTATGAAGTTCAGGATTTGCCGAAAGGAGGCCAAAGAGTGCCAGCTTTGGTTGCGCTTGTTACATACAGGGAACGACGAGGAACTGGAAAAGGAGAGGTCAGCTTTGACGCAGGAAGCCCACGAGCTAAAGCTCATTTTTTCATCTATCGTGAAGAAACTGGAGTGATCTTTTTGCGCTTTTCCAGGCTGTCATATTTGAAGTTTGGCGATTTGGAGTTTGTGATTTTTCATGCATGAAATTGCATTTCGTGCATGAAAAGCATGACTGGTTTTGGCCGCGCCAACGCCTCGCTCGGTGGGCAAACGCTCACCGTTCAAGTGAGCTCGGTGAATCGCAAGACGCTCGATCTTACCGTGAAATTGCCGGAGGAATGGGAATCGCTCGAGCCGCAGATCAACGACCTCGTGCGTAAATACGCGGTGCGCGGCAAGGTCCACGTCGATCTCGAACTTACCGGTGCAAACGGCGGCGCCACCGTGCCTTGGGATGAAACCGCCGCGGGTGAAACCCTGGAGAAGTTGGCGGCGTTTGCCGCGAAGCAAGGCTTCTCTTTTCAACCGACCCCCGAGCTGCTCTGGCAGATTGCCAATTCGCAGCGCAAGTCCAGTAGCGTGCCCGCGACTGAGACCGCGCAACCCGTCGTCCTTGCGACCCTCGAAGCGGCGCTGAAGGCCTTTGTGGAGATGCGCGGGAAGGAAGGCTCGGCCCTGCTTAACGATTTTCTTGCGCGCCTGGCCATTTTGCAGAACCACGCCACAGCGATAACGGAGCGCGCCCCGCAGGTGCCGAAGAACTACCGCGAGCAACTCATGCAGCGCCTGCGCCAGGCCGGACTGGAACTCGATTTGAACGATGACCGCGTGCTCAAGGAAATCGCGCTTTTCGCCGATCGCTGCGACATCGCCGAAGAACTCACCCGTCTGCGCAGCCACTTCGAGCAATTTACCACGCTGCTAAAGAGCAACGGCGAGATCGGTCGCAAGTCAGAATTCATCCTGCAGGAGATGGGCCGTGAAGTTCACACGATCGGCAGCAAGGCCAACGACCTCGTCATCTCGCGAAACGTGATCGAACTCAAAAACGAACTCGAACGCGTCCGCGAACAGATCGCGAACGTGGAGTGAGTGACTATGGTTCGAATGCTCCATCCAGCTTCTTCATCGCGGAAACGCGGAGCGGCGAACGCATCGCGGATAACCTAACGCGTCGGACTTTGTTGTTTGAGGTTGAGATGGGCTATAGCATTTCGAATAAAATTGTAGCCGCGTCCATTGTGACGCGGGTTCTGCGCTCCTACGATTCACCGCTGCTTAATGGCAGCGGCTACGGCCTCAGTCTTATTTGAACCGCCCTATGCGGAAGTTTCGGTGACCAACTTTTCGATCTGTCGGCGGTCAACCTTGCCGCGGGAATTGCGGGGGAGTTCGGGCAGCACGACCAGGCGTTCGGGGATTTTCCAGAGTGCGGTGCGGGCGCGCAACGATTGACGCAGAGGCGCCGTGGCGATGTCACCGGCCACGACAGCGGCGAGGGCGTCAGGCCGGGTCGGGTGAATCATTGCGTAAACTTCACGCACGCCGGGCGTCGCCCGGATGAGGCTTTCAATTTCACCCAGATCGATGCGTCGTCCGCCGATTTTGGCGGTACGGCCGGTTCGGCCGAGCAACACGAGTTCGCCAAATTCGTTCAGCTGCGCGCGATCGGGTGGTGAGTGGTGACCGGCGCCGAGCACCGCGGCGCTCTCGACCAGGAACCGACCGTTGCTGCGAAAATTCAGGCGCACGCCTTCCATCGGCGTGCCGACACTGCGACCGGTGAGCGTTGCCTCGCCGGTTCGGTCGAAGCAGATGCCACCAGTTTCGCTCGATCCGTAGAACGAGTGAATGCGTTGGCCAAAATGCTTCGTGAAAGCCGTCGCGATCTCGGGCGTGAGCGGAGCACCGGCCGAGATTACCAGGCGCAGGCTGGCCAGAGCGGCGGGATCGACGTCAGCTTGCGCCAGGGCGCGCAAAAGCATCGGTACGGCGGGAAAGACGGTGGGTTTCCAGCGTGCGCAGTCGGCCGCCAGTGCGTTGGGCAGGGGACTCGCGGCGGTAATAATCGGCGTGCCTTGCACCAGCAGCGGCACGATCAGGTTGCCGAGTCCGTACGAGTGCCCGAAGGGGAGAATGCCAAGATTTAGATCATTGGGTTGGATGCCCATTGACGCGCAAACCTGCCGCCCGTCCGCGATCATCTGTGCGTGGGTAAAGACCAACGCTCGCGGAGTGCCGGTGCTGCCGCTGGTCAATTTCACCAGGCAAAAATCGATGCCCCGCGCGGGAGGATGCGTCGCGAGGGAAAGCAGCCGACCTCCTTCCCAGATCCAATCGACACCGGCGGCGAGGGCAGTAGCAGCTCGTGCTTCGGCAGGCTCGGCCGGGTCGAGCGGCACCACAATTGCACCTGCTTGGAGCAAGCCGATGAAAACCGCCAGCCAGCCGGGGCCATTTGGTTCGGCCAGGGCAACCCGGCGTCGGGCGAGCGAAACCCCTGCCGGAACGGCACCACGCCAGCGTTCAGCCGCTGCCTGCAAACTGGCGCGTGACCACATGCGCCCGCCTTCGCCCTCAATCACGGCGGTAGCGTTGGGCGCTTGGAGGACATTTTGCCGCCAGAGGTTGGCGAGGGTTTCCGACATTTTGGGCCAAGATTTTTGCGCGTTGGGGCGGGGTGCGAGAAAAATCTCTGCCCGGCGACACTTTGCGGCCCGGAAATTTGCTCGCAGCGCAGGCTTGAGCCCGGACGCAGGTTCCCTTTGCTCGTGCGAGATGCCTCTAGCCAACCTCCCCGCTTCTCCGTCCCAATTGGCCCGCTACCCTGTGGAGGCCCGGGACGCCTATGAACGCTTTCGCACGACCGGCGACATGGATGCTCTGGGCATCGTTATTCTCGCCGCGGTTCGCGACTTCATGCCAAAGCGCAATCTAGGTGCCGGTAACATCGAGCTCCGGCCCGAAATGAAGCTGATGGAGGATCTCGGTTATGACTCCCTGGCTGTGGCGGAAACCGTTTTTTTCTTCGAAGATCTTTTTAAGGTGCGTATTCAGAATACCGAGTTGATGTCCGTGCGCACAGTCGCCGAGCTGCAGAAATTTGTCGTCCAGAAGCTTGGCGAAAACGCTGGCAAGCCCACCGCCTGATGTCCTCGTTTCCCGGCGGGCGCCAAGTCCTCGTAACTGGTTTGGGTTTCATCACGCCGATCGGCAATGACCGCGCGAGTGTGAGCGCTAACTTGCGGGCGGGAAAGCACGGCCTCGCGCCGGTGGAATTTCTGGGAAATCCGCAAGTCCCGGTCAAGGTGGCGGGCACGGTTAAAGATTTCTCGGTCGACAGCACCAGCTGTCGCGAATGGACTTGGCCGACGCGTTACGACTTGCCGCGTGAAACCTTGCGCGGCATGGCGCCGCACGGCGTGTACGCCTTTTGTGCCCTGCAACAGGCGCTCGCCGACGCCGGCCTGAAGCCCGAGGACGTCGCGAACGACAATGAGACCGGCTTATTTTGCGCCTCCGCTGGTTCGGCCATGTTGATGTACAACAATCTTGCCCTGATGCATGCGGTCCGCGGCGAGCGGGGCAACCCGATGGGTGTGGTGAGTTCAATCGCCGGCACGTTGAATTTTAACCTGGCGGCTCATTTTCATATTACGGGCGCGGTTTGCGGGTTCGTGTCGGCTTGCGCCTCGGCGAGTCACGCCATCGGTTATGCCTGCGATGAGATTCGGCTGGGGCGGTTGAAACGCGTGTTGGTGGTCGGCGCGGAGGAGTTGAACGCGGAAACACTGCTGCCCTTCGCGGCGATGCGCGCCCTGTCTCAACAGAGCGATCCCATGCTGGCTTCACGACCCTTTGACGCCGGACGGGACGGATTTGTCGGTGCGGGTGGTTCGGTCGTGCTGGTTTTGGAGGAAGCGTCGTTCGCTAAATCCCGGGGCGCGGCAGTTTACGCCGAAGTCGCTGGCTGGGGCCAGGCGGCCGATGGTTACAGCGTGGCGATGTCGCATCCGGCTGGCGCTGGTTTGCAACGTGCGATCGGGAATGCACTGAGAGACGCGGGGGTCGGCGCGAAGTCCATCGACTACGTCAATGCGCACGGCACCTCGACTCCGGTGGGCGACCGCGCCGAGGCGATTGCGTTGAAAGCGGTTTTCAACGCTGCCGGCACTCGCCCCAACGTCAGCAGCACAAAGGGTCTGACCGGGCACCCGCTCTCGCTCGCGGGAGCGATGGAGGCGGCCTTCTGCGTTTTGGCGATTAAAGAAGGTTTCACCCCGGGCAATCCGCATCTCGTGATGCCCGATGAAGCCTGTGCCGACCTGTTGTTGCCGCGCGAAACACTGGCGACCGGGCCAGCGACAGTTTTGAATAACAGCAGCGGCTTTGGCGGCAGCAACGTCTGCCACGTGTTCAAACGCTGGTTCTCACCGTAAGCTTTGCGAGGCGGAACCTCCGCTTAGTATTCTCTCAATTCACTCTCATCGTGCTTCACCTCACCGATGTTTGTTTTCGCTATCGCGCCGGTGCTCCGCTCGCGGTTGAGCAGGTGTCGCTTGAGCTAAAGGCCGGTGAAATTTTCGGACTGCTCGGTCCGAATGGTGCCGGCAAATCGACGCTCATGGCGTTGATCAGCGGGCTGCGGCGGCCGCAACAAGGCACCATCCGGCGCGCGCCGGAGGTGGCGGCCCGCGGTGGCTTCGCCCTGGTGCCGCAGGAACACGCGTTTTATCCCATGCTCACCTGCCGCGAAAACTTGGATTTTTTCGGCGGCGTACTTGGGCTCAAGGGAGCGGTTCGTCAGGCCCGCGTCGACGCAGCGATTGCAGCGACGGGACTCGAGCAGGTCACGGGCAAACGGGCTTCCGAGTGCTCGGGTGGGTTAAAGCGCAGGCTGAATCTCGCGATTGGCCTGGTTGGTGATCCTCGTTTGTTGTTGCTCGACGAACCGACGGTGGGCGTCGATCCACAATCCCGGGCCTTCCTGCTCGACGTGGTGCAAGGTTTGCGGAAGCAGGGGAAAACCATCGTTTACGCTTCGCACTACATGGAGGAGGTGCAGCAAGTCGGCGACCGGGTGGCAATCATTGATCACGGGCGGCTGTTGTGCTGCGGCACGCTGGGTGAACTACTCACGCAGACACAGGCGAAGCTGGCGGTGCGCGTCGCTTGCCCGCTCTCTCCTGATTTGCAGGCGCGGCTGATGGCGGAGTGCGGCCTGGAGCCTGCGGCCGACGGCCAGGGCTGGCTGAGCTTCATGGTGCGGCCGAATCAGGCGGTTGAGGAAGAGTTGCGAAACCTCCGACAACTCGGCTTGCAAGTCACCAGTTTCCAATACGGCTGCCGCCATCTGGAAGACGTTTTCCTGAAACTTACGCATCGTTCGCTCCGCGATTGATATGAGTGTCCTCCTCGCTGTCATCAAAAAGGAACTACGTGCGATGTCCCGCGACGTGCATGGGTTGTTGGTGTTGTTTGCCATGCCGGCGGCGTTCATCTTGATCATGTCGATGGCGCTGCGAGACACGTTTAAATTGAACGTCGCGGAAAAGGTTCGCTGGCAATACTGGGACGAGGATCGCAGCGAGGCATCGTCAGCCCTTTTGAAGCGTTTGCCCGCGCCAGAGGGAAAAGTGGTTTTGCGTGAACGGAGTGACCTCGACCTGAAACTCGCATCAGGTAACCTCCAGATGGGGTTGGTGGTGGAAAATGGATACGCGAAAGCGCTCGCCGATGCCGACAACCACCATGCCTTCGTAACGATTTGGACGGAGCCAGGTACCCCGCCGGCGTTGATCGGTGCTTTCCGCGCCGAGGTCGCCCGGGCAGTCTCATTGGAGAGGATGTCTACGCTTCTGAATGCGACGGCGGAAACTCCGGAGGAAAATTTGTCGGTTAAGAAGCTCGCCGACGAGACGCTCTTTGAACTGAAATTCCGCCGCGACCGCGCGGGATTGGGCGAACTCACGTCGGTGCAACAAAGCGTTCCAGCATGGCTGGTTTTCGCGATGTTCTTTGTGGTCATCCCGCTTTCCACGATCTTCATCGCGGAAAAGCAGCAAGGCACGCTGGCGCGCCTGCGCAGCTTGCAGGTGAGCACGGCGGTCTTGCTGGCGGGGAAAGTGGTGCCGTTCTACCTCGTGAATCTGGTGCAGACCGGGCTCATGCTCGCGGTCGGGCGTTACATCGTGCCGCGGTTGGGTGGCGACGCTTTGCAGCTGGATATTGATTGGCTGGCACTCTGGGTCGTGGCGAGTGCCGTGAGCCTCGCAGCGATCGGCTTTGCGCTGGCTGTGGCGGCGATCGCCAAAACCACGGAACAGGCAACTACCGTGGGCGGCGTGGCGAATATTCTTTTCGGGGCGTTGGGCGGCGTGATGGTGCCCAAGCTCGTAATGCCTGCCGCAATGCAATCAGCGACGATGCTTTCGCCAATGGCTTGGGGACTGACCGGATTTCTCGACGTATTCGTTCGCGGCGCGCATCTCGGTGGCTTGCTGATGCCGGTTGGTTTGTTACTGGGGTTTGCCGCGCTCTGCCTCGCTGTCGCCAGTTGGCGGATACGCCAGCCGGAGTAAACGGAAGTTTCTGGTCTCACCGCTTTCTGCCAGTTCCGATTCGGACCCGCAGTTTGTCATTTAATAGATGACAAACTTTAGCCCAGATCGCGTCCCTGTTCGCGGGCTATGACCCAGGCCAGCAGCAACAAAGTGCGCTCAGCGTCAGGCGAGGCGGCTCTCGCGCTTATGATCAAGTGCAACCGCTGGCGTGACACGCCGAGGAAGCGAGCCAGATTGATCTTTTCGCCGCGCTTGATGAGCTGTTTGGCAACGCGCTGCCGCAGTTCGTTCCAGAGGGGCGTGTCCGAACCGGGCTTGAGTGTACGGTAGGACTTGCGCTGCCGCTCGGGCCCGAGTTTTGCCGCCTGCAGCCCGGTTTCCCTAGCGGCATGAATCAAAGAATCAACCGCCAGATCCAACAACTTTAGCCTGGGATGTATTGGGAACGCCATGGCCAAAAGGATCGGTTTCCGGAGGGTTTGTCATCTATTAAATGACAAACACCTCAGGAGAATTTTTGGATTTAGCGTGATTTCAACTAATTTACCTAGGGACTTGTCATTTAATAGATGACAAACCTCCTAGTGACGGCCGGGAATCCCGCATTGCTTTTGAATTCCAGGAGTCTGGCGGTAGTGGGCTGGTCGCCTGGCGCAGTTGACGCCGGCACGGGAGCTTAACCTCTCGCCGTCACCGGCTGGCGAGCGATCCCTGAGTAAACGGTTTTCGCGGACGGGCACGGCTGCAGCGAGAAACGCAAGCGGCGATGGTTCAAAGGGTGATCGCGGCGTGGATCGCAGACTTCGCGGGAAATTAACCCACCCTTGCTAACGCGCCGTCAGACGGCGCGGCGCAGCTTCGTATAAAACGCGCTTTCCTTTGCGGCCAGATCCATGAGCAGGCCGTGCAGGAGAGGGAGATCGAGCTCGGCGCGGCCTTTGTTCATGCGGGCGGCGTGCAGGGCGAATTCGCGCCATTCGTCGCCGATGGCGGTGAGTTCGAGCGAGAGCTCCTGGAGCCGCGGATTGTTCAGAAGCGCGGCGGCTTCCTGGAGAAACGCGGCGTAGAGAAAGCGGAAGCCAGCGCCGCCCGTGCCGATTTCCTCTTGCATCCGGACAATGTGGCCAACGAAACGTCGGGTAAACTCCAGATCTTTTTTGGCCGGTAGCTTGAGCACGCGGCGGGCGAGCAGGCGAATCCCGCCGCAGCCGACAAAGGGCACCGGAACGCTGAGCATGAGGAAACAGTTCTTGCGGATAGCGCCGCGCAACAGCGGGACATGGTCGACCTTGGGCAGCGGTCCGTCGAAATAGTAGAGCAGGCCTTTCGGCGCGAGCGCTCCGCGAACAAATCGCGCCCGCTGCAAGTCGGCCAGCGCACAGCGCGTGGGTGCATTGAAGACAGGATCGCTGATAAGGTAGTCGTTTCCCTCCCGGCCGTAAGCGACGAGGTTATGCGCGTTGAAGTGAAAGCGCATGTTCACCGGAAAGTAGGGCAAAAAGAACACCGAGGACTGCAGCCCCACGGGCCTGCCTTGGTCGATGAGTTCGTCGAGGCGGCGGCGCCCGTCAGCGGATGAACGAAATGTTTCAAAGCGCAACGGCAGGCGCAGCTGACGTTTCATGCCTTTCAGGATGAAGCGCGGAACCATTCGGTAGCCGATAAGCGGAAGTTGATTGATCTTTACGAACGGGATGTAGGCAAACGAGAGCGATGAACTTAACCCGAAGACCATGGCTTCGGAAAACGGGCGGCCTTCGTGGTGCAGTAGAGACGAGATAACCCCGCTCTCACAATGCGCCGACTGCCGGTGCTGAAAGGCGCTGAGCGCTGGTTGTGGAATCGCGGATGAAAGTGACATGAGAAAAGTTGGCGCGCTCAATCGAGCGATCGGAGTTGGGCGCTGCT
>Ga0302321_100001801_pt1 | contig 18297 bp, 12 predicted proteins | sample Fen_T0_1_FD_202505 | JGI IMG/M metagenome (GOLD analysis project Ga0302321, IMG submission 202505) | Peat permafrost microbial communities from Stordalen Mire near Abisko, Sweden - Fen_T0_1 | ecosystem: Environmental > Terrestrial > Soil > Wetlands > Permafrost | place: Sweden: Abisko...
TGTCCGTCGCTGGCCTCGAGCGAATACGACAATGGCGCGTAGGCCCCGGACGCGCCGAACTCTCCATGCAGCACATCCCGCAGGAACGCAAAGCGCAACTCTGCCCCGAGCTCCCCGGCCAGCCACACCAGTCGTTCGCTTCCAGGGCGGAACGGGGGAGGGCCCGTGCCGGCGCCACGGAAGGTACCGGCTTCCAGCCCGACCTTCAGCTTCAAGGGCGCGAGGCCACTCGCGAAGAGCATGCTCGCATTCGCGAAGATCCGATCCACCCGTAGTGAGACCTCCCCCCGCTCGAAAGGCAGCGACGCCAAGCGAGCCACGCTCAGTCGAAGTGTCGGACGAGAACCAGCGCGCGGGCCGTACTCTGCATGCACCGAAGGCCCTAGTGCGGGCGTTGGAAGCCAACCTATGCCGGCCACAAAGCTCGTACCCAAAGCGAAGCGCGACGCTGAAGGACGAGTGCTGGAGTCGCTGCGCGCGCGCTCATCGGGGGCGGCCGATCCGACGAGCGATGGTGATTGAGCGGCACTGGGCGCTGAGGTTGCCTCCACGGGGCTCGTTGCTGGCTGGCCGGTTTCGCTCCCCGCCGGCACATCGACCGTCCGCTCGGAAGTAGCTGCAGTCGCGCTTGCCTCCCGCGCGAAAGTGGCGAGCACCCAGGCCACGGCGCGCTGCAAATCGCTGCAATTTCTGGCCTCTACCAGGCGAGACTCGCGCGAGCCGCCTGCGCCTTCGAGCTCGAGCCGTGCCGCCCATCCAACGCGAGCGTTCGGCTGAACCGAGATCCACAAGAACGGACCCTCGCCGTTCGGAGTGTCACTCGTGTAGACCCGCACACCGCGTGCGAGCATCTCTTCGGATACGGCGCGATCGTCTTGGCAATCACCGTGCCACTCGATGTGCGCTTGCACGCTGGGCGCAGCCGATGCTCGCGGAGCGAACGCGAGCAGCACTGAGCAGGCAAGCCCGCCCAACGCAAGAAAGACACCGCAATCACGAACGCCCAACGCCAGCGAAGGTATCAGAGTCGGTCCTGAAGGTCTCCTTCAGGTTGCTTGTAGTCGGTCCGAGATGCCCTCATCACCCGTGCCGGCCGGCAAGTCACGAGCTCGGATCTGCTCAGGTCATCGGTTGCTGGCTCCGACATGTCGATGTCGCGGACGTCGCCCGAATGGCCATCGTTGCGGTGCGCTTCTTCCTGTCGAACTTGGTCGGAGTTCCAGCGTGTCGTGCCCCTGAAGATTGCGGGCGACAGGGCCACCGTGCAGGGAGTCGACGGTGTGCTCAAACCGCCGCTTTCTGCGCACCTGAATCCCGTTTTCTCGCACCGGGAGCACAGGAAGACCACTCCGTGTGGCGGGCGGAGCCGAGCTGATGGACTTGACCACCGCCGCCGGTCGTGGGAGCCCCGCCGGCCGTGAACGCTCTAACTATCGATTAACGTAAGCTTTCTCTACAGTCGTCCGTCCGCGACGGTTCGGGCTTCTTTCGGGGCGGGCCGCGCTGGCGTCGTCCGCTTCATGCGCAACGCAACGAAAGCCCGCGTGCAAACGGAGGCGCTCCACCAGCGGCCCGGGCCTGGTGGAACGAGCAGCCCTAAGCTTCTGTCCTGAACCGCTTGCCTGGCGGGTGGGCCTTTGGTTGTCCTAGACTCAGACTCCCCCCTTAGCGCGGAATAGTTTCGAGCCGTTATGACGCTATTGTCCCGCCTTCAAAAAACGAGCCCTCGATGAACTCCACCGCCTGGCTATTTGGCGTCGCCGCTTGGTCCGCAGCGTTAGCCGCTTGCAGCAACGCTCCCGCTCCCTCGTCAACTGCCGACACCGCCGGCACCGCCGGCACCGCGACCGCGTCCGGCGCGGGCGGTTCCTCCAGCGGAGCCACTGCGACGAGCGGTGGCTACGGCCCGATCATCGACGTCTCTCCGCCCGGAGGCGCTGCGGGGGGGAGCAGCGCCCCCCCACCCATCATGCTGACTGACCTCATCCAGACCGAGGTCGGCGGCTACCAACGCGGCGACGAAATCGTCCCCGGTAGCACGGCCGCGCCCGGCACCGTGAAAGACAACGACGGCTGCGGAGTGATCGTCGGAGTCGTGCGCGACTTCAACACCATCGCCCCCCGCAACCATCCCGACTTCGAGATGTTCAGCGGCATCAGCGTGACCAAAGGTCTGGTCGCCCCCGACCTCGATACCAACCGCAAGCCAGTCTACGCATCGTCCTGTGAGACGATGCTGGACCCCGCGCTTTGTCCCAACGGCCAGCAGACCACGTCGCAGGCCAACTTCGACCAGTGGTACCGGGACACGCCCGGCGTGAATCACTCCTACCTGCTCTACTTTCAGCTGAAGCCGGTCGGTAACGTCGTCTCTTTCCAGAGCGAGAACTTCGTACCGGTCGATGGCGTCGGTTTCAACGACGAGTACCTGGCCCTCGACGACAAAATGCACAACTACGGCTTTACCACCGAGCTACACGTGAAGTTCAGGTACTCGGGTGGAGAGTCGTTCACCTTCAAGGGTGACGACGACGTGTGGGCTTTCATCAATGGTCACCTGGCTATCGACTTGGGCGGCCTGCACTCGGCGCTCACCGATACCATCGTCCTCGACGACCGCGCCGCCGAGCTCGGGCTCGAAAAAGGCCAAGTCTATCCGCTCGAGCTGTTCCACGCCGAGCGCCACTCCACGGGCTCGCACTTTCGCATCGACTCCACGCTGTCGCTCGTCGACTGTGGCAGTGTGCCGATCCTGAAGTAGCCCGCGAACGCGAAAGTCGATACCGAGAACGCATCGCGGCGCCCTGATCGGATTGACCGCCGAGGCGGCTTCGAGCATCGCCGCGTGCGGGCTACATCTGAATGATCAGCGCTAGGTTATCGATGCAGAAGTGATAGGCCGTCGCGGCCGACGCAGTGGTGGGGATGTGGAACTGGATTGAGGTCAACGTGGTCGGGTCGAACGGAATCATGTCGGCCGGTTTGACGTAGGCCGGCTGCTTCACGTTTGCGAACAAGAGGATGTTGTGACCAGCCGCAACCGGGCTCGCGTAGGTCGTCGCGTGCGGCTTCCAGACGCCCGCGGCGGTTGCGGCGGTGCCGAAGGGGAACTCGACGCGCAGGCCAGTCGAGGGCACTGCATCGAGAGTGAACGAGATACCGATGACCATCTTCGATGGAGCGTTGAACGGCATTTTCACGCCTGTGCCGCCGTCCAATCCCGGGTTGTTCAGATCCAGGCCAATGCCGGCGCCGAAGATGTTGCTGAAGTCCGGAGCGGGCGGGTCACCAAAGTTGATGACCTTGGCAACCGTGCCGCTGGAGCACATCTGAGAAAGGCTCGTCCCCACGGGGGCGAACGGCATGCCAGGAACGGGAGCCGTGATCACCGAGCACTCCGCGGTCTGGTGCATGCCTACGGTCTGACACACGCCGGGGCTCGCTCCGTCGTTGCCGTCGCCGTAGGCGTACCAGGCACCGAGCACGCCGAGCGTGCTGTTCACGAAGCCGTCGGCGGAAGGGGTCAACGCCACCTCGACAGCGTTCACCGGCAGTGGGTCGCCCGTGCTAGCTGCGGTGGCGCCTCCCGCTGCTCCCCCTGCACTCGCTGCGCTGCCCGCTGCGCCCGCGCTGGGCGCTGCTCCGCCCCCCGCACTGGGCGCTGCTCCGCCTGCTGCGGGTGGAGCGCCTGCTGCGGGTGGACCGCCCGCTGCGGGGTCACTCATCCCCGGGTCACAGCCGGCACCGATGACCACCGCGCCGCAAAGAAACAGGATCACAAGGATGCCCGCACAGTGCTTCATGATTTATCCCTCTTCGATGGAACGCAGGGCTGCGCCCAGAGTCCCTGATTGCCGCGCGTCGCAGTCGGACTGCGAATCGCGCACGATAGGGAGGAACCTGTGCAATCAGCATGCCCAGTTAACGCAGCCGCCGTCGGCTGCTCTTGCAACGCTCGCAACGCACAAATCAGCGTTGCTTTCGCCCGCCCGCCCGCCCGCCACGGGACGAACGACGACCTCGAGCGGACGTCCGCGGTCGTCCGTTGATCTCGACCTGCGCGCACTCCGGCAGAAGACCTCGTAGGGTCGACTAAAGATGTTCATACACGGCGTGAATCGCGCTGGCTTGAATCCGCTTGCGGTTCCGTTCGTCCGAAGCGCGGCCACCCAGCCGAGCGCTCGAGCGGCCTGATGACCCACCTCGCTACTTGACGCAGCGCACGTAGAACTTGGCGCTCAAATCCGCGTCGACGGCAATTGCGAGTGTGCTCGCGCCGCGGACGAACCAGGCGTGCCCTGGGGCGCCCGCGCTCAGCGAAGACGTCCAGAAGGTGACGTTCGCGGTCGTCGGGAAGTCTGGGAACACTTCCGCGTCGATCAGCGAGCTCGCGGTCTTGGTCTCATCCATGATGGTTTGTAGCTCTTTCATGCTCGGCACGCGGAAACCACCGCCGCCGTAAGCTGCGCAATGCGTCGCGGCGTCGGCGAAGCTGTAGGTAGTCGTTCCTTGGCGTCGCTGCCAGACGAGTGCGGTGCCTCGGTCCGTTACCAAGTCATCGGGTGCCTGCCCGGTGAATTGATAGCGCGGTTCGGCGGGAGCGTGCACGGTACGGGTGTGTACGCAGCGTGCTAGCCCGGTTGGAGCCATGCTTTCCGTCGCTGTACGCGTGGCTCCGTCGGAGCCGACCCGCCAGCGGTACTTGTCGAGCACGGAGGTCGACCAGTAATCGCCCAAGGCGGCGGGGAAAGCGCCCGAGTCGAGGGCCGGGTTCGGGAGTGTAAAGTCCACCAAGCTCACGAGCTCGATACGCGTCGGCAGCCTCCAGCCACAAAACTCAGCCAGCTCTAGCGAGGCGCAGTGCGCCGCTCCGGCCTCGAAGCTGTATTCGGAAGGCGGTTCCCGTTGCCACATCAGCCCCGTGACTTGGTCGATGACCACGCCTTCTTGACTCGTGTCATACCTTGCTGGATTCGGGAGCCCACTTGCGCTTGGGTTGGGCATGGGCCAAGTGGCCCAGGGCGACGTGGTGCTCATTTCAGATTCTGCGCCCGAGCACTGCCCGCCGGAACCCCCACCCGCATCCCCGGCTACGCCTCCCGCGCTCGCGCCACCCGTCGGGCCTGCGCCGCCAGCTGAGCTCGCGCCACCCTGGGGTCCCGCGCCGCCGCGCGAGCTTGCGCCACCGCTGGAGCTCGCGCCGCCGCTGGAGCTTGCTCCACCATCCGCGCACAGACTCTTCGCCCCGCAGCCCCCCGACGGCGGAGCCGGGGAACCGTTGTTGGCGTCTCCGCCACAACCGAGCATCACCAGCGATAGCAGCACGAACCAGAAGCGCTCACGCTGCTTCGCCTCAACTACCACTGAAGCGCATCCAGACAGAGCGGACCGGAATATTGTCCGCTCAGATAAACCTTCGCGCCGATCTCCTCGAGCGGAAGCGTCGCGTTGGCGGGCACGACCGCGGTCACCGTGACCCGAGCATTCTGCGGGAGCCTCGTGTTGTAGCTTTGTGCCCATACCAAGTTCTTGTCTGCCGAGTACGGCTGCACAGCCAGGACCAGTGCGCCGCCGAGGATAAGACATGGTAGCTCACCCTGGTCCCCAAGGGTGGCGAAGCCGTCGGCTGCGCGACGCCCGCGAGACTACTCCTTGCCGCTTCTCCAGAAGACGCGCGAGCCCCCGCGCCTGCGACTCGCGGAAGTCCGGTGATCGAAGTGAAGGGCGAGGACGTGTGTGCCGTGATCCGAGATACGCAATAGTCATTTCTTGCACGTAGCCATCATGATCATCACCGAGCGCCTGGCGTTGCAAATGATGTCCGCTCTCGAAGAGGTTGCGCCGTGCTATGCATATCACTGGGAATGCCCACCAACGGCGGATGGCGCTACGACTTCTTCATCGCCTATTCGAAGTCCGACCGCAAGGCTCGCGCGGGGGCTGAGTTGCTCTACGACCAGCTGGCCCCATCGACCCGAGTCTTCCTCGATTCGCGCTGCTTGGAACCAGGCGACCCTTGGCCCAGAAAGCTCGCAGAGGCTCAGGCGAGCGCCGCGGTGAGTGTCGAGCGCCAACGACGCGTACTATCAACAAGAAGAGATTGTTAGGGCCGTCATGCTCTTGCGCAAAGGGGCGCACCGCGTCGCACCGGTAGTGCTCAAGGGCTTTCGCGCGAGCCACGTCGGAGCGCTGGCGCCATACGGTCTGGAACAGCTCCACCGGATACCGATCCGCAACTGGCGGAAGCTCCTGAGACTGGTGGACAATTCGGCTGCCAAGCCAGCGAAGACGCGGCCGCGCGGCCCTGGCGGAGCATCACGGATACTTGAACATAGGCTCAAGGAAATGGAGATTCTACTCGAGCGGGGAGCTATCGGTATGGCAGACGCTAACCAAATGAAGAAGCAAGCGTTCGCCGCGTGGATGCGCCAAACCGCGGAGGAGAAGTCGTTGGCGCAAGAGCTGTTGAAGCAAGAGCTGGCCCAATTGAACGGCAGCACCCGGGGCATGCGTGCCTAGCGAAAAAGAAAGGATGAGGCATGGAACCGTCACTCATTGCTCGCCGGCAAGCGGCCTCGGATCGGCACGACGCGGCGCTTAACGCCTTTCCGCGGCGCGAGGGGGCGGAGTTCACTCGTGAGCTGTCTGCCGTGATTGCGGAGCTACGGGCTATAGATGCCGAGACCGACCCAAAAACGGGTGACCCCGTCGAGCGCGCTCGCACGTTGACCTGGCTGGGGTCCGCCTACTTCGACCTCGGTCGAGGCAACGACCCGAAGTGTTTGTTCGAGTCAGCGCGCGCCTATCTCGCTGCGGAAGAGCTGGTGCGCGACGAAGAATCCCCTCTGTTCAAGGCCAAGCTCGCGTTCAACTTTGCCAACACGCTGCGCGGTCAGTCGGCTGGCGGCGATATCGCTCTGCTCGAGGCGGCCGAGGAGCGTTACGAGAGTGCTCTGCGCGAGTTCAAGAAGCTAGGCGCGACCGACCATGCGCGGCAGACCGAGAACTACCTGGCGAGCCTGAAGACCCAGCTGCCGCTGGCCCGCGCCAAGGCCAAGCTTGCGAGCGAGCTTGGAACGCTGCAGCAGATGTCGACTGCCATCGCAACGGCGAGCAGCGCCGAGCGTGATGCGATCCAGGCCAAGCTCAATCGCCTCGTCAGCGATCCCAAAGAGGCTTTACAAGCGCGGCTCCAAGAGGCGCTTGCGCTCATGAAGCGAACCGTCTCGGACCATCCGCAGTTGTTCGACGATGGCGCGGCGAAAACCGAAGAAGCGGCTCGATTGGTGGGAGGCCTCACCACTCAGCTAGACGCCAATCGCCAGCGCTCGACGGAGGAGACGCAGGCGGACCCCATTTTCGCCGCCTTGATGAGCCGTTTAGCTTCCGACTTGCAAGCCGGGATCGTGGCGCCCGACCGCGAGCCTGCCCTGCGCCAGCTGTTGAATCATTTCGCAGCGGCGCTTGCGATGCCAGCCGAGACGCTCGAGGCAATGCAGCGTCGTATGGCCAAACTACGAGAGTTGACGCAGCAAGCGAGTGCCTTCGCACTCGTGCCGAGCCAGGTGCTCCCAGCACCGCCATCGAGCTCCCGCGCAGCGCGGCTCGAGCACTTGCTGAATGATCTGGAGCGCCAGGTCTTGGCCGAGGCAACCCGACCGGGTGGCAACGCTTCCGAGTTCTTTGCTGATCTGGTAAGGTGTGGCGCTGCGCTACGTGAGGGAGCTGCGCAAGAGGCACGCGTGCGCGAGTTGGAACAACAGCTCTGGCGCCTGTGCGCGCGGTTTCAACTGCGGCGCCGCCTCGGCAATGTCTCAGTGGCCCAGCCGCGCTGGCCCGATCGACGGCGCGAGGCGGCGGCGAAGGCGGTCTTCGTCTCGGGTCCAGTCGAGCACCGATTCCTGCGCGCCCTCGAGGCTCGCGCGAACGAGATCCTCGCGGAACCGACGCGAGGGAACTTTCCCGATGAGCGCTGGACCCAGCAACGTGGGGCGAGTGTGGCGCTGTTCTGGCTCGGCCCAGTGCCAGCGGAAGGCGAGGCTGATCCCAGCGGCTCGCGGCGGATCCGCGGTCAAACCTGCTACGACATGGGGATCTCGTTGGTCTTGGGCTTGCCCATCGTCGTCGCCCTCGCGCCTGGTGCCGTCCTGCCGTTCGATGTGCCAGTACTCGAAGTTGCGGTGAACGACGGCGCGCCCGACGACTTGCTCGCGGACGCGCTCGAAGACGCGACTTTCAATCCCCCGTGGGGCGAATTCGTCGGTAGGTTGGGGCAAGGGCGCGAGCACGTCACGGCTGCTTTGGACTTCCAATACGGGCTGAGTCGCGCCGAAGGCATCGCGCACGTGGCTTGGCAAACGCTGAATCAAGCCGAGACCACGGTCGACTTCGCCGACCGGCTCGAGCGACTACTTGCGATGCTACCTGGACGCCCCCTCACCCCGCTCTTTCCCGCCTGGCCCGCGTCGTACCCCAAAGAGCCCTCACTTTTTCACATAACCCCCTTCCGAGATTGGACGATCGGTCCAGGCATGGCCATTGAGCAGCATGCGAAAAAGCTTGGCCTCCAGTACCGACATGGGGCGTCAACCCCCGAGCAGAAGATCATGGAAGGGATCTGGGCGACTCTCACTGCTTCGACATGGGTGGTCGCGGACATCACTGAGCTCAATTCGAACGTCTGCTTGGAGCTCGGAATCGCTCATGCCTTCGGCCGCAAGTCGTTGCTGGTCTACAGCGAGGATCACGACTCCGACGGGGCCCGGGAGCTGAAGCTCTTCAGGAGCATCCAGAAGGAACGCGCGCACGCGTACTCGGCGCAGGATCAGTATGCCGGGCTCGAGTCTGCCATGAACGCCCTGCAAGTCTAGCGCCGTCGCGCTGACGTTGGCAGTCCGCTCGGGACTTTCCAGCTGTCGCAGTCCGGCATTCGGATCAGCGGGCCCAACGCGCAGGTCGGCAACTTCAGCGCGGTGCTGACGTGCCACTCCGCACGAAGCGGCTCGAAGCCTTCATGTCGACGTGGGGTCAACCGCGCTCGTGGCCGAGACCAACGCCGTGGCGTAGAGAAGCGAAGAGCCCCGGTTTTCACCGGGGCTTTTCCTTCGGTTGCGCGGGGGCGCTTCGTCCGATGCAGCACGAGATTCCCTCGCAGATTCGCATGCGGCTCGAAGCCCAGCTTTTTAGAACCAGGACAGTTGCATGTTCGATCCGTTACCGCGCAGTGTGATCAGCACCGGGCAATTTTGAGTGTGCCGTCCACTGGGTATGGTTTGCCAAGCGGAACGGAAGGTGATCTGTCCGCTCTGGTTGGTGCAGACGTCGCGCCAGGTCGATGGCACCGGGAACGTTCCAGTACCGGCCTGAAGCGTCACATCTCCCGGCGTGTACTGCCAGTAATCCGGGTACTGCGTGATCTTCGCGCAGCCGTTGCTCGGAAGGCTGACGAAATTGTTGCGGCCGAAGAGGTTCATGGCCGTTGCCAACGTGCAGCCGCCGGGACGCAGGCGGTTTTCCGGGATCAAGTCAAACGACCGCCCTGGCCGGCGCCAGAGCAAACGGGCGCTCGCGTTGCCTTCGTTTTCGAAGTACTCCATTTTGATTTGGTAAGCCTGCCCACCGGTGAGCTGGATACTCGCGTCTGCTTCGACGGTGGCGTCTTGCCAGCGGTCGATCAAAAGCTGGTTGTTCACCCAGAGGCGCACGCCGTCGTCCGTCTGCACGCGGAACCCGTAGTTTCCGGTTTCGTACGGCACGACTTGCCCCGTCCCAGCGCACGGAGAAGTGATCGGTCGTGTCCCAGATGGGCGATTGGTCGCCCCAATCGTAATCCACGACCGTGCTCACCCACGAGTCGAAGTACTGTTCGAAGTTCTTGCCTCTGTAAAAGTCGGTGCTCAAGCCTCCGCCAGAGGCACTGGCGCAAACACCGTTGTCGCAGGCGTCGGACCAGCAATCGCGGGTATACGTGCAGCGCTTGCCCTCGTCGCAACGAGTGCACAGCCCTCCGCAATCGACGTCCGTCTCGGTCCCGTTTCGAATACCGTCCGAGCAGCTCTCTCCGCCGAAGGCGACGTGGACCACCGCCCCGCTCGACGCGGCCGAAACGAGGCGAATCGAAACGCCCGAAACAGGGTCTTGGAACGTCTGCCCCACGCTCAGGCTGGCGTCGTTCATGTCCCCGTTCGGGGTCATGTCGATGAGCTCGGTCGGGTTCGCGCCGTCCCAGGTGTGACGAACCAGCACCGCGTTGTTGAAGCGCGTCTGATTGTCGAACCCGAATTGCTTGCGAAGCTCGACGTGGAGTACCTCTCCCCAATCCGTGACGGGGATGATCAAGCTCTGCGTGCCGCTCGCCGCGACCTCTTGTGGCACGATCGTGTAGTCGCCCGCGCTGACGACGCGGACCTCGTTTGCCGCTGGCAGCCAACCCTCGACCGCTTTGCTCTTCGAGTTGAAATGGTAATAGAAGCCGTCGAAGCCCATGGCGTCGAAGGGATCGTTGTATTCCTGGTGCGTGCAGTGCTGGCTATACTGCACGCGGTTCAGCAGCGCGTCGCGGCAATCGAGCGAGCTCGCGTGAGAGAGGCCGATCACGTGCCCGATCTCGTGGCCAAATACGTTCGAATTCACCACGAAGGTCTGGATCAACCCAGTATCATCCGGGCTACCGATGTGGTCCGCATTGGCGTAAAAGCAATTACCCTGCGGGCGCACATAAATGCCGGCTGCGAAGCGGTACCGGCTACTGTCGAAGCCGTTCTGCGCGGCTTGATCCATCGCCGTCTGCAACCAGCTGATCGTGTTGTCGCAGCTGCTCATGTCGATCGTATGCCAGCCAAATACGTCACCGGATAACGCGTAATTACCGTAGGATGCTTCCTGGAAATACGCATCGGTCGAAGTGGGTGAGTTGAACAGTAGGTCTCGTATCTGCTGTTGCGTGTAGGGCTCCGCTGCTGCGCTCGGGTCGCGGATCAGGAAGAGCGCGATGGAGCCCGGAGGAGCCGCTGGGCTGAGCGCCGCCGTCGCGGCGCTAGCCACGCGCGCGCTCACGTCCGGTTGGAGCGTGCTCACCCGCAAGCTGCGTCCGTCCGCCGACAAGACACCCGTTACGGTCACACGAGTGCGTGCTGTGAGGGTGATGGGCTGCTGCGTGAACAGCCGGATCCATTTGCCTCCGCTATCTAAATAGTACTCCTTGACCGTTTTTTGTGCGTTGTCGCGCCCGATGGTCTCAATCAACGTGCCACTCAATGGCGACTGTCCCGTCGGCGCGGCGACGCTCAACGCCGCTTGCGAGTGTGCCGACGATTCAGCTGTTTCTGGCTCAGTGCTGCCGGAACACGCGGCGAGCGCCAATGAAAATGCAGCACACACGAACACTCTCGATGAAAGGCGTCCCATAATCACCTCCGAACACGCGCGCCCCAACGACGCTGCGAAGTGAACCGGCGCTGTGCGCGGCGGTTCGTGCTAGTTAGAGCGCTAAACCGGCGAAACCTTCGTCGTTGCGAATTTTTTTCTTTGCAGCGGCACCGAACAATCTCGCGGCCTCGCGCTGTGCGGCGACACTGTGGAGTCCGGACTGGTACTCGCGCCTCTGTCGTGTCGAATCTCCGGCAGCTGTTTCCAAAGTTTCACAATCTCCTCTCCTGACGATCGCTGCCACCGCAAGCAGCCGGCTCCGTTCGCCGGGCGCGGAGCTCGGAGGCGCGACGCACGGGGTCCCTGAGTATTACGTGTGTGACTGCGCTCAGTACGTGCGCATTGATAGTGCGTCAGCCCAACCGAAAGTTCGGTTTGCAAGTGACGCTCAAGATGTTGGAAACACGGCACCCCGGGCGCACCTGCTCCAGCCCCATGACCTGCTCGTGCGGCCGTGCGCCGCAGTGAGCGCAAGTTTACTGGCCATCGCGACCGGTTGGTCGCTCGATCGCCCGTTCCTGCGACCGGCCACCGCGCGGGTGCGCTCGGAAGTTCAACGCCTGTGCACTGCCCGCTTGCGCGCGCCGATTGGCTCGGACCCGGAGAGCACGTCAGCCTCACTGCGTGCGAGCAACGCTTTCACGAGCGGCTGTTGAAAGTGGCGCTTGATGCTGATGGCGAAGAAGTTTTCGTACAGGTTGGGCAACTTGCAGTACTCCTCGAGGCGTCCTTCCCGGAGCTCGTCCCTGACCACCACGGTTGGCACGACGGCGGCAGCGTTGGCGCCGCGCGCCAAAAGCCGGAGCATGGCCATGTCGTCGACCTCAGCGAGCACGGACCGCCGCACCTCGAGCTGCTCGCAGAGGAGATCGAATGCAGTTCGGATGTCGCTCGCCGTGCTCGGCAGAATTAGCGGCAAATCCGCCATGTCTTCAGGAAATCTGAACGGCTCGCGACCGCGGCGGCGTGGGCCAACGAGGGACACCGGTTGTCGCGCGATGCGTTGGCAACGCAAGCCGTTCTCGGCGTCGCCTTGAACGCTGCGGTTGGAGAGCACAAGGTCGAGCGTGTGCGTGCTCAGGCGCGTCAGCAGCTCACTCAGGCTGCCCGACTGCAACACCAGTTCGACATCGGGGCGGTCGAGTAGGGGCTTAACGAGGCTTTTCTGAAAGTTCCGAGACAGCGTCGCAACGGCGCCGATCCGGAGTACCTGACGCTCTGGCCCGCGTCCGTCACGCAGTGTTGCGACGAGCTCGTTGCCACTTGCAAAAATCTGTTCTGCGTAGGTGAGGGCGATGCGACCCGGTTCCGTAAGAAGTAGTGAACGACCCTGGCGAGTGAACAGTGGCTGCCCCAGTTGCTCTTCCAACTGACGAATCTGCGTGGAGAGCGCTGACTGTGAGACGCGAAGTTGCTCTGCTGCGCGCGTCAAGTTGCCCTGCTTGGCGACGGCCCAGAAGTAGTGGAGGTGATGGTAGTTCAGGCGCGACATATTCGTTCTGTATTTCAGAACGGTTTGTTAATAAATTGGAATTTTACTTAATTGGCCCAGGAGTTCAGAGTTCGCTGGCTTTCACCCCGAGGCCCCCGAAATGAACGAGCCCCTTACACTGTCGCAGCTTATGCCATGGATTTGTTTGGCAATTCCGATCGGTTATCTACTGTGCGCCGGGGTCACCTTCACTGCCGAGCGCGGGCGCGCCAAGGGCTCATGGCGTGCCGCTTCGTGGCTGTGCGGGGTAAGCTTCTTGGCGAGCTTGGCGCTTGCGCTGGGGTCCGCCGGAACGCAGCGCGTAGCAGATCCGCTCGCCGACGCGCTCGGACTCAGTGCGAGCGGCGTGCGGGTTCTGAGCGTACGCGTCGACTCGCTGACTTACGTGATGCTGGGCCTCGTGACGTTCATCGGTTGGGTGGTCGTGGTCTTCTCACGCCGCTACTTGGATGGTGACCCCGAGCAGCAATCCTACTTGCGGCGCTTACTGCTGACGCTGGCCGCGGTTGCGACTTTGGCAAACTCGAACAACCTCCTGGTTATCGCGCTGCTGTGGCTATGCACCAGTCTTTCGCTGCACGGGCTGCTGACACACTTTCGAGGGCGGCCACAGGCCCAAGTCGTGGCGCACAAGAAGTTCTTGCTCAGCCGGCTTGCCGATCTGTTTCTGCTTGGTGCCGTGGTGTTGGTTCGGTCAAACTTACACACCCTAGAGCTCGATCGCATCTTCGCGGCGGTTTCTGGCTCTCGCTCGCTCCCGGCACCGCTGTTGGGAGCTACGCTGCTCATTGCCGCCACTGCGCTTTTGAAGTGCGCTCAACTGCCATTCCACGGCTGGTTGATTCAAGTCATGGAGGCGCCTACCCCTGTCTCGGCGCTCCTTCATGCCGGGGTTGTGAATATTGGCGGTTTCTTGCTGATTCGATTGAGCCCGCTCATGGCTCGATCAGGCGCGGCCCAGACGCTGCTGCTCGTGGTTGGCATGATTACCGCGGTGCTCGCCGCGCTCGTCATGCCCACGCGTATCAGTATCAAAGTGATGCTCGCGTGGTCAACCTGCGCGCAAATGGGGCTGATGCTCGTCGAGTGCAGCCTCGGCGCTTACGAGGTAGCGCTCTTACACCTGGTAGCCCACTCGCTGTACAAGGCGCACGCGTTCTTGAGCGCCGGGGGCGCGGTAGCTCAATACCGGGTTGCGGCCATGTCACCCGCCAGAGTCCGTTCGGGCTTTGGGACCTGGCTCGCCGGAGCCGCAATGTCGGTAGTGTTTGTCCTTGGTCTCGGGCTGCCGCTCGGGGTCGATCCGTTTCAAACACCTGGGCTCTGGTTCCCGCTGCTCTTGCTCGCTCTCGCTCTACCCACGCTCTTTTTGGGCCTCCCGGAGCACGTGGACTGGCTGCGCCGAAGCTTGATCGGGCTCTCGGCGCTGGGCACGGCATTGGCGTATCTCCTCGGACACGTCGCGTTCGCCAAGCTCTTGCCTGCAACGCAGAATGTCCCTTTGCCCGAGCCTTGGCTTGCCGGCGCAGCCGTAGCGGGCCTGATAGTCCTTTTCTTGCTCACCGCTTGGCTACGAGCGCGGCCGGACAGCGCGTTTGCGCGTTGGCTCTATCCGCGCGCCTACGGTGGCTTTCTGCTGGATGAGCTGTTCACGCGGCTCACCTTCCGGCTCTGGCCCGCAACCCTACCGACCACCCAAACACCAAAGGTCGCTCTCGCCCAACCGACGGAGATCAGCCCGCGATGACTCACGCATCCTCACGAGGCGCGCCTGCCGCCATTGATTTCAGCGCTGCGCTGGACGCTGCCTGTGCACGCATCGCTCCGACCTTTCCCCTCGACCGATTCATCGCCGTAAACCCATACTGGGGCCTCGTCCAGGACCGCATCGAGCTGGCGGCGCAGCGACTCGGTCAGTGGTCGGGCGCGCGACTGTTGATGCCGCGCGCTTGGTACCGTGACCGCTGGCAGGCGGGGCAGCTCACGACTGAGCACCTGCAGACCGCTCTCGAGCACGCGCAGACCACGGAGTCTGTCGCGCAGTTGGTCCACCACCTGGAAACCGATTCGACGGCAGGGCGGCGCCTGACGCTCATGACGCATTTGCTCGATGAAGGACGAGTGGTGGGGCGTCAGATGTCCTGGGCCGGATTCGTGATCCACGGCATCAGTCAGCTGTGCGCTTCGCATTTCGACGACGGGCAGGCGGCGTGGGCTTCGAACCGCGATCTCGGTTTGTTCGCGGCCTGGAGGCGATATGCGCTTTCGGACCGCAGCCCTTCCTTGATGATGGGGTGTTCGGACCTGCGTGGTTTGGTAAATGAACTGCCGCAATCCCACCGAGAGGTGATCCACGAAGCGTTGAACGAGCTCGGCGTTTCGGCTGAGGCTGCACCCGAGTACCTGACCGCGCTGTTACTGGACATCAATGGCTGGGCGGCTTGGTGCGCCTACCGTCGCTGGCAAGCGCGGCTAGCCGGTGCAGACGACGACGCAGTCGAGCAACTCTTGGCAGTGCGCATTGCGTGGGAGCTGTTGCTGTTCCGGAGTGGTGACCAAGGCGCGCGGAACGCGCGGGCGCGCCGCTGGTCCGCGCAGGTCCGCGCGTGGCCGACGGTAGAGGGGGGGATCGGCGAGGACGAACGACTCGACTGGTTGCTGCAACTTGCGACTGAAATAGGTTTCCAGCAGCAATTGGTCGAGGGGCTGCGCGGGACGGCGTCCGACGCGGCCGTGGTGGCGCCGACCGCTCAGATCGTGTTCTGCATCGACGTGCGCTCGGAACCATTTCGACGCGCCCTAGAGACCGCGAGCCCCACGCTGCAGACCCTTGGTTTCGCCGGCTTCTTCGGACTGCCCATCGAATACGCGCCCCTCGGCACGGAACTCCGCCGTCCCCAGCTCCCGGGCTTGCTCGCCCCCCGACTGCGCGTAGGCGATGTGGCCTCGTCGCACGAGGCGGCGGCGAGCTGGGGCAAGAGTCGCCGGTCACGTCTCGGCGCGACCCAAGCCCAGCTTGGCTTCAAGCGGGCGTCGAGCTCGGCCTTCGCCTTCGTCGAGGCGATGGGCTTGGGCTACGCCGTCAAGCTCGCCAAGGACAGCCTGGGTCTCGGCACTCATCCTGCGCTCGATGCGGCGGGGCTAACGGCGTCCGCGCTCCGAGCGCTGCGGCCGCGTCTGGTCAGTACCACCGAGGGCACCGCAGTGAAGCTTGCCGAGCGAGTCGAGCTCGCCGCAAACATCTTGAAGGCCGCCACACTGCAGCTAGGTTTTGCGCGCCTGGTCGTTTTCGCAGGTCATGGCAGCGAATCTTCGAACAACCCCCATGCGGCGGGGCTCGACTGTGGGGCCTGTTCTGGTCAAAGCGGCGCGCTCAATGCGCGCGTGTTGGCTGCGCTATTGAACGACCGCGAGGTGCGAAGCGGACTCGCAGAGCGCGGTATCGCGATCCCGGAGACCACTCATTTTCTGGGCGGAGCCCACAATACGACGACCGACGAGCTGCTGCTCTACGACGGCGACGAGGCCCCGGAAAGCCATCGCCGCGATATCGCGGCGCTCGCTCGAAGCTTGCTCGATGCGGGTGCTCTCGCGCGCGCCGAGCGGGCTCCTGGGCTCGGTTTGCGCGGTAACGACGCCGAGCTCCTGCGCGCGGTTCGACGGCGCGCGCGCAATTGGGCCGAGGTTCGCCCCGAGTGGGGCCTGGCCGACAACGCCGCGTTCTTGGTTGCACCGCGGGAGCGCAGCCGCAACCTGAACCTCGCAGGCCGCGTTTTCCTTCATGACTACCACTTCGCAGACGACGACGGCTTTCGGATCTTGGAGCTCATCATGACCGCCCCGATGGTCGTGACCAATTGGATCAATCTGCAGTACTACGCATCCACCGTCGACAACGATCGCTACGGAAGCGGCAACAAGGTGTTGCACAATGTCGTCGGCGGCCACCTCGGAGTCTTCGAAGGCAACGGGGGTGATCTACGGATCGGCCTCCCGATGCAGTCCGTACACGATGGCGAGCGATTCCGGCACACGCCGCTGCGCCTGAGCGTGTTCATCGACGCGCCGGAAGCGGCGATCGACGGCGTGATTGCGAAGCACGCGCTAGTGAAGCAGTTGGTCGACAATGAGTGGCTGCATCTGTTCCGGCTCGAGGGCAGGGTTGTCAGCCAGCGGCGCGCGGGTGCTTGGCATGTGTGGAATGACGAGGCGGTGCTCTCCGAGCAGGACGTGCGTGGCGCGCGGTTCCAGGGCGGTAGGAGACCGTTGTCGGGTGCTGGCGCGTTGCCGGGTGCTGGCGCGTTGCCGGGTGCTGGCGCGTTGCCCGAGCTTTACCCGGGTCAAGCTCAATGAAGTCCTGCTCGAGGCGAGCCGCCCCTACGTGGAGCAGGCCTGCAGCAGACCGCTGGCAACAAAACCCACGCAGCCAAGCTGCTTGGATTGGGCAGCCCGCAGGTTGCTGAGCGAGCGCATGGAGAAGTTCGGCATCAGGCATTGAAACCGGGCGCCTGACGTGAGAACGCTAAGAAAATGATCACGGGCGAGCTACGCAGCAAAGTCGACGAGATCTGGGACGCCTTTTGGTCCGGTGGGATATCCAAGCCGCTCGAGGTGATGGGGCAGATCACCTATTTGCCGTTCCTGCGCCGCTTGGATGACTTGCACACGCTGGAGGAAAACAAGGATCGAAGGGGATATCCAGCGTGAAACTAGAGAGCTTGAGGCACTAAGCCAATGATTTCACGCAGCTCAATCGGCTTAGCGGATCCGCCGGGTATTGCGGCCGTGTATCCAGAAGACGAGCCCGCTGCTATCGTTACGGAAGACGTAGTGCGGACCCGTGTCGCCCGCGAAGCGGTGCTACCGGTCTACCTTGCTCGATATCTAAATTCTGAAGTTGGTAAGAGTAGCGTTGCAGGCATAACGATCGAGGCGACGCGCGCCCGCTTTTCTCTCGGCGATTTCAAGAAGGCGAGTTTTTCAATTCCGCATTGCCACTCCAAAAACAGTTCGCCCACCGCATCGCCGCCGTGAAAAAACTAAAATCCGCCCAACGCTCCTCCCTCGCCGAGCTCGACGCCCTGTTCGCCTCCCTCCAACACCGCGCCTTCCGCGGCGAGCTCTAGCGATGCCCGCCCCATTCGCTCCGCGCTTCACCACCAGCCACAGCATCACTGCGGGGCTAACGGCGATCGAGCGCGCGCGCGGGTTCTTGGAGGCGGCGACCCTGTCCGAGGATTGGGTGCGTCGTATGAGTCAGCGGGCGCTCTTGGTCGAGGCGTATGCCACAACGCACATCGAGGGCACCGAACTCACGTTGGCGCAGGCGGAGCGAGTTTGGGCGGGCGAGACGGTGGACTTGGCGCGGGCAGATGATG
>Ga0302321_100001803_pt1 | contig 18284 bp, 14 predicted proteins | sample Fen_T0_1_FD_202505 | JGI IMG/M metagenome (GOLD analysis project Ga0302321, IMG submission 202505) | Peat permafrost microbial communities from Stordalen Mire near Abisko, Sweden - Fen_T0_1 | ecosystem: Environmental > Terrestrial > Soil > Wetlands > Permafrost | place: Sweden: Abisko...
AACGGCTACGAAATGTACGACGGCAAATCTGTCTTAGAAATTGGTGCCGAACCGTCCAGGTCGTGTGGAGCGGGAGTGGATTAGGTCCCTCGGTGAACACGTGGCAGGGGCGGCCGAGTTCGATTATCGCCTTCGTTGGCCCCGGGAATCTTGAAAACTGGGGTCTTAAGTTGTTACGACTACCGCAGGGACGGCGGAAGGCTATGCTGCCGCGGCTATGCAGGTATCCCGAATCTTAGATCGTCGAAGGGCGGTTTAGGCAATGGCCATACCTGCAGGCCCCACTAAGAACAGAGCGAGACACAAGACATGATTCAAGCTGACTTCGACCCGGAATATGTGTTTTCTCATCACACTGCAACGCCCGAGAAACTGCGGCAATACGAGGCCATTCACGCATCTGCGAAGCACCTAGCTCGCGTGATTCTCGAGTGCGTACCGCAATCCAGCGATCGTTCGTCGGCATTGCGTCTACTTCGTGAAGCATCCATGATGGCTTGCGCGGCAATTGCCCTCGACGGGCGACTCAAGTAGCCCGCGCATGGTCATGGCCATGGCCAATTGGCGTCGGCGGGCTTTGCATGAACCGCACTTTGGTCATGGCCAACTTGAGGATGAACTTTAGGTCATAGGCCACTTAGCGAGGAAACTCGGTATTGGCAAGAAGACTTTGCTGGTTCATCACCGGTCCGGTTCAACGAAACAGTTTCTGCTGAATATGTCTTGGTCGGCGCTGCGAGGTGCTGCGCACAGTCGGAATCGTTGCACCAGTGCACCACACTTGTCGAATCCCGACACCCAACTCACGTCAGTTCTCCGGCATAATTAAACTAGGTGGAGTCGAGTTGAATGGCAATTTACCCCGAAATTCTATTGTGACGGCGACGCGCTTCAGACAATTCGGTCGTTCAACTATTGCCGTGTCGATTCTTGGCTTCGGTGCATGCGTTTGCCAATGCGTAACAAGCGCGTAGATAGGGAACAAGCCCTGCCGCTCCTATATCGGGCCAATGAACTGCGCGTCAAGTACTGCAATATGGGCAGATAGTACTGCGAACAGGACGCGGAGAGAATTTTGGGCGAAGCTCTCAATTTGATGCACCGAACCCGCAGGATGCTTTTGACGGAGTACGTTATGGAGCACGCGACTGGCTCAGACCTGCAGCTCAAGTTTGAGACTCGGTTGACGGGAATTGACCAACGGTACGTTGGTTTTTTCACCTATGGGTGAATTCCTGGAAGCCGTTTGTGGAACGATTTGGCGTCGCCAGCGGACCCGGTGTTACCTGCCTTCGACTGAAGGAAGTGGTCCTCATTAGGCGCCTTCCCTTCTCTTTATACTCGGACGCCATGTAGATTCCAAAGCTCTTTGATACCGGAATCCTCGACTCGAAGCTTTGCCAGTATAGCCGCCTCGTCTGCTCGAACGAATGAGGGATAGTGTGCGCAGCCAGCAAAGGACAGGGCGTCGTGGTAATGAATCCAGTTCGTGGAGGTCGTCTTGGTTGGCGAAGCGAAGTCGTTGGGTGTCTGGTTCCGGGGCAGAATCGCGTCGGTTCACGGGAAATCGCACTCCGGTTCGTATTCACCAACCCCTGGGATCAATGGCGCTGCGCGTCAGATCCACGCTAACTCAACTCGAAGAAAGTGTTCGGAACGCTTCGCAACAGGAGACATTTGCGCACGGTGATCTCGAATCCATCAATGCGGCCGCCACCGAGATTCGGAGGATGATGGACCTCAATTGCACCAGCTGAAAGCACTGCGAGTCGTGTCCATCTGGAGTCAACGTAACCCCTTGTGGCGGGATTTTGCCTGGGTCGCGCGGGAACGCTCGTCGGGTGCGCGGTTGCGTAAACCATCGATCGATTGCTGCCAGAATCCGGGTCAACGCCACATAGGGGGGGCGGCGAGCTGCCCACGCGTGATACGGTTCCGTTGAGTGTTAGCGCCGAGATGTGCGTCGGCTCAGGCGTTGCGACATCCATTGTCGCGCTTATCGCCGAATTCTGCGACGCTGGCCAGGCGGTTGGAAGCGGCGTCGACGTGCGCCTACATTGGCGGATGTCCGAATTATCACGCGGCGATTCATTTCGCGTTCTCAGCAACACTGAACTGCTCCACGGTCTGGCCGTTTTCTATGGCGAGCGCCTACATTTGCCCTCCGAAGACCGGACACAAACGCGAGCAAGGCGAAATTGAGGAATTCTCCAATGAAGCAATTCGTCGACCGATTGTTGGTGGTACTGCTGCTTGAGCTGGTCACAAGTCTGTCGCTGGCTCAGTCCGATGCAGAGCGAGCTGGTGCTCGCGCCGCGGCCGAACAAGGCGTGAAGGCGTTCAACGAAGGTCGTTGGTCAGAGTCCGTTGACCTGATGACTCGCGCTGAAAAGCTTGTTCATGCGCCGACGCACTTGCTGTTTCTCGCCCAAGCGCAGGAGAAGCTTGGGCATCTCGTAACCGCCCACGAGATTTATCTGCGGATTGCGCGCGAGAAGTTGCGAGCCGACGCGCCAGAGGCATTTCTTGCCGCCCAGGAATCCGCGAAGCAGGCGGAAGCTGCACTTCGCAGTCGCTTGGTCCAGGTCAGCATCGTCCTACAGGGAAACAATCCGAAATCTCCCGTAGAAGTAACCATGGATGGCGAGAGAGTGCCAGACGCTCTGCTTGGTGTTCCGCATCCTGTCGATCCTGGCGCACACGAGCTTGTTGCCAAGGGAGAAGCGATGCAAAGTCGTGTTACATCAATTCAACTCCGTGAAGGAAGCACAGAAACGATTGTGCTCAAGCTCGAACCGGTTGCCGGTGGCGCTGCACTTTCGTCACCGGTCTCCCCTCCCAAGTCAGAACCGCCGCTCGCTGAGAGGCCTTCGTCGGGAGTAAGAACGCGTGAATTTGCTCGATCGACAGGCGTCCCTATCCAAAACGACGCGAAAAACACCGGAAGTGGAATGAAGGTGCTCGGCTATACGGGACTTGGAGTGGGTGTCATTGGTGTCGGCGTTGGAACGGCATTTCTCCTCAGAAGCCTCGGGAAACGAGCAGATGCCAACGCCTTGTGTAATCTTCCAGCAGGCGATTGTCCCGACTCGAAGGCAAGTCAGATAAACCAATTGGACTCATCTGCCAATTCCGCCGGCAACATTGCCACTGTTGGATTCCTGATTGGCGGGCTTTCAGCCGCCACAGGCGCGGCACTGCTGATTCTGTCGCCCAAACAGGAACAGAATGGCGGAACTGCGGCATGGGTGGCGCCCTACGTGGGCGCCAGCGCAGCCGGTATTGTAGGCGGCTTCTAGGTGACCAAAATGCTCGAGTTTGTCCGCATTTGCAGAAGGAATCGTTCTATGTTTCAACCCGCAGATTCTCGGCTTGGGTGCTTCGTTTGGGCTTCGCTCCTGGGCTTGACCGCTGCTGGGTGCCAATCGCCTAGTCGTCATTTTGTTCCAGATGAAGGCGCAACTGGGGGCGCGACTGATATTGGCGGACGTTCGGGGGAAAGCGGTGGCGGCAATTCCGGCGGAAGCAGTGCCAGCGGTCATGGCGGTGCTAACGAAGGCGGATCTGTGGCACAGCTGTCGAATGGCGGGAACGCGAATGGCGGGAACGCGAACGCGACCGGCGGGAACGCGAACGGTGGCAGCGGAGGCGCAACGACGATTGCGACCAGTGGAAACGCGAACGGTGGCAGCGGAGGCGCAACGACGACTGCGACCGGCGGGAACGCGAACGGTGGCAGCGGAGGCGCAACGACGACTGCGACCGGCGGTAGCTCGAACGGCGGCAGCGGAGGCGCAACGACGATTGCGACCAGTGGAAACGCGAACGGTGGCAGCGGAGGCGCAACGACGACTGCGACCGGCGGTAGCTCGAACGGTGGCAGCGGAGGCGCAACGACGATTACGACCGGTGGTACTTCCAGCGCTACGACGGGCACAATTCCCCTGCCTGATGGTCGAGTATGCACCGTTGACGGCGACTGTCTAAACAGGAATTGCCGCTTGGCGCCTACGGGAGTGCGATTCTGCGTCGCCAGCGGGAGTGCTTGCGCATCGAAGCTCGGGGTTGGACTACCCGTCGGTGCGAAGCGATGCGACGGCAACAGCAGCGCGGTTTGTATGGACAAAGATGTGTTCCAGGTCGACCCCTGCCAAGTGAGCAATAACGTGTGTCAAGCAGGGAATTGTGACAACACATCAGGAGCTTGCGTCCAGGCGCCAGCCAATCCCGGAGCAATTTGTCCTCTCGGGAGTTCGACAGGCGCCTGCGATGTTGGTGTTTGCTTGGCCTTGCGGTTTGCTCCTCCCGCCGGTCAGCCGTGGACACCTGTTGGGGCTGGACCGTTGCTGAACGTTCCGGCCAATTGTGGTGCTGCAGGGAGCCCGCCCTGCGCTGAGGGAGACTTCAAGTTCGCATTCCCGCCAGATACGCGGCAAGCTAAGTGTTACGACGATTCCTCGCCAATAAACTGTCCGGGAACTGGTGGAGCCGACACTTGCGCGACAACGCCCTACTGTGGACAGGATGCACAGTACGGAGCTGATCTAGCGGTGCCCAATTGGTCCAACAACCGCTACGTGAAGTCTGGCACCACAGGCAATGATGTGGTGATGGACAACGTAACCCAAATCGTCTGGACGCCAGACTCAACCAGCGGTCTCCAGATGCCATGGACGAAAGCCCTCCAGTTCTGCGTCACGCGCAACGCGTCGTCGTACGGTGGTTTTGCGTCTTGGACGATGCCGTCAATTTACTCGCTATTAAGTTTGTTTGATTTGGGTGTTGTGTGGGGTGGCGGCGCCGCCACGACGTTCCCCAACATGTCGTCGAACTACATTTGGGCCGCATCAACGGTAGCGTCCGACTCAACGTCGTCATGGTTTGCGGTTATGGGCACGCCGTATGTCTATTTGGACAGCAGACTCGCGCCGTCGACGCAAACCACCTTTGAAGGCCGTTGCATCACCAGTCGCAATTCAGTTGCGCTCTCGTCACAGCGCTACTTCGTGCAGGCCAGTGTTGCAAACGAACCTGTCGTGTTCGATTCGCGAACCGGCTTTGTTTGGCCGCAGAATCACGATGTCACTGGGCGTACTTGGAGTCAGTCGCTAAGCTACTGTGAGTCATTGAGCTATGGTGGCAGGCGAGACTGGAGGGCGCCGAACGTTCTTGAGTTGATAGGTGTCGTTGACTATTCGCGTCAAAGCCCAGCCGTTGATCCGGCGGTATTCCCTGGCACGCTCGGAGTGTTCTATTGGACGTCGACGACCATCGCAAGCGCTCCGACCATGGCCTGGGCCGTGCGTTTTCAAGATGGAGCACTTGCGGCTTGGCAGTCGACCAAGACAGGAACTGCGACCTCGAATCATCCCGTTCATTGCGTGGCGGGCGGTCCCTAAGTTTGCTCGTGCGCCTTCCGGAAGCGCGATTGGCAGCAGTGCCATCGGTCGGGGCTGCGAGGTCGCACCCCGCTAAGTGCGACTACTGCAAATCAATGCCTTCACCTCGGTATGTGGCGATTCATGCGCACGTTGCAATTGATATTGACGCCTCTTAGCAACAACCCAGGCGTAGACTTTCTGGTGCTTGCGAACGCGGGCTTTGTTGTATGCGCGACGCACCGACAAAACACCCAGCGCTGTCGCGGGCATCGCTCGTAACTGAGCATGCTGAAGCGGTTTGCAACAAATTCGCATTGCAGAGTTCAGCGCAATCAGGGAAGCTTTGGGCTACAATTGCGGTGCGTTAGCTTGTAACTCCAAGAGCAAGCGCAAACCAATGTGATTTTCAGCGTCTCCGCGAACTGATTGCCGGAAGTAAATCGGTGTGCGCAAATATTGCGTAACACTTTTGAGCGAATTGCGGTCAAATCAAGCTGTTGGTCGATCGTAGCGGCTGAAGTTTTGCCGTGCGAAAAGCGGAGGCAAGGGGCGAGCGACGCCCGGCTTCGATGTCGCTTCGATTTGCCTCAACTTTGGACAACCATATCATGAGCCCGCAAACGCTGTATCCCGAGCCGCCGACTGAGGACAAGCGATGGAAAATCGTCAATACGACGATGCGCCGCAATGGCAATGACTCCCACGCTCTCATTGAAACGCTCCATTCGGTCCAGGAGACTTTTGGTTATCTGGATGAAGATGGCCTGCGCTACGTGGCAAAGAGCCTACGCACGCCGCTCAGCAAGGTGTACGGCGTCGCTACCTTCTATCACTTCTTCACGCTCAAGCCGCAGGGCGAGCACAGCTGCGTGGTTTGTACTGGCACGGCGTGTCACATCAAGGGTGCCGAGACAATTCTCAAGGCACTCAAAGACAAATACGGAATAAGTCCCGGTGAAACGACCGAGGATAACAAACTTAGCGTGCTATCTGCGCGTTGTATAGGGTCGTGTGGTCTGTCGCCAGCGGTAGTCTTGGACGGAAATGTTATGGGCAACCTATCTGTGTCAACGCTTCTCGCACGGATGGACAAGGAGATTGGTTGATGTCCACCGAAGAACTAATTTCGCTTAAGAACAAAGCGGATTTGCGTCGACGTCCGAGTCGCGTTTGCATCTGTACTGCCGCAAGCTGTCAGTCAATTGGAGCCGATCGAGTTCACAAAGCGATCGAGGCTGAGATCGCCAAGACTGGTCGCGAGCCGCAGGTTGAAGTGCGAGCCGTAGGTTGCATGGGCCTGTGCTCGGCGGGACCGTTGGTTCGTGTGGAGTCCGAATCAAGTTCCGTGCTTTACCGAAATGTAACGGTGGAGGATGCTGAGACAGTTGCGGCAAGCGTCGGCAAGGCAAAAGTTGAGCGGCTGGTGTGTCGTACGGATGTGCCATTCTTCGCGCGACAGCACAAGGTAGTGCTCGCCAATTGCGGCGTCGTGCATCCTGAACGGATTGAGGACTATGTTGCAGTGGGTGGCTACAGCGCACTCTATCGTGCGATTACTGAGATGTCGCCCTCCGAGGTTCTCGCGGAGGTTACGGCCAGCGGGCTTCGCGGGCGTGGGGGCGCGGGTTACCCGACTGGACTCAAGTGGCAAACGGTTGCCAAGAGCCAAGACGCAACGAAGTATGTCGTCTGCAACGCCGACGAGGGTGATCCGGGTGCGTTCATGGACCGCAGCGTTCTTGAAAGCGATCCACATCGAGTGCTTGAAGGCATGGCGCTCGCCGCCTTCGCAGTCGGCGCCAAAGTGGGCTACGTCTACGTTCGCGCGGAGTATCCACTAGCGATAAGTCGTTTGCGGACCGCCATTCGTCAGGCCAAGGCGGCCAATTTGCTTGGACAAAACGTCGCCGGCAGTCGATTCGAGTTCACCGTCGACATTCGGCTTGGTGCTGGCGCCTTCGTGTGCGGCGAGGAAACCGCACTGCTTGCTTCGATCGAAGGGCTCCGCGGCCAACCGCGACCACGTCCACCGTATCCGGCCGAAAAGGGCCTGTTCGGTCGTGCAACGCTGATCAACAACGTGGAAACCTTCGCCAATATCGCGCCCATCATCGAGAAGGGTGGTGCGGCATTTGCCGCTATTGGTACCGAACGAAGCAAGGGTACCAAGGTGTTCGCTTTGGCGGGCCAAATCAAGAACACGGGCCTTATCGAAGTACCGATGGGAATCAACCTGCGTGAGGTCGTTGATGATATGGGCGGCGGAACGCCGACCGGTGGCAAAGTCAAAGCAGTTCAAACTGGCGGTCCGTCGGGTGGTTGCATCCCGTACGAACACCTTGACATGCCGGTTGACTACGACTCGTTGCAGAAGGTCGGATCCATCATGGGGTCAGGCGGCATGATCGTCATGGATGAATCGTCCAACATGGTCGAGGTGGCTCGCTACTTCATGGAGTTCTCGATGAGCGAGTCATGTGGCAAGTGCGTGCCTTGTCGGGTTGGCACCTATCAAATGCACGAGATTCTAAGGCGAATCCTCGCGGGCCAAGCAGCGCCGTCAGATTTAGCGTTACTTGAAGAGTTAACCAGGACCGTTGGTGAAGCCAGTCTTTGCGGATTGGGGCAAAGTGCCCCGAATCCTATCAAAAGCACGCTTCGCTACTATCGCGCCGAATATGAGGCGGTACTTCGCGGTTCACGTCCCAGCATGCCGATGACAGAGGAAGGTGTAGGATGAGTGGCCAAGCGCGCGTTGTAACACTTCGCATCAATGACCGAGAGGTCAGTGCTCGCGAAGACGAGAACATCCTGCAAGTTGCAAAAGACAACGGGATTTTCATTCCGACGTTGTGTTGTCTCGAGGGGCTCAGTACCTGGGGAGCCTGTCGTCTTTGTATGGTGGAAGTGAGCGGGAACAACAAACTCATGGCCGCTTGCGCGACGAAGGTCGCTCAAGACATGGATGTAAAGACGGATAGCCCGCGCATCCTCGCTCACCGGCGCATGATCTTGGAGCTCCTGTTTTCGGAACGTAACCACGTTTGCTCGGTATGCGTTGCTAACGGCAAGTGCGAACTGCAGCACTTGGCTCAGGTTTGTGGGGTGGATCACATCCGCATGCCCTATCGCTATCCTGAGTTGCCGCTGGATCTTTCGAATGACTTGTTCCGCCTCGATCCAAATCGCTGCATTCTGTGCACGCGCTGTGTCCGTGTCTGCGATGAAATCGAAGGTGCTCATACCTGGGATGTCATGGGACGAGGAATAGATTGTCAGGTGATCACGGATCTGAAATCGCCCTGGGGCACCTCGGAAACCTGCACGAGCTGCGGCAAGTGCGTTCATGTCTGCCCGACGGGTGCCCTGTCTCAGCGGGGGACGGCTATTGCCGAGGTTCATCGCCACCGCGAATTTTTGCCGTACCTGACTCAGATGCGAGGTGAACGTGACTAGTGAAGCTGATTTGAACAATAAGAGCCGTCGCCCGCGCATTGCTACGGTGTGGCTAGACGGGTGTTCTGGCTGCCACATGTCCTTGTTGGACATTGATGAGCGGTTGGTTGAACTCGCAAGCTTGTGCGACGTCGTTTATGGTCCACTCGTCGACGCCAAGATTGTCCCAGACGACATCGATTTGACGTTGGTCGAGGGCGCTATCGCGACCGACCATGACTGGCACTTGGCGATTGAATTGCGGGCGAAGTCCAAGCTTCTGGTATCCTTTGGGGATTGTGCGGTCACGGGTAACGTTCCAAGCATGCGCAACGTCCTGCCGCTTTCAGCCATCTACAAGAAGGTGTTTCGCGATACCGCAGCAACACCCGCCGAGTGCCCGAAGGACGGTGTACCAAGCTTGCTCGATCGCGTTCTACCTGTTCACCAGGTTGTTACGGTAGATCTATTTTTGCCGGGATGCCCACCTCCTGCCAACGCGATCTTCCAGGTTTTGAGTGACGTGCTGGCTGGAAAGCAGCCCGAGCCGCTGAAACTAACGAGATTTGGCGCCTAGTCCTTGTCGAGGAAATTCGCAAATGCCAACTGTTATTATTGAGCCGATTACCCGAATCGAGGGCCACGCGCGCGTGACGCTGCAGATGAACGACCTAGGCCAGGTCGAGCAGGCGAAGCTACACATTACGCAGCTCCGTGGGTTCGAAAAGTTCTGCGAGGGTCGGCCGTTTCCGGAAATGCCGTCGTTGACTGCTCGTACTTGTGGAATCTGTCCAGTTAGCCATCTTATCGCGTCAAGCAAAGCTTGCGACGACTTGATGGCCGTACAGATCCCTCCGGCGGCCGTTCGATTGCGCCGCGTCATCAATTTAGCGCAGTTGCTGCAATCCCACGCGCTAAGCTTCTTCCATCTCTCGTCACCAGACTTGTTGCTTGGCTGGGACTCGGATCCAGCATCACGCAATGTATTCGGGCTGATGCGTGAACACCCACAGCTAGCCAAAGACGGGATTCGTCTGCGTCAAGTTGGGCAAAGCATTATTGAACGGCTTGGTAATAAGCGTGTCCATCCTTCCTGGATAGTCCCCGGCGGCGTGCAAAGTCCGCTGACGGCGGAGGTTCGCGTCGAGATTCGCGCCTGGCTTTCCGAAGCGATGGAAATAGCCGAGCGAACGTATCGCCTTTATCGCGGAATGGTGAAGCGCTTCAAGGAGGAAGCGGACAATTTTGGTGACATGCCGACGATGTACATGGCGCTCGTCGATGGGAAGGGCAATCTTGAGCATTATGACGGTCTACTGCGTATCAAGGATTCTGACGGTCACGTAATCGAATCCGGCGTTCACGCGGAAGACTACGCAAGTGTTATCGCGGAAGCGGTCGAATCGCACTCGTTCGTCAAGTCACCGTACTACAAGCCAATGGGCTATCCCCATGGTCTCTATCGCGTGGGACCTCTAGCTCGGCTCAACGTAGCAGAACGTTGTGGGACGCCAATTGCTGATGAAGCCTTGGCAGAGTTTCGCGCGATTTCGCCCGGGAAACCGGTCAGCAGTAGTTTTCACTACCACTACGCCCGTCTGGTCGAAATTCTGTTTGCCATCGAGCGAATGGATCAGCTGATGGCTGACAACAACATCATGGACAAGAAGGTGCGAGCTCGCGCACGCGGAAACAAGAACCGCGGCGTAGGCATCTCCGAAGCACCGCGTGGCACGTTGATCCACGACTACAACATTGATGATGAGGGGCGCATCACCGGCGTTAACCTCATTATTGCCACTGGTCATAATAACCTTGCGATGAATCGGAGCGTGCTGCAGGTCGCGCGCCACTACGTGAAGGGGCCCACAATCTCCGAAGGGATGCTCAATCGAGTCGAGGCGGTGATTCGCTGTTACGACCCCTGCTTGAGCTGTGCAACACACGAGGTCGGGCGTATGCCCCTTGACGTCCGCGTCCTAGACGTGAACGGTGTCGAGACGCAGCGCATTGTTCGTGGGTAGCCTGCGAATGTACGAGGTTACCGTCATTGGCTACGGCGCTTCCCTTAGGCAAGACGATGGGTTTGGTCCCATCGTTCTTGCTGAACTCGAATCGTTAGTCGATGACCCTAGGGCCAAGCTTATCAGTTGTCAGACGCTTACGCCGGAGCTTGCCGAGATTCTGTCGCGCTCGCGGCAGGTTATTTTCGTAGATGCATGTGCTGAGCTTCCGCCGGGCGACGTTGCGTTTCGTCAAATCGGAAATGATGAATCAGCGGATGTCTCGTTGGTCCATTTCCTGTCCCCGGAGGCGCTCTTGGTATGGACACAGCGCCTCTATGGGCATGTCCCAACAGCGGAGTTGTGGCTGGTTGGCGTGCAAGAAACGGGGCTCTCCGAGGAACTCACTCCGCCGGTTCAAAGTCGAGTGGCCGAGTTCGTGACACGACTTGAGTCGCGGATTGTACAGATTTTGGCCAACCCGTAGGCGGGGCGCTTGCGCCAACGCCTCACGCGCTCGGTCAACGCAGGTTAGTCGTGGAGTCCCAAGGACTTGGCGCAACATGCCTTCGGGGTACTGAGCTGGTAAAATTCCAAGCGAACCCGCGGAGTATTTGTGGTTTGTTGGTTTGCCGCGGCAATAGCCGCATACCGTTGGGCGTGAGCAGACACAATTCTGTGCGACTGTGTATTGGGGATCCATACGAAACCACGGGATATTATTGGACGGCTCGACCGCCACAGACTTCGCGCTTTCCGAAACCCTGGCCCTCGGCTACCGTCGATAACTGGACCTCAGAGCGGATTCAATTTGGCAGACCTATCAGACCAGACAAATAGCCTCGGCGCGCTTGAGCTCGTTGCTGAGTTCGATAGGTATATTTCACAACTTTCGTTCGGAGAAATTGTCAAAGGCGCGCTTGCCTTTGCGACCGAGCACCTTGTCCACGGCCGTGCCTCGGTTGCATTGCTCTTGCCCAACAACGAAGGCTTTCGGTTGTTCGATGCGAAGGTTGACGTGAAGGGCATGGAGTCTGGAAAGGTGATTCCATTTGAATCGGCTTCGCTCGCTGAAACCGTCCGACGAAGCCGTGCTATCTATCGCCCGGACATTCGACTCTGGCCGACGAAGAACGTTGTTGATGAAGCTCTGCTTGCAGGCGGTTTCGTAGCGAGCCTCTCAATTCCACTGGTTGTCGGAGGCCGCTGCATCGGAACCTTGAACTTCGCGGTCAAGCAAGTGGATGGCATTGTCGCGTCGGTGCGGCATTTGGTTCAGCTAATTGCGCCGAGACTTGCCTTTGCACTCGAAATGGGGAAGGCCAACGAGGCATTTGCCGAGAGCGAGGCGCGGTTTCGTGACGTATTCGATACGGTGGCCGACGGTATCGTTGTGGCAGATATTTCGAATCGCCGTCTGGTAATGGTAAATTCCGCGATCTGCGCCATGATCGGGCGCAAGCGAGAGGAACTGATGGAGTGTCGTATCAATGACATTCATCCGATTGACAGTCTTGAGGAAACCGTGAAGACGTTCGAGGCCATGGTAAGAGGCGAGATCGAACATGCGCTTCAGATCCCGGTACTCCGCGCTGATGGGAGTCAGCTATTGGCGGACGTTACGGCGCGCAAGACGGTCATTGACGGGAAGCATTGCGTGGTGGGCGTATTTCGTGATGCAACGACCCGACGAGCTTGCGAAGCCGAACAACTGCAGCTTCAGAAGCTTGAGTCTATTCGTACGTTGGCTGCCGGTCTGGCACATGATTTCAACAACCTGCTCACTGGATTGGTCGGAAACGTAAGTCTTGCTCAAGAGCTTCTAGAACCAAGCCACGAAGTTCGAGAACTGCTCGATTTGGCACAAGAGGCGGCAACGCGTGCCACCGCGCTGACGCGACAACTGCTGACGTTTGCCAAGGGGGGCGCACCGGTTCGGGGAAAGGCCGACCTTGCCCAGATTTTGCGGCGGGTAGTTCAAGAAGCGTCCGGTCAAAGCGGAGCGACCTTTGAGCTTTTGGTATCCACTGAAGACTGTGTGGTGCTCGGAGATGAGGGTCAGCTATTTCAGGTGTTTCACAACCTGATTCGCAACGCAGCCGAGGCGATGCCGACGGGAGGCAAGGTGTTGGTCGGTGTGCTGCGGTGCTTCATACACGGTAGAGAGGAACTCTGCGTGGAGGTCCGAGACGAGGGACCAGGGATCCCTGCAGACCAGCTGCCTAAGATATTTTTGCCGTTCTTCACCACGAAAGATCGCGGAAGTGGTCTTGGCCTGGCTGTTGCCTATTCTATTGTTCAGAACCACAACGGCGCTATTGAGGCGGATTCCAAGCCCGGTTTGGGCACGACATTTCGCGTAACTCTACCATTGCTGGTGGATCGGACTGATAGCAAAAAGACCATGCCTATTTCTCCTTCCCACGTTGCTGCGCGGATTCTCGTAATGGACGACGAAGCAATTGTGCGGCAAGTGGCCGCGCGCGCACTAGGTCGTACCGGGTTCCAGGTTCTGACGGCTATCAATGGGACCGAAGCAGTCGCAGCCTACGCGGATGCAGTCGCGCAAGGCTCACGGATCGATGCGGTCATTTTGGATCTTACGGTTCGTGATGGCATGGGCGGCAAAGAAGCGGCGATGCGGATTCAAGCGCTCGATCCCACGGCGCGATTGATCGTTTCGAGTGGATACTCGGACGATGCAATCATGTCCGACTATCGTAGCCACGGCTTCTGCGCCGTGCTTCCGAAACCGTACAGTGCGTCCCAACTATGTGAGATGGTATCGATTGCTCTCGCTGGTGTAGGTGGGGAACGAGCCAGCCAAGACAGTTAGGCACCTAAAGCCCCATCAAGTGGGCACGGCCACTCCTTTGACGGGGGCGAATTTCAGTGGTGCCGGGCGTTTTCACCAAGGGCGCGCGTAACCAGTTGTATGACTTCATGCGCGGTGGTTTCGATGGGCTTCTCCGTAACATCGATGATCGGAAGTCGATGCATTCGGAATGCCGCGTGGAGCGCCTCCAATTCATTGAATAGAGCTTCTTCACTGCTGTAAGCGGTGGCGCGGCCAAGCCCAACCTCGTTTGCTCGCTGCTTTCTGTGAGTCATCAAGCGTTCACGATCGATACTCAAGCCGACAATTCGACCGCGCTCCACCTGGTCGAGTTCATCTGGCCAGGGGATGTTCGGCAAGAACGATACGTTGGCCGTCTTCCAGCCTTGCATCGCAAGGTAGATGCTAAGAGGCGTCTTGCCTGATCGCGACACACCGACAAGCACGATATCGGCCGACGCGAGGCTGTGGAGGTTCTGACTATCGTCGTGTTCGATCGTAAACTCAATTGCTTCAATTCGCTCATAGTAGTCACTTCGAAGCTCGCGATATCGACCTGGAATGGCGAGTGCGGGTTTTCCGAGACGATGTTCCAGTTGACCAATGAGTTCCCCAAAAACATCGTGAGTCTCAAGATGAAGCTCGATCGCACGGCTTGCCATGTGCGCACGCATTTTAGTTTCAACGAGGCTATGGATCACGAGCGCGTTTTCTTTTGCCGCTTGCTCGAGCACAACCTCAAGTTGCGCAAGCGTTCGCACGTCCTTGAAATAGCAGACGGTGACTTTGCTTTCGGGGAATTGGGCAAGTAGAGTGTCAAGCAATAGGCGACCCGTCGAGCCAGGTCCGCCGCTGACAACGAACACCGTGGTCTCGGCGGCCGTTCGGTCTTGGAGTGTCATGCCCCGTAAGGGTAGCTGAGCTTGCGTTCGAAAAGGGCAACAAAGCGGTTGCTCCTACGTTCTTTGCCGCACAATGCCGCTACTGCGGCGCCTGAGTAGATTGCACGACCTGTAGGCAGTCACCATCTGTCGACGGCAATGCTTGGCCACTGGGTTTGAACGATGTAGGCTGTTTTCGAATCGATAGGTTAGGACGCTGCCCATGCGACGTTGGATGAGAAAACTTGGGTCACCAAGAAGGCAAGGTTGGCAATGTTTACCGTACGGATGAAGCTTGCGCTGCTCGTTGGCTTGCCGCTCGTGCTCGTCGGCTTGGCCGTGCCGGTACTTTCCGCGTCGCAGCATGAAGAACTCACCGACTCTGCCAACGATCAAGTCGAGGACGCCCAACGTGCTTTTGAAGCCGAGCTCGAGGACGATCTGACTCACTTGCACGTAACCGCCCGGTCTGTCGCACGATCCGACAAGGCTATTGAGGCTGTGCGGAATGGTCAACTGGCCAAGGCCATGGAAGTGGTGCACGTATTCTCTGAACTCTATCCGAGGCTAGACATTGTTCTTGCCGACAGCGCCGGTGCCGTACTTGGCGATGTAGGCCCGACCAAGACGACGCGCAATCTTCACGAGATTGCAGAACTGGGGGACTTCACTCACCTGACGGAAAGGTTCGTGTTGCTCGCGCAAGGCTGCGCCTCAGTAGAGGCTCACGCTCCGCCGGCACTTGCTGTGCTCTACGCAATTGGAGGTGTTGGCTGGGTGCTTGTTTGCGAGCCACTGGATGAAGGCTACCTAGAGAACGTGTCTGACAAACTTCACGTGGAACTTGCGTTCGTGAGCACTGATGGAGCGAGGCTCTCTGCAACAACGCACTTTCCGCGCATCAGCACAGAAGTCGGTGGCATGGGTACGAGCATTGCGGAGCTAGGCCCGCAAACCTTCGCCGTGCATCGATTCCACGTCGATAAATTGGCTCAAGACGGCCACTCACGCGCGCAGGTTGTCGCTGCTGTAGATGTCTCCAAGACAACACAAAGCGTTCATCGGCATCTTTATCGGCTGTTCGGTGTCTTGGCGCTAATTACCGCGATCGCCGTGGCAGTGGGCGTCCGCATTGCCACAGTTATGTCACTCGGATTATCTCAGGTCGTGGCGGCCTACCGGAAGCTGGCGCAAAACCAATACATTCATGTGCCCACTCTCCGCACGAAGGACGAAATCGAACTGCTGGCTACGGGATTCAATCAGATGGTTGATGGCTTGGTTGAGAGGGACAAGCTTCGAACAACCTTCGGAAAGTACATGACGGAATCCGTGCTTGAGCATCTTCTGAGCGGCAAAGTCGCGCTCGGAGGAAAAACCATCAAGGTTACCATCCTCTTTAGTGACATCCGTAGTTTCACGTCGATCAGTGAGAAGATGGAGGCCCACGCGCTGGTTCAGTTGTTAAATGAGTACTTTACAGAGATGGTTAGGTTGGTCATGAGTAACGGTGGTGTCGTCGACAAATACATTGGCGACGCGATTATGGCCGTGTTTGGTGCTCCAGTTCCAACGGAGCAAGATGCAGCGAATGCCGTTCGAGCGGCCGTTGAAATGCGGCAAGCTTTACGACGTCTCAATGAGCGCTTGGTCGCACGCGGTGCTGAGCCACTCCGAACGGGGATCGGAATACACACCGGCGAAGTCGTTGCTGGCAATATTGGCAGTGAACAGCGCATGGAGTACACCGTGATTGGCGATCCGGTAAACGTGGCGTCACGTCTCGAGAGCAATACGAAGGAACTTGGGGTAGATGTGCTCATTAGCGACGCCACGTTTGAGGAAACCAAAGACATCATCGAGTGTCGTCCGGTGGCAGCGTTGAATGTGAAGGGACGAGCAGAACCGGTAATGACTTACGAATTGCTTGGAATCACCAGCCGTGACGACGGCGACGCTACGCAGTAATTGCTGAAGTCGCTCAGGGAGTCTCTGTCAGTTTGGGGATTTGGAGCCGTGGGACAACTGGCGCAACCCGCCGAGACGCATTGTTACAATGCTGGGATGTGATTTGACGTCCTAAACGGACAGTGAGACTACCGTCATGCCGGGGGGTGCTGGTGTTGGCGTGAGTAATCCGCGTGTTCAGCCCCCAGAACTGTCGGTAGCAGTGCTTGTAGGCATAAGGGGGCGAGTCCGCCCGCTGTGTTTGCGGTGGGATCCTTTTATTCCACTTTGCATTCGGTTGCGAGAGACAGGTGGCTGCTGAAGCGTCGGCCCACTCCGCGCAAGTTGTGACTATTTGCGGCACAACTTGACCACCCTCACACCGCATTGGGTTGGTCTTTGCGCTCGCCCACATCAGCGCCAGCGTTTGAAATTGCGCTTCAGTCGTTCGGTCTTCCAGCAGAACATGACTGCGCGTTCATTATCAAACCGCCGAAATATTGGAACATTCGCTCCACCTCGGACGCTCCGGACCGTTCATGCGAGTACACCCAACAAGGGTGGGTCCGAAAAAACGCTCAAGAAGAGCAGAATAGGATGTCGGATGAACATCTCCCCTCAAGCCGTGCGGCCAAAACCGACTGCGGCTGTTCAACCCGAAACGCCTGTAAATGGTGCAGATGCGAACGCACCGCCCGCAAAAGCACCACCAAAACAAGCAGATTCGAATCCGGCGGCTACTGTCGAAATCTCTAATCAAGCACGAGCCGCGTTACGTGCCGCCGGCGCGTCGCAGAATGATATTGCAAGGGTCAACCTCACGGACAAAAACTCCGTGACACGCGCCATTCAGCGGGCGCGACTTAGTCATGGAAAACCCGCCGCAAAGCCACCTAGTGCCGCCAATAGCAACGCGTCAGCCAGTTCACACACGGCCGCCGCTGCTGCTACGGACGAGATGAAACAGAGCTTTGCCCAGTCGGTACGGAAAACAGGCGGATCTGAAAGCGAAGCGGAAGAAAGTACCGAAGGTGGAGTCGCCGAGTCGGAACCGAAGGAAATGAAGCAAGCGTAGTCAATTGACTTCACTGCTTTGATTCCGCGGACCGTCGGCAAGTTCCTTCACTTCGCCGGGAAATCACCGGCGTCGGAGCGATCGGAAGCCAAGCCACGGCTATGGCTTCGCGCATTCGCAAGCGCAGCGTACGTTTATCACGGCCATTGATGTTCCGTGTCCGGTGGCAATGATTGGCCCTAGGAGACGGTTCGTTTGTGTCCCGTGGAGAAGGTTGCGATGCTGTTCGCGACACGTGAGATAGGCGTATTGAGCATGCTCGAGAGGTCGCAATGTGCGTGCAGCACGCACGCGCGTTGCGACGCCTCTGCCTCACTTTGTGTTAGGGCTCGTCAGACCGGGTGGGGTATTTCGGTCCGCGGGCGTGTCCTGTCGGAAGCGTGCGCACTCATCGACGAGAGGAGTGGCAGACGCACGCTCCCGGTTGCGGTGGGGTCCCAGCGCCCAGCAGGAGCGTCAGTCACAACGTCAAATGACTCGGGAATTAGGAATGTTGGGCCGCTCGGAATTTCCGTCAGAGAATAATCGCAAGTTGATGTGGCCGGCCGCTTCAAACGGGTGTACCGAGCCCATTCGATTCGCGTCAGCCATTTTTCAAGATAGGTGGGCCAGTGCTTACCTCGACCGACGCGCCCATCATCTAGGAAGTGGATACTATGTCCGAAGGAACGATCAAGCGACTCACCGACAAGGGCTTCGGCTTCATTCAGACCGCCCAAGGCAGCG
>Ga0302321_100001805_pt1 | contig 18282 bp, 11 predicted proteins | sample Fen_T0_1_FD_202505 | JGI IMG/M metagenome (GOLD analysis project Ga0302321, IMG submission 202505) | Peat permafrost microbial communities from Stordalen Mire near Abisko, Sweden - Fen_T0_1 | ecosystem: Environmental > Terrestrial > Soil > Wetlands > Permafrost | place: Sweden: Abisko...
ATGACCGGGTTTTTCAGCTGGGCGCGTGGGTCCAGTTTTTTGAACGCGGCGGCGATTGCTGGCCCGACAATGGAGCGGTCGAAGAGAGAGATGGATTTAGTGCTCATGGTGTCAGAATACGGGTGACAGGTGAAAGCGTGCTGAGTCGGTTAGAATAAGGTGCCGGCGTGCATCAGGTAATGCTCGACGATTGGACCAATCGCCAAGGCGGGCAGGAAAGTAAGCGCACCGACGAGGAGTACGGTGCCGATCAGCAGCACGACAAAAGTAACTCCTTCCGTGCGGAAAGTGCCAGCGCTGGCGGGCACGAGTTTCTTTGAAGCCAGGTTTCCCGCTAGCGCAAGGATTGGCACAATCATCAGAAACCGACCGATCAGCATCGCAAGCCCGAGCGTAGTGTTCCAATGCGGGTTTCCGTCGGCGGGATTGGCGGTTAGGCCAGCAAAGGCGGAGCCGTTGTTGCCGACCGCCGAGCTATAGGCGTAAAGGATCTCACTGAAACCGTGCGGGCCGGCGTTGTTGAGTCCAGCCTGACCCCAGGTACTGACGGCTGCCCACGCGGTGCCACCGAGTATCGTCGCGGCAAGCACCATGAGGACAAGCATGACGAGTTTCACGTCGTAGGCTTCGATCTTTTTCCCGAGGTATTCGGGCGTGCGCCCAACCATTAGACCGGCAATAAATACCGCGAGCAGCACGAAGATCAGCATACCATAGAGTCCCGCACCGACGCCGCCAAAGATGACTTCGCCCGTTTCTATGTTAAAGAGCGGGACGAGTCCACCGATCGGCGTGAACGAGTCATGCATCGCATTGACCGCGCCGCACGAAGCGTCGGTCGTAATCGTGGCAAAGAGCGCTGAGTTGAAGATGCCAAAGCGCACTTCCTTGCCCTCCATGTTGCCATCGGCCGCGGCGACGCCCAGTCCGTGGTGGATCGGATTGCCCGCTGCCTCCGCATTCCAGCAAACAAGAACGCCAGCGACGAACAGCGCAAACATGGCACCCCAAACCGCCCAGCCGTGGCGCTGGTTCTTGACAGTTCGGCCGAGATAGTAAGTGAGCGCACTCGGGATCGCAAAAATAGAAAGGATCTGGAAAAAGTTTGAAAGCGGCGTGGGATTCTCGAACGGATGAGCAGCGTTGGCGTTAACGTAACCACCGCCGTTTGTGCCAAGCATCTTGATCGCTATCTGCGAGGCGACTGGTCCCTGTACAATTGTCTGCGTGTCGACCGACTGGTCGACCATGACGGGGGTCTTGCCATCTGCGGCGAGCACGGGCTGGCCTTTGTCGTCGGTCTTGGCGACCTGGATCGTGTAAGGCTCCAGCGTTTTGGCTGACGTGTAAGGCTTGAAATTCTGGATGATACCCTGCGAGACGAGGAAGAGGGCGAAGACGACGCAGATCGGAACCAACAAGTAGTAAGTAACACGGACGGTATCGACCCAGAAGTTGCCGATCGTTTTGGCGGTGTGACGTGCAATGCCACGGACGAGTGCCGCAGCGATGGCGATGCCGGCCGCAGCAGACATAAAGTTGTGAATCGTTAGCGCAACCATCTGCGAGAAATACGACATCGTCGATTCTCCCGCATAGCTCTGCCAGTTGGTGTTGGTCGTGAAGCTCGCGGCGGTATTGAACGCGAGATGCGGCGAAAGTCCGGGAAAGCCCTGCGGATTGAGCGGCAGGTGATCCTGGTAGCGCAGGATGAAATAAGTGAACAGCATCCCGACGAGGCTGAAAGCCAGTAGCGCGAACGTGTAACCCAACCAACTCTGTTCCTTTTCGGGATCGATGCCGCAGATGCGGTAGGTAAGCCGCTCGATGGGCTTGACCACCGGATCGAGCAAGGTGCGCCTGTGTGCGTCGAGCACCCGCACCAAATAGAGACCGAGCGGCTTCGTGATGAGAAGCAGCGCGGCGATGTAGAGCGCAAACTGGAACCAACTATTTGGATTGTTCATGGCGAGTGGTCGTTCAGAATTTTTCCGGGCGCAGCACGGCTACGATCAGGTAAATGAGGCAGCCGAAGGCGATGAGACCGATGATGATGTTTTCCATGGTACGACAGGTTTGGTGTTATTCGCGGGTTGTTCAGCGCACCTTGTCGCAAAAGCGAATATAGGCGGCGGCCAGGACAAAGAACCCGATGGTGAGGCCAATAAAAATGAGATCGTTCATGTCATCCATGATACCGAACCCTATACTATCCGCCTAATTAAATACCGGGCCATTAGCGTTAAGAAAACGCTAAGGCCGATGTAGGCCGACTAACTATCGTTCCACGTTTGACGCTGTACGTGAGCATCTTACGAAATTATCTAGGCCATAAAAACTCCATAACGACCGGGGCCATAGGGGCATCGTTTTGAACCATTCAACTGTCTTTTGTCCTGCTGCAGTCAGAACAGATCATAGTTCAGCGACGGCCAAACTGAATAATGAGCCCGCCAACGATGATGACGGCGAGCCCGATCCAAGTCGAAGAAGGGATTGATTCTTTGAAAATATAGCGCCCGCACAAAACGCTAACGAAAGAAAAGAAGGCAACATAGACGCCGAGCAATTTTGAGAAATCCCACTTCACAGCATTGACGACCATCCCATAAGAACCAAGGACGACAAAGCCCATAAGAATGAAGAGGAGTCCTCCGCCACGTAGACCCCGGCGAATAGCGGCGTCGCCACCCACCTCAAGCAAGGCGGCAACGATGAAGATAACCCAGGTAAGAAATGTCATGATAGCGTATGACAGTACCTTGCCTGTGTTTTCTGGTGGACGTTGAATCTGCTCTAGCCCGATATTTTATTTCTTTCCGCTGAGTCCGCCACCGCTAAAGGGTCCAGCCGAATCGGCAAAATAACGAAGGGCAGATTTGCGATAAAGAAGCGTCGTTGAAGTATGAATACCGTGTGGTTGTGTAGCCAGCGTGTGATTCTTGTTTCGCGTGCGAAGAGCAGCTGACCAGCGAAAAATACGCGGTTTTGAAATTGTGCCGAAGCTTGATAGGCGAGTTTCATGGCCTCGCCAATCACGTCGTTGCCGGCCGAGGTGAATGTCGCGGCACCATAGCCGTGGACACGCGCCCAGTGCGCGTAGCGTTCAGCTTGGGCAGCCGTGTGGGTTTGTAATCGCTCAATCTCGTCGGCGCCCTTGAAGTTGCCAGCGTCGACCGAACCGACTTGGAGAAAAACATAATTCCTAAATGTATCGCCGAACATCCGTGGGACATGCAGCAGCGTATGCAAACCCAGCCCGTTGTAACCGTTAACTAGAATGACCGCTGTACGCGCTTTGGGATCGAGCGGGGTTGCCGACGGTGAACGGTTAACGATCGAATGGTCGGCCGCCTCGACGATCGTATCGAGCCGCCGGAGCAGATGCCCAACGTTGATGTAGTGGCGCTTTATGCCGAAAGCAGCAGCGACAAGTAGACCGGTGATGATGAGCGTTACCCAGCCGCCTTCCTGAAATTTCACGATCGTAAGCGAAATCAGAATTCCAAGCGTGAGCACGAGACCGAAGCCGTTGATCGCCAATTTACTTCGCCAGCTTGGTTCGGTATGACGCTCCTGCCACCAGTGTCGCACCATGCCGAGTTGCGAGAGCGAGAACGTAATGAAGACGTTGATACTGTAGAGCACCACCAGCAGATCGACCCGACCGCGGGTTACGGCCATCATAATAAAGGCCGCCACACCCATCAGCAGCACGCCGTTTTGGGTGACAAAGCGATCGCTTAGGTTGGCAAAGCGGGTTGGGAACCAGCGATCAAGCGCCATATTGGCCAACACGCGCGGACCATCGAGGAAACCAGCTTGCGCGGCAATGATCAGAAGCGCAGCTTCGGCGGCGAGGGTGATCCAGACAAACAACGGACCGCCTTGCCCCCAGCCAGCGGTCATTTTTTCGAGCAGGACGGCGTTGAGTGTTTTCCCTTCTGCGGGCGTGACGCTGTACAGCAGATAGGCGAGAAGCAAACCGCACACGGTCACGGCAAGAGACACACCCATGTAGACCATCGTGCGACGACCTGTTTTGACACGCGGCTCGCGCAGGATCGGCAAGCCGTTGCTCACCGCCTCAATGCCGGTGTAGGTGCCTGCGCCCATGCTGTACGATTTGAGCAACAGTGCGAGCAAGCCAAACCAACCGAGCTGAGTGCTGACGGTATGCACTTCGTGGATTGTTGTCGTAGCGAGTTGCCCAAAGCCGGATGCATGGGTCGTGACAGCGTAGAAGATGGCGAAGGCGTGGGTGGCGATGAAGAGAAAGAAAACCGGCACCCAGAGCACGACCGACTCTTTCACACCTCTCAAATTCAGGACCGTGAGTCCCGCGACGCTCGCAAACGCAAAAGGCAGTTTCCATGTCTGCCATGCAGGAGGCAAAATGCTGAAGAATGCGTCCGCGCCGCTCGCGACGGAAATCGTCACAGTTAAAACATAGTCGATTAACAGCGCCGAACCGGACACGACACCGGCGGTTGGCGATAGGAGCTTGCTCGCCACAAGATAACCACCGCCGCCGGAGGGAAAGAGCGCGATGATCTGCGAATAACTCGCACAAATCGCGGTGATCGTGACCACGCAAGCGGCGGCGACAAAAACCGCGAGCGCTGGCGAGGTGCCGAGCGCCTTGAATGTCTCCTCGGGGCCATAACAAGATGAGGATAATCCGTCAGCGCCGAGTCCAACCCAAGCGAAAACGGCGATCAACGAGACCTTGTGGAAAAGGTCGTGGTCGGCGAGCGAACGTGATTTGCCGAGGAGGAGCGATTTAAGCGACATGGCTAGCACTCCTTAGCAGGTTTGCAGCCATGTGTTTCCGACGGGTTAGGCCGGGCGACGGTACTGATTTTGAATGCACAATGAGTCTCCGATTGGCACTCGTCGCGAAGGCGGTATTCCCGTCTCCGCAAGCGTGTGCGGTTAAACTGGGGAGACCGTGGGATCCGTCACCTGACGGTCCTAGTGGATCACCCTTCCAAATGCCTGCGAGGTTAGCTGTCGGGCTAGGGCTTGGAAGTGCCCCTGGCGGCGGTTACCCGCTGCCATGCGCCCCGTCCCCGGTTTTTTAGGCCTGGGAAGTTGGGTCCCCCGTGCCACCGCTCAGGAAGGAGCAGCAGCTTCGGCGAAAGAACGGGCGGAATGTGCCAATAGTCCGGAGGCACTCAAGATCATAAATGGCTCTATAAAGAGGAAATTTCGAATCGATATACTCTGACTTCGTTAAACGGAGTTAGCATCGGACCAACGCACCCAGCTCACTGTCAGTAAAAGTGTCAGTGAAATTACCCCAAAGTAGGCCAAGGTTTTGGCGGAGTTAGCCTGATTTGTGTTAAGTTTCCCTCTACAAACACACACATTCTCTTGTACCTGAGTTGTTTGCGCCGTTCAATTCCGACCTGTGCCTCCACTCTGAGAAATCAGAGTTGGCAGCAGAATGGCAGTAAATTTGGAGGTATCGGGGATCATTTTCCAATTTTCGTCTCAAATGGCAAAGTGCGGTATTGAACCGGCCCTCTCAGCTTTTCGGGCGGCGTGAATCGCGGCCGGTAAGATTTTCCTGTCGTCGGTGGCCGTCACCTGAAACCCTTCACGATCTGCTCATCTTGGACCTGCTGCGAACCCCTTGGCGGCTCGCCATATTCGTGGTTTTAGTACTGCTCGGCCTATATAATATATCCTCGGTTATATTATAAAACGCTGATTTTATACGCCAGTCGAGACCTCGACGGCAGTGACGGCATAGCGGCCCGCCCGGTAGCCGTAGAGGCCATAAAAAGCGATGAATGCAAAAGCTACCATTGGCACGATGAATGAACTTTGAATGCCGAAACGATCTGCGATCGCACCTTGCAGTGGCGGTAGAATCGCGCCGCCCAAAATCGCCATGACTAGCAAGGAAGACGCCTGGCTTTTCAACGGGCCCAGCCCCTCGATCGCGAGAGAGAAGATATTTGACCACATCACCGAGCAAAACATACCGACGGCTAGGATCGTCCATTGCGCAGTCACGCCTGAAGTCATCACGCCAGTCGCGAGCAGGATGATTATCACGCAGCTGAAGAGCGCCAACATCCGCTGTGGACTCGCCGCTCCAAAGACAAACGCCACCGACAAGACGACAAGGAAGATGCCGTAGTGCAGCGCGTGGGATAAACTCGTGGTGAAAACAACGACGACGAACGCCGCCATCGGGACGATCAGGAGCAGGCTCTTTTTGAGCCAGCTCCTCAGGTCGCTAAGGGCAAACGCGCCCATGAACCGGCCGATCATCAGGCCCCCCCAGTAGAACGCGAGAAAGCCGCTCGCCGTTTCAGGAGGTATGCTTCCCAACCGAGGCGAGCCAAGAAAATTGATGATCGCGCTGCCCACACTCACTTCGCCGCCCACGTACATAAAAATCGCGAACATGCCCAAGACGGTGTGCGGATGCTTCAAGGCCCCCCAACTGCCGCGGGGAAGTTCCGCATTGGTGAAGTTGGGCAGATGTGCGAATTTAAAGAGCACTGCGAGCAGGCCGAAAACGACTGCAAAACAAATATACGGGACCTTAACCGCGTCGGCCCCGTGCATGTGGGGCCGAGTGAAGACCGTGAAAATTAGCCAGCCGCCGATAATGGGACCTATCGTCGTGCCGAACGAATTGAAGGCTTGGGAAAGGTTCAACCGGCTCGATGCGGTCCGCTCCGGTCCCAAAATGGTGACGTAAGGATTTGCGGCGATCTGAAGCATGGCGAAACCGAGGCCGACCACAAACAGGGCCACCAGGAAGAAGGGATATGAAACAAGTGCGGCCGCTGGGTAGAACAAGAGGCTTCCTCCCGCCGCGATTAGTAGACCAATTATCACGCCATTCTTGTAGCCTATTCGATTTATTGGATCACTCCACAGCATCGAAACGATATAATATATCAATGCGCCGACCGCGTACGCCCCGAAAAAGGCAAACTGAACGAGCATCGCTTCGAAATAATTCAGGGTGAAAGCTTCCTTGAAACGCGGAATCAGAATGTCGTTCCAGACGGTCATAAAACCCCACATAAAGAACAGTATCGTCATCAGCACAAAGGGACCGCGGTAAGTCTGGGCAGCCATTTTTGAATCGGAAGGCCCTGCCGGAATATGATTTGTTGGTGTCATCGCAGGAGCTTGTTCGAGCCAGCCAATAATAATTCTGCCGAGCCGCAGGTAGTATTATACCGACGGGTTTTATGATTTAGACTGTTGTAGGGCGCGACCGCTGGGCGCGCCGTTCCAAATACCCGGCGCACCCAGCGGTCGCGCCCTACCTTCGGCCACTGAATCATAGTCAACTTCTCAACAAACGTTGGTATTATCTCAAATTCCGCAGACATGTTAACCACTTAGTATCACTTAATGACACTGATAAAGGAAATGAGGAGAGTTACGGCGTTTGGATTGCTTCATCCTCGAGGTGAATTGCGCCAATTTCATAGCCATCATTACATCAGTGAGAATAAGTGAGTATCAGTGGTTCAACTGCGTTTTCTGGGATTATCGGTCGTCATGGAGGTGACTGGGAACCGTCCGACGGGCCCTGCCCAAGCGATCGAAGCCGGATGCATTCCCTCAAACAAGCGGAGCGGCAAGTTCGATCGGCAGAGGGCCGGGCAGACCGCGTTTAATCGCCGCGGCCAGAATGGCCTCAGTGGCGGTGGCTCCGACTCGGGTCACGCCAAGTGCGCGTACACGCAAAAGGTCATCAAGTGTCCGCACTCCGCCAGCAGCCTTAATCTGCACGCCCTCGCCGCAGTGTTGACGCATCAGTTTCAAATGTGCGTCGGTGGCACCATTATAATTATAATCACCGCTGGGTCGCTTAACAAATCCGTACCCGGTGGAAGTCTTGGCGAAAGCGACCTTGTGTTCGGTGCAGATCATGCACAACCGCACAATATGGTCTTCCTCCAGGTAATCGGTTTCAAAAATCACCTTGAGAATCGCGCCCTTTCCGACGCAAGCGTCATTCAGAAGTTTCACCTCGCGCGAGACATAAGCCCAATCGCGACTTAGTACTTTCCCTATATTGACCACCACGTCGATTTCAGAAGCGCCCTCAGCAATGGCTCGGTCGCTCTCCGCGAGCTTAATATAATTGTGACTATTACCATGCGGGAATCCCGCCACGGCGCAGACTCCAACGCCGGACCCGGCTAAAGCTTCAACAGCCAAAAGCACGGCGTAGGGTTTGACGCAAGCCGTGGCACAGCCGCAGCGGCGCGCAATTGCTAAGCCCGAACGCAGTTGCTCATCGGTCAGCGTCGGGTGAAGCAACGAATGATCGATCATCCGAGCCAAATCGGCAACACTCGGAGAATCGGCGGAGGCTGACGTAATTGGAAGTTTCATGGAATCAGTCTGACACTACAGATAGTTCTCAACTTAGGCCATGTCCCTGACAGCAAAAGCATATCGATTCCCATCCTTTGGCGCGACTAAAGATAGCGATGCCGTGCCTACTACCGCGCCTGCCTCGATAGAAAAACAGCAATTCACTTAGCACCCTCGCGAATGGCTGCCATCTGATCGACGTTCCTAAGGAAATAAAGTAGCTTATATTTCAAAGCATTGCTCCAATATACTATATATTATGTGCACCGGTGCGCTCGATATAGTCGTTGAATTTTGAGGGAGTGGAGTTTTGCGGCTGCATCCCATTATTTCAAAGATTCGTTGATAGCCTTCTCTGCGAGAGGGACCATCACGGCAAATCCTGCAGGGTTAGGATGTACTCCATCGCCGCTCAAATCCGTCCGCAACCCGCCCTGCTTGTCCACCATCGCCGCGTAGTAATCCAGAAACACTAGATGGTTTTTTTCGCTATAAGACGCGATCCAGCGATTGAGCGCGGGAATCTTTTCCGCTGGCTGAAGTCCCCGGCGCCAAGGATAGTCGACGGCGGGCAGGACCGACGACAGAATCACCCGGATGTGGTTAAATCGTGCAAGTTCGGCCATGGATTGCAGGTTGTCTTCGATCGCTTCCAACGTGCTGGGGCCGCCGTTTTCCGCGATATCGTTGGTTCCAGCCAGAATCACCACCAAGGCCGGCTGGAGCGCGATGACATCCTGGCGGAAACGAACCAACATCTGTGCGGTTGTCTGGCCACTTATCCCGCGATTTATGTATGGCTTCCCGGGAAAGAATTTGCCGGCGTCCGCCCAGCCCTCGGTTATTGAATCACCCAGAAAAACAACCCGTTTCTCTCCGTTTGTGGGAGGAGGCAGGAATGCGTTGGCCTCACGATATTTCGACAGGTAGGCCCACTCCCGCTCCCAAGCGGGACGAGCGGCTGGTGCTGGCGCTGTCGTCTGGGCGAGCGCGCTAGCCACGCCTGCCGCAATCAGGAGAAGAACATACTGTGGGGTTTTCATCCTAAATTCATCGAATAAAAAACCACTAATTAACACTAATTACGGGTAATGAATGGAATAGGCTGTGCGCCCTTTTGCTTACGAATTCACATTCACTTAATTACCATTTATTAGTGTGGATTAGTGGTAAGTTCAGCAGCGTTTTTAAGGTTCATAAAACTCAGCGAAGATAGCAGACCTCCTATTTTATTCCATGTCTTTGGAAGCAAAAACATGTCGATTTCACAGGGGGCTCTTTCCCTTCGCGACCGTGTCGTCTGCGCAGCCCCAACGGCCGGACCTGCCGCTATCGCCAGAAGTGCATATAATCCGCGCTTGCGGAATAGTCACAAAACGGTAGCTTCGCCAACCATTCGATGGCTGTTCTCAAAGACCGTTTCCGTCGCCCCGCTCAGATGGAGACCGGCGTGCGCGTACACCCGGTATTTGACGATTTCCACCTGCTGCGGATGGTGGGCGACTACGAATATCCAGGCCACCAGCACAACAATTATGAGCTGATTCTGGTCGAACACGGCCCTTATCACTGCGAGTTGAACGAGGTAGAGCTCACACTGAGGAACGGACAAATTCTTGTAATCAAACCCGGCGATTATCATCAGGATCATCTGCGTGACGGCCAGAGACATTATGTTCTCCATTTCCGTCTCGTTTCGGATGCGCATGGAGGCAATGCCGTCGAACTTTTCAAATCGAAGGTGACGCCGGACCTTCAGATATGTCATGCAAACCATGGCCGCGATATGATGCTCCTGCGGGAGCTCAGACGTGAAGCAGAAGGGAAAGCAGCCTATGCCGCGATCGTGATGGATTCCTTGTTGGAAGCACTTGTCTGGCGCACCATCCGCGATCTTCCCGCTCAAGGACTGAGCGATGCCATCCTCCGGTTACCAAAAGAGGAGGCCACGCGTGAAAAGATCATTGCCGTCATTAAACGTCATTTGAAGGGAAACCCCACGATCGTGGAGCTGGCGGAAGATCTTGCAGTCAGCCCGAGACATTTGGCTGGGCACTGCAAAACCCTGTTCGGCTTGTCGCCAGCGCGCCTATTCTTGCGCGTGAAGTTGCAACATGCGGAAGCGTTGCTGCGTTCCCGGGAATATCGAATCAAGGAAGTGAGCGACGCGCTGGGCTTTGCTAATCCCTATCACTTCTCCCGAGTTTTTCGTCGTCATTTCGGACATCCGCCTTCCCAGGTTTAGCGCGGGTCGCAATTATTTTAGATTGTACCAATTCCTCAGATATTTAACCACTGATTAACACTAATTACAGGTAATGAATGGAATAGGATATGCCTCTTTTTGCTCATGAATTTACGTGGCGGGTGAAGAGCGTTTATTTTTCAGAACTCCGTATTTATCTAGTTACAAAAAATGAGTGTTTATAGGTGGTAATACCAAGCTGTATTCAAAAGTATACAAAGGTAGGGACGACCCGCCGGATCGTCCGCCCATGTTTTCTGAGAACGGGCTGCTCAAACTCGGACTACCATAAACTGCAGCGCTATTTCAGCTCGATCCAATATTCGGCCAGATAGTTTGGGGCGTCGTGCCAAAGGGAAAGCGGCTTAACCCAAACCTTGTCGGACATAACGTGGCCCGCCGCTTTTACCTCCGCTGCGATGTCCCTGATGTGTTGTTCGGCAGCTTTGGAATTGCCCTTAAAGTAGAAGCGTACACCTCGACGCGGCTCCAGTTTTACGGTCGTAGGGTCGTCGTTGCTCGAGGGGCGGAGCGTCTTCGGGACTGTTAACCAAAAACGTAATTTCTGTCGGGCCAAATCCAGCTCTTCGTAAACAGGGCCGTCAACCAGTTCTCCTGTCGACGCAGCCTTCCTGAGAATTGCTCCCTGCATGTGGCTGAGTTCATCGCGATCCGCGGATGCATCGACTTCGTCTGATTTCCAGAACAGGCCGCCCGGCCGCTCGACGACTTCCCACTTGGATGCTCCGGCAACGTCCAAACCGAGCGCACCGATCGGATCCTTCGGCACGGGACCGTGAAAGCGCGTTTGTTTCAAATACCAGTCGACGATTTGATCGCCATCGAGGTCCGACGGCATGTTGTGCCCAACGTCCTTAAGCAGCGAGTAGCGGACACTGGCGCCGCAGGCTTGGAGGGCTGTCACCATCTGCTCCGCATAACCCGGAGAAATGACATCGTCTTTCTCGCCATGTATCACCCAGGCCGGCACATGTTTCAAACGGATCGCCCGGAACGGCTCGCCGATACCGGAGCGCGGCGAAATTGCTGCGAAGCGCTCGGGGTTACTCGCGGCCCATTCCCAGGTAGCCATGCCGCCGAGACTGTGGCCCTCCACATAAATGCGGTCCGGATCGATGGGCAACATCTCCAAAAGTCCGTCGAGGTACGCATTCAAAAAATCAAGCTGCCAGGGGCCCTCCTCATTAATTGGCACCACTTGAAAGACTCGTCCGGCGGTCTTGCCGCCCCGCGAATAGGATATCCTGTGGCCTAACCATCCGGAACCGTGCAGGGCGATCACCAGGGGAAATTTGCGTCCCGGTTCCCCAAAACCCGCGGGAATATTGAGCATATAATTAGCCCGCACGATTTTTCCGTTGGATAATTTTCTCGTAAAGCAAAGTGGGAACGTGCCGCCTGGATTTTCGGCGATGAAATTGCGGCCTTGTTCCAGTGTCTCAGCCAATTCTGTGGCGTAAGCCGCGGGGGCGACCATCCACTTATCCGCCGCGTCGTAGCCACGCACGCCCCACTCTTCATACCAAGGCAACGCCGCGTGATATATCGACTGAAAGGCCGGCCCAAAGCTCGCTTCCTTCTTTGTGAGTGCTCGGAGCCTTTCGCTTAATTGGTCATTACGTCCGTTGTCGGACGTTGACGCTTTGGCAGGGCCAAGAACGCAGAAAAACAACAAAGCGACGATCACGACTTGGACTGTATATATTTTCTTCATTGGCATAATCTTTAAAAACGCAGCTGAACTTACCACTAATCCACACTAATAAATGGTAATTAAGTGAACGTGTTGTTTTTCAGAAAAAACATCTTTCCCGTATCGTATTTGTGCGGGCCATCGGAAATCGCATCGAGCCCAAAATTCCCTCTGTCACGAGATTCTAGGGAGACTGCGGCGTTGTTTGCATCAAGGGCGGTGCGTCCTCAGGCCGGGTGCCCCATTCGTGGTTCGGTTTTGGCCCTAGTTCAAATTCCAGTTTTCCGCCGGCCACTATCTCCGAGTGATAGATCCATGCCCGGGAAAGTGGGTGTCCGTTCAGGCGAGCCGACTGAATATAGACATTAGCCGGAGAGTTGTGATGAGCCTCAATAACAAATTCCCGGCCGTTGTAATACTGCGGGTCGAGATGGATCACGATCCGATCAAACAGGGGGCTGCTGAGATCATAATAGGGTTTGATGGAGCAGCCGCCGTCCATTTCGAAGATTCCCATCGCCCAAAGCACATACAGAGCGCTGAGCTGGCCCTCATCTTCCTCTCCGCGCAACCAGCCGCCAAGCGGTGAGGAATTGAAAAGATCATGCAAAGCTTGTCGTACATATTTCTGGGTCAACCAGGGCCGGCCTGAATAATTAAAGAGAAACGGCGCGTGCAAGTTCGTCTCGTTGCCGAGGTCGGTGTACCCCTTGGCAAATCCCTCCTCGAGCCGCCGGTTAAACTCATCGCGCCCGAGCAGCGCGATCAGTCCACTTGGATCCTGCGGGACAAACCAAGTATAAATCCAGGCATTGCCTTCAACAAACCCAGGGCCATTCCAACCGCCTTCGGTGCCTGAGTGGTGCAGATCGAATGGTTCGACCCAGTGCCCATCGGCATGGCGCCGCCGGGCATACTTCAGGTCAGGATCGATACTGTTGCGCCAGTTGCCCGAGCGACGAAGAAACTCCCGATAATCCTCCGTTTTGCCGAGTGCCCGAGCGAACTGCGCGGCGGCCCAGTCGTCGTAGGCGTACTCAAAGGTATTCGAAGTCGGTCCGGATTCCTCTGGTACAAAACCATGTTCGAGGTACACAGCTAGGTTGCGGTTGCCGGCGTAGCCTCCGTTGGCCACGGGCGTTCCTTGCGTGGTGAGGTCGTGTTTGATCGCGAGCCAGGCGCGTTCAGCGTCAAAATCGCGGATGCCTTTTTGATAGCTGCTTACGATGAGCGACTGTTGGTGCTGTGCCACCATCACCGGCGAGTACCCCCCGCGCACCGGTGCCTGCGGGATCCATCCTCCCCGATCGGCCGCCTCGAGGAAAAAGTGTACCCATGAACTCGCTACACCTGGACTCATCAACGTCCAAAGGGGAAAAAGCGTCCACTGGCAGCCCCAGACCGCATCACTGCTGTAAATTGCGGCGTGGGCGTCAGTGCTTTTCTGTACGCGCCCGTTCACGTCAATATATGAGCCATCCACATCCTGAAGAAGGCTCTTGGCGGCGCTGGTGCGGTACAGACTCGTATAGAACGTGGCCTGCTGATCTGCCGAACCACCGAATACCTCTACAGCGCCGAGAACATGGCTCCATGTTTCACGCGCGTGTCGCACAACGGCGTTGAAGTCCCACCCGAACGGCTTGAGCTCGGTATCGAGATTGAGGTGCGCCTGGGCAAGGCTGACGAAAGATAGTCCGGTGTGTACTTGGACGGCTTCGCTGGCGGTCGTCTTAAAGTTAAGCGCCACCCCACAACTGCCCTGCCCGATCAACTCGTGGACTTCACGACGATAGTCGACGGGGGTTTGCCAATCGGTGCCATAGCTGGGCGACTTACCCGTGAAGACACCCCGCTGCCAAGCATCCATCGATACAAAGGGCCGGTCGGTACGGAGCACAAAGAACAGACTGTACTCCCCTGCATAACCATTCGATTGGCGAAGCTCACCCGAAATCTCGTCCGGGCCAGTCTGCTTAATGGTCGCGGCGATAATCTGGGTCTGCTCCTCGGTCGGGAACGCGAAATCGAGGATAAGATGCGCCTCATCGGTCGCCGGATACGTGAAGCGCATCGCGCCACAGCGCAGAGTGGCGCTGAGCTCGGCTTTAATATTCCAGTCGAGTAAATCGACGGCGTAGAATCCGGGCGAACCGCGCTCGCTGGATTTGTCGATGCGCGAGCGGTACCCCGCGGTCCACATGGTGCCAAACGGTCCATCCGGTGCGCCAGGAAACACGCGAAAGAGTCCCGTGTTGTACTCCATCGGTCCGGTCAGCGGCATGATGCTCAACCCGCTGAGCGAAAACGCATGCAGGTGACTGAAACCAGCGATGCTACGCACCGTGTACTCATAGCCACCGTTCCAGACATTGCCCTGGTTATCAGGGCTCAGTTTCACCAGACCAAACGGGAGAGTGGCGCCAGGAAAAAGCATCCAGCGCGAGTTAGAAGTACCAGCGAAAACGTTGACTGCATCAACCGGCTCGCCGGCCCATACCGAACCGCTTGCCATCAGTATAAACGAAACCAAAATATTTCGAACGAACAGCATCCTTCTGCAGCGGAAAATTTTCATGGAGATAGGGAGTTATTGTACTCACCCCGCTTGGAATTCTCAGTCAATGCGCGCTGGGCAAAAGCGTAAGCACCGAGCGCGATCGCTTGGGTGGTGCCGAGACGGGAGATACCGATACCAAGCCGAGGTAAAGGATCGTATTGCACGGTCTTTGTGCTCAACGGAACCGTGATCTCGCGTGCTCCCTCCCTCAGGAACTCCGCCAACTGGGACTCCTCCTCGAGGTTGAGCACCGTGGCAGCAAGCCGCCGTCGGTCGCGGCCATCGGCCAATTTGTAGGTGCCATTTAGTTCTTGAATGAGTGCCGGCAGGAAAAGACGGTGCGCGTTCGACAATCCGCCGCCGATCACCACCAAACCATCAACCAGGGCCAACGCCTGAGCCAGGGCGTCACCCACCACTTCACCCAGGCGCCGATAAGCTTCAACCGCCGCGGCGCGCTGACCGGGAGTGTCACCCAGGGCAACCTGCTCGATCACCTTCGGATCTGGTGCCTGCTCTAGCGGGATGCCCGCCTCCTCGGCATATACGCGGCGCACCGCCCGAATGCTCGCTCCTTCCTCAACATTCATCTGTGGCTGCAGCTTGTGGCGCAACTGATGGATTTCGCCAGCCATAGAATTGTCGCCGCAAAATAGGCGGCCTTCCCGCACAATACCGCCGCCGAAGCCAGTGCCGAGCGTCACTCCTAAAAGGTTTTGGTATCGTTTCGGGCGACCGGCTTGTTCCAACAGACTGTTCACGTGGGGAAGAAACCCAGCGCTCGCTTCACCGCAGGCGAACAGATCGCCATCGTTGTTAATAAAAACCGGAATACCGAATTTTTCCTCAAGCATCGGGCCGAGTGCCACGCCGCCGCGGAAGCAAGGCAGGTTGCAGAGATCACCAATAATGCCGCGCGGATAATCCGCCGGTCCGGGGAAGGCAAAGCTGATTGCCCGCGGCGGTGCCGGACATAGTTTTTGGATGCGCGTGAAGCCGTCTACAATGTTGGCCAGGCAACGATCGAGATCATCACCGTAGGAGGGAGTGGTAACAACGGGCGTGACCGCCTGCTCGCCTCGCAGTGCCGCGAAACGAAAACTCGTTCCACCGGCGTCTAGAGTCATTACGACCATTGGGTCCATTGCTTTGGGAATTCTTAACAGAGACGAAGAAAATAGTTAAACTATCATGCGCCAGGCCCTTGGTGAGTCTGCGTTGTTTATTGTTAATATTATACCTGGAATGAAAAACCACTAATTAACACTAATTATGGGTAATGAATCGAATAAGCCGTCCGACCTCTTGCTTACAAATTCACCCGGCAGGTGAAAGGTTTTTTTCTAAAAACAACACATTCACTTAATTACCATTTATTAGTGTGGATTAGTGGTAAATTCGGCAGCGTTTTTTAAGGATTATTTTTGTCTCCACGACAAAACTATAACTAACCGCAGTCGTTACGCGAGAATCTACAAAGGGAACACGGTCCGGCGGTTTTTGTCCACCGGACCGTGTTGTGACCCTAACCCCAAAATTCAAAAGCTTAAGGTATTCGTAATCTCCCAGGTTTGGCCCTGCACGATGCGGTAGCCTGCCGGACCGCCATCAGGCTGGATGCTGATCGGCTCCAAGTGGGTTTTCGAATCAAGGTTCCGGATATTGAGCTGGATGCGCCAGTCGACCTTGCGCGAAAGCTTGTGGCCGTACCCCGCCCACATATCGACTGCGTAGGTGGAATGGCCCCAAAAAGGCTTGTCGACGTCCAGGTTGTCCAAAGTGGAATTCAGTGCGTAACCAAGGATTGAGCCCTGCTGCCATCGGTAACCACCGCCGATGTTAAACCCTTTCAGAAAACCGCGATCAAACGAATAGTTCGTCACCGCGTTAAAGCGCCAAGGCGACATTTCCGGCGTCATTTTGCCGTTGGTTTGTTTCTGGAACTGGTAAGCCGCCCAGACATTTTGGTTATACAATCCCCGCGCGGTATTGCCGACATCGCCGCCGCCCCACCAAATGCGGAGGTCGCCCGCCGGGCCTTCAAATTTGCTGTGCTGCATCTCAATAAAACTGGAGAGCGAGGCGCCCAAAGAAGTCTGTGAAGCCTTTTGCTTGGACGCGTTGATTGATATATTCCAATTCGGCAAAGGCGTGCCCGTGAGCTCGAATTCCACGCCCTTGGATTCGTTGTTGACCGTACCATTCGGGTAAACGCCATTGATCTGGCCGGCCCCGGCAGGCTGGATCGAACCGATATCACCATTCGGAACCCAGTTCGCAACGGCGTTCTGCCAGTCTCCGGCTTTGGCTTTGGCGACATTCACGTTGTAACCGAAAGCGTCAAACCACGACTGAGGCTGCATCTTGTCCAGCCATGCGTCGACCGAGGCCTTTTCCTCTGCCGTGACGGAGGACGGATTATCATAGGCTGGGTCAGAGCCGTGATCAACATAAGCCCAATTCGCATACCAGTTAGGCGCTATGGAAGATCCTGCAAAATAGGCCTTGTCCGTGAGCGCGCTGGCCGTGCCCCAAGCTTCGAGGGCATACAAATACTGCACGCCGCTGCCGAGTGTCGTGGCTTGCGTCGTGACACTACTGAGATTGGCGTCGGCGACGTCGGTCTTGTAGAAAGTCGTTTTGAATTGTATCCGGTCATCAAGCACGCTGAGCACCACCCCGTAATCGGTTGTCTTGCCCTTCGAGTTGGGCAGCGACTTGCCATCAAAACCATATCGATTCTCCACGCGGGAGTTCTTGCCGACATTGTAGAACACACTGACGTTCGACCCAAAAGGCAGCTTGTCGCGCAGGAATTTGGGCAAATGCGCCACGACGCCCCAACTGACACTGCTGCCAGTCGCGACACCGGTTGCCGGATCGAGCGGATTAAGGTCGTAGCTCGTGGTTGCATAACCCAAGGAAGAATTAAATTGCGCCTGCCCGGCCCGTTGCTCCTGGCGGTCGCGCCGCCAACCGAGCGTTCCCACCAGAAGGTCATCGAGCAGATACGCCTGCCAGGTGAACCCCTCTGATTTGGTTTTTTTCTGGATCGTGCTCAAGGCGGTGTAGAGTTTGTCCCTGTCTCCTTTATCGGCATTCAAGACATTGAAACTGCCATTCGTCCACCCGATGTAATTGGCGGCATTTTCTGACTGCGTGGCCGCGGCCGAGGGGTCCGCCGAGACATTGGTATCACGAGAATCCAAAACCCTCGCCCACGGAGCGCTGGGGTCCACGTAACCCGCAGCGTTTGGATCAAGCGACCATTTCCAATGCGAATCCTGATACTGGATAGAAGTCATGCCGTAGGGCACTTGCGTGGTGGTGATGGGCTGCAAGTGCAGTCCGGACGCTGAGGAGACGTTGAACAGCGGAGCACTCAGGTAGGTAACCCAT
>Ga0302321_100001806_pt1 | contig 18281 bp, 26 predicted proteins | sample Fen_T0_1_FD_202505 | JGI IMG/M metagenome (GOLD analysis project Ga0302321, IMG submission 202505) | Peat permafrost microbial communities from Stordalen Mire near Abisko, Sweden - Fen_T0_1 | ecosystem: Environmental > Terrestrial > Soil > Wetlands > Permafrost | place: Sweden: Abisko...
AGACCGCCAGGAAGGTTTCCGGCCCCATGGCCTGCGCTGCCAGCCGGGACAGGAAGGCAGGTCACGGCCCTTTGGCGCCAGCACCCGGGACCACCGCAACATCCTGTGTCGCTACTGGCCGTCCCAGGAATGGATGTGGCGCATCAGGGTGCGGCTCTTGGTCTGTACCTGGTCCATCCGGTCGAGAATATCGTCTAGGGTCCGGATGGCGTCGATGATGTGGGGGCCCTTGTTGAGCATCACGCACTCGGCGCGCTGGCTGGTGGCCGCATCGGTGATCTCCGCCCGCGAGGGTTGGCCTGTCTTGGCCAGGTTCTCCAAGACCTGGGTGGCCCAGATCGCTGGGACGTGGGCGGCCTCGCACAGGGCGAGGATCTGCCGAGGTACCTCGGCGAGGCGCTCGAAGCCGATCTCGACGGCCAGGTCTCCGCGCGCGATCATCACCGCGATACGCGGATGGCGCATCGCGGCGAGCAGAATGTCGGGCAGGTTCTCGAAGCCCTGTCTGGTCTCGATCTTGAGGATCACAGCGAGTTCGTTGGCGCCGGCCGCGTCGAGCCGGTCGAGCAGGTGGATGACGTCGGCTGCGGAGCGGATGAAGGAGACGGCCACGATGTCGGCGTGGGCGGCGACGAACGGTAGGAGATCTTCGTCGTCGCGGGTCAGCGCGGTCACCGGCAAGTCGGTATCCGGCAGGTTGATGCCCTTCTCCGCACCGAGCTTCTGCCCGCCGGGTTTGGTCCGAACGACCCGCAGCGTCGCCTCAGATGGGGCGATTGCTTCGACGACCGCGTCGACCTTGCCGTCGTCGAACAGCACATGCTGGCCGGGCCGAAGTGCGGAAACAGCCTCCGGCAGGGTGCTGCCGATCCTCGCGACCTGCCCTGCCGCCGGTGGCTCGACCGGCGCCGGGCTCTGGAGCAGGATCAGCGGGTCTCCGACCGACACCGACAAGGCTTGCGACAACGGTGTGATGCCGCCGGCGGTGGTCATGGTGCCATCGCACCACAGCTCGTCGGCCTCCTGGATGTAGGCGTTCTGCGGTCCCTCTGCGAGAGCCCCGGGAGGTCCGGAGTCGACCACGGTGAAGGCGCGTCGTCGGCCGCGGGCGTCACGCAGGGTGATCACGTCGCCCGGCCCGCGGGTCCTCAGCCAGTCCGGGTCGACCTGCACCGGGAGAGTGGGACGGCTCCCGGGAACGAGGATCGGTGGAGGCGGGGACGGGTTCGTCGCGCTGGTCAACCAGATGCGAGCCGGGGCGACCATCTGGCCGGACTCGAGTCGGGTGACACGGGAGCGTCCCACGGCAGGCCCGTCCAAGATGGGGCCGGTGCGCAGTTTCGGCCCGGGAAGGTCCATGGACACCAGCGCATGGCGGCCAAACGTGCCCGAGGCGGAGCGCACGTTCTCAGCCATCCGCGCCCAGTCAGTGGGGCCGTCGTGGGCACAGTTGATCCGGGCGATATCCATGCCCGCCTCCACCAACTCAGTAGCCAGCGTGGAATCGACGGCGGCCTCACTGGGCAACGTGACCATGATCCGGGTGGGCCGATCGGGTCGCATCGGTCCGAAGATGGCGTGGGAGTTGGCGCTGAGGGTCTTGTCGCCTTCGTCGAGGGCCTGGTTGATCGCCTCAAGCGGCCACGGGCCGGGGTCGCCCCGCAGGGCGCCGAGCACGGTACGTGCCGCCAGCACCTTCGCGCGCACATCTGCCTCCGTGGTGGCCAGAGACGTTGCGCCGAGGTCCATCAAGTCGTTCTGCAGCTCCCTGCGATCGTGCCGTCGCAGCTCGGTGTAGTGCACGAGATTCACTGCACCTCGACGGTGCACGTCAGAAACGCCATCGATGACCTCGGCGTGCTCCTTCTGAGCTGCGTCGAGATCGGCCAGCAACCGGTCGAGCTCACCGATCAGCGGCTCCAACTGATCCAACACCTCGGGCACGTGGCTCCGATCCTGGCCCCGAGGGGCCGTGACATCTTCGTTGCGGCCGCCGACCGCGCAGCGCGGCGCCGCCGGCGTAGGGCTGTGCAACGACCTACCCACCCTCGTTCGTAGGACTGCTCGCCTGTCTGGCGTGACTGACGACGGGGCAACGATGGTCCGGGTTACGCGGACTTGCGGCCGTGCAGGATGTCGCGGACCTGGTGCACGATCAGGAGGGGTACGTAGCTGTGGATCTTGGCCGGCATCAGTTCGTCGTAGGCCGACTCGACCAGGTCCTCGATGACCCCCTCGTCGGCCCCGGGCGCGAGCCGGTGGAGCTCTTCCTCGGACGCGGCGAGCTCACCGCGGTTGCGTTCATCGTTGGGTGGCTGGGTTGGGGATTCCACTGGTGCCATGACCCCAGCGTGGCACCCCAACATGAACGGCACGCGTCGCCGGCGGTCCGGGTTGCCGTCCGGGTTTCGGTGGCGATGTCGGCGGGCTGTTGATCCAGACAGCATCCGGGACCAATGGCTCTGGGCAGCCTGTGGCGACGGGCCCACGTTCGAAGTGTGAGGATCATCCATGACCGCAGGACCCGATGAGTGACGAGCGGCATGTGGTGTTCGGCGCTGGACAGGTCGGACGGACGGTAGCTAACCGGCTGGCTGAGTCCGGCAGAGCGGTGCGGTCTGTGTCTCGACATCGACCCACGGGTCTGGCCGAGGGCGTTGACTGGCGATCGGCCGATCTCACCGACGCCGAGGCCGCGGTCGACGCCGCCAAGGGCGCCGGCGTGGTCTACCAGTGCCTGAACGCGCCGTACACGCAGTGGCCGCAGCTGTTCCCGCCGCTGCAGCGCACCGTCCTTGCTGCCGCTCAGCGTGCCGACGCTCTGCTGGTGACGCTGGAGAACCTTTACGGCTACGGACCCACGGCCGGCGCACCGATGACCGAGGACCTGCCGCTGGCCGCAACGACCTCCAAGGGCAGGACCCGGGCGGCGATGACCGCAGAGCTGCTCGCCGCCGCCGAGGCCGGCCGGGTGCGGATCGCGATCGGACGGGCCTCGGACTTCTTCGGCGCCGGAGTGACCGAGTCGACGCTGGGTTCACGGTTCTTCGGCAGCGCCGTCGCCGGCCGGCGGGCCGACTTCATCGGAAACCCCGACCTGCCCCACACCTACAGCTACGTCCCTGACATCGCCACCGGCCTGGTGACGCTGGGCACCGACGAACGCGCCGTCGGAGGGGTCTGGCACCTGCCCGGCCCCGAGACGGTGACCACCCGGGCACTGCTCGCACTGGTCACGGACGTGGTCGGTCACCCGATCAAGCTGCGCATCGTGCCCAACCTCGCCGTACGTGCCCTGGGGTTGGTGAACCCGATGATGCGAGGTCTGGCCGAGATGTCATATGAGTTCGAACAACCATTCGTCTTAGACACCTCCACCTACGAAGCCACCTTCTCAACCCCCACGACCCCACTGGGTACCGCGGTTCGCGACACGATCGCCTGGTACCAGAGCCGAGGAAACACCTCATGACATCGACCACCTCACTACCGACCGAGCTGACCCCCAAGCAGGCGTGGTCCCAGCGGGTCCGCAAGGTCGGCGGCTACATCCAGCTCGCCTTCGCCGCCTTCTGGCTGGCCCGTGGCGGCCTGAGCGTCCCCGGCGCCACCGGAGTCGCACTGGCCGTCGCAGGGATAGCCGCCTCCCTGGTGGTGCTCGGATACGCGATCAAGGTCACCGCGGGAGTCGGCGACCGCCCCACCGGCGTGGAAGCCACACGCATCGAGCGATCGATCACCACCGCCACCGTGATCGAGCTCATCGCCTCCTTCGCCTTCCCCTTCATCGTCGTCGCCGCCGGACACAGCGACTGGGTACTTCCCTCGATCGCCATCACCATCGGACCGCTCCTGCTGTGGCTCGACCACGTCGTCGACATCCCCAGACTCCGCCCCGTCGGCTGGGCACTGACCGTCCTACCCTTCCTCCTGGTCGCCAGCCTGTCCGGCTCCACCCTCGCCGCCGTCACCGGCCTCGGAGCAGGCCTTCTCCTCCTCGCCACCGCCGCAGCCGGGTTCCACGACCTGGCCCAGGTGGCCCCCACAGGTCGCGCTCGGAGCCGGTGAGCAGGGCGTAGGCGAGGCCGGCGAAGGCCTAGGCGAGGTTGACGAGCCGCTCGGCAGGCACCGTGAGCGCCAGTCCGGCCCGCGCCCGCTCGACGTGCGCGAGGGCCAGGTCGAGGCGTCCTTCTGGGGTCAGCTCTTCGGGATCGTCGTAGCCGGACCCGAACTGACCGCCTCCGCAGAGCGCTTGACGGAGGGCCTGGACGAGTCGCTGCAGCCAGTGGGCATCGAGCCTGAGTTCGTCAGTGCCGTACGCCTCGCACTGCAGCCGGGAACCTCCGCCCTGGCCGCCTGCTGCGACGACCCGACGGCGGACCTGATCACACTCGCGACCCCCTCGCCCCGCGTCGTGACAGGGCCGCGACCACCCGGAGGACCGGTCGCTGTGCGGTGGCATGTGTCCGAGCAGCACAGTTCGGAACTGGGCCGAATCTTCGCCGTCTGATCTGCGACCGGAGTCGGATACGGAAGCGAGCAGTTGGATCCGGTTCGACTGTCGACGTCCACGGCAAACCATGACCATGACCAGGAGTTGCTCAGCCAGACTGCACACATCGGCCCTGACGTCCCCAGCGGCGGTTTCACGGCTCTGCTGCGAGACCACGCTCATGGCTCGCTGTCCGAGCTCGCTGACGCACACGCAGTGGCCCTCGCGAAAGGCTCATCGGAGCGCCATGAGCGGCGCTACCCGCGCCCAACCATCACCATCTTCAAGCCTTCCGAAGGCACCTTCCTCGATGACGGCCCCGCGTTCACCCCAGATAGGCGCCACATCATCTTCACCCGCTGCTGCCAGCCCGAGGTGCCTACTGGTTTCTCCCTGTGGGAGGTGAACATCGACGGCCACAATCTGAAGCCAGTCACCGACGAAGCCGTCCCGAGCAACGACGGCCCCTCCGACAACCTGCCCCAAGTCGCACCAAACGGGCTCGACGTCGCCTACCACCGCAACGTCAGACCCTGCGACATGGGGGGTTGACGACACCAATTCTCGGCCATATCGTTTCTCGATATCCATCTTGTTTTTCGATACGCCCACGGGAGAAGCAATGCCGAGACTCAACACCTGGCTGCGGTGGCTCCACGCCACCGCCACGTTCATCTTCATCGCCGCACTGTGCGTGGCAGTGGCCCTCGTGGTCATCGCCTTCATCCCCGGCTCGCCGGTCACCCAGGCCCTGCCCGCCAGCGCCCTGAGTGGGCTCGACCGCATCGGCGGCGTCACCTCCGGCGTCGCCGTCGACTCCTCCGGATGGGTTCCCTTCACGGTGAACGACCCGTCGCTCATCGACCGGCTGCTCTACTTGCTGACGCAGGTGCCCGGTCTGCTCCTGATCGCCGAGATCTCCCGCCGCATGGCCAAGCTCTTGCGCGCCGCGCAGGCCAGCGACCCGTTCACCGCCGACAACGTCCGCGCCCTCACGACGCTCGCCAAGCTCACCGCACTCATCGGCCTGGGGACCTGGGTCATCAGCCAGGTGGCCCAGGGGGTGCTGTGCGCGAGGATGCTGACCTCTTCGCCCACCTACCAACCCCACCACACGCCGCTGGGATGGCTCGCCGTCGGACTGATCTTCGCCGCCTTCGCACGGATCCTGGACCGCGGTGTCGCCATGCGAACCGAGCTCGACACCGTCATCTGATGGCCGAGCCCCAGGACCACCGGATCGCGGTCCACCTCGACGAGCTCCTTCAGGCAAACCAGATGACCCTGGTCGAACTGTCCTCCCGCGTCGGGGTGACCGTGGCCAACCTGTCCATCCTCAAGAACAGCCACGCCAAGGCAATTCGGTTCAGCACCTTGACTGCAATATGTGACGCCCTTGGCTGCACCCCAGGAGAACTTCTCAGCCTGCGGCCATGACCGCTCATCGCAGGCATGAGCGTGCGACCGGACAGCGGCATAGGACGTTAGAGGCGCCCTCCTCGGTGACGTTGGAGGGCATCCTTGAGCCGTCTGGAGGTCGCTGCTGGACAGGGGGGTACGGTGGAGCTTGGCGCATCCGGGGGGACGCGCCAAGGACGGGCGCAGGCAGCCTTTACGACGGAGCCGCCGTGTACGCCACGGCGGCTTCGTGCGGATAGTGGGACGCCCGCGAAACTCCAGGTGCTTCCGCTCATCGGCTGAGCGAGCACGGACAGCGCCATGTGAGAGCGTTATGGCGGCGCCCCTCGAGGGTCGAGTACACCGAAAATGTGGCAGCGATGAAGCCCGACGATGACGAAGAAGCTCAGCAGGGCGTGCCACTTCGCCTGTTGGCGCTCGTCTGATGGCAGGTGGGTATCGACCTGGAGCCTTGCCCCGCGCTGTAGCCTCCCGGGTGAGCGCTCACGTTAGGCGGCTAGCCTCTGCGCGCCGCACGCTTCGCTGCGGCATCCTCGCGCTGCTCCACGAACCGCGTGGCCTGCATGTCCAGTTCCGTCAGGGCGTCGGCAAGCTCCTGGCGCGCTCGCTCGCCCTCCTCGTCCAGGCCCTCGAGTTCGAGGAGCTTCCACTGCCGGATCAGCGGCATGACGATGTCGTCGTGGTGGATTCGGAGGTCGTAGATGCCGGCCCTGGCCATCTGCACCGCTTTCCGGGAGAAGCCTGGGATCACGGCGCCTGGCATCTGGAAGCCCACCACCTCGTCGGTGATCGCCCGCATCGTCGGCCCGGGCGCTATCTGGAGCGCGGCCTCCACGATGTTTCGGTAGAAGATCATATGCAGGTTCTCATCCTTCGCCACCCGGGTGAGCAGCCGCTCCGCGACCGGGTCCTCGGTGAACCGGCCCGTGTTCCGGTGCGAGACCCGCGTCGCGAGCTCCTGGAAGGACACATAGGCGCACACGTGCAGCAGCGGCTTCTCGCCCGAGTCGTAACCGGTCTCCATCGTCAGCATCCGGGCGCGTTCCAGTTCGTCGGGATCGACACCGCGCGTGACCAGGAGGTAGTCGCGGATGCAGAAGGCGTGCCGGCCCTCCTCCGCCGTCCACCTGTTCACCCACTCGCCCCAGGCACTCTCCCGGCCGAACGCCCGCTCGACTTCGCGGTGGTAGCTCGGCAGGTTGTCCTCGGTGAGGAGGTTCACCTCCAGAGCGGTCCGGGCGATCGGGGACAGCGTCGACTGCTCCACCGACCAGGGCTCGCCGTCGAGCAGAGCGAAGTTCCGGCCGTCGCCCCAGGGGACGTATTCGTGCGGCATCCACTCCTGGGCCACCCCCAGGTGCCGGTTGAGGTTGTCCTCGACGGTCGGTTCAAGCTCCTTGAGCAGCGTGGGTGTGTCCATGACTCGGCTTAGCACTCCTACGGCGTCAGGGATAGCCCACGCTGCGATCTCGCCTCAAGCAGAGGTTCGCCACAGACCCGCGCAGACCGGTACCAGAACTCGCGCAGTTCCATCCAACGGCCCCTCGCGGCGGAGGGGTGTACTCACATCGGCATGAGGGACCCTGACAGCGGCTACTTGAGAGGACGGACGCAAGTCCCTGCGTGCTCGGTCGGAGAACCCTGATGCACTGAGCGTTCCCTCGTGGCTATGGTCCGTTCGTGGCTCCCGTCGATGACGACGACATAGACGCGTTGCGACCGATCTCGATCAAAGACGGCGTGGTGACACGTCCAGCCGGGCCCTGGTCGCCGACCGTTCACGCCTTCCTCCGGTACTTGCGCAGTCAGGGATTGACCTGCATCTCAGATCCGATCGCCATCGACGGCGATGTAGAGCGACTCGTAGTCATCGAGGGCGATGCCGGTGCGGACGGCTGGGCACACCAGCATTCTGACGCCGGACTCCGTTCCGCCGTTCGGCTCCTGCGGTCTGTTCATGACGCATCCGTCGGCTGGCACCCACCCACGGACGCCGTCTTCCGCACCCCCGACGTGGCGTCCAATGGGGAAACCGTGTGGTGTCACGGCGACGTTGGACCCTGGAACATGGTGTGGCACGGCGACGAGGCCGTGGGTCTGATCGACTGGGACTTCCTGCATCGCGGTCCCCGCCTGGACGACGTCGCCTACGCGCTCCGCTGGTTCACACCAGCCCGCGACGATGAGAATGCACTGGACTGGCACCACTTCCCGACCGTGCCCGATCGAGCCCATCGGGTGCAGGTGTTCCTCGACGCTTACGGCGGCCTTCCGCCCTTCGACGTGGCCGAGACTATCGCCGCCAGGATGGAGATAACGATGGGCCACGAACTTGCGTTGGCCGAGGCAGGCGTCGAACCGCAGAGAACCTGGGTTGCGGAGGGCAGCCAGGAGTGGGCCGCTGGCGAGGCGCGATGGGTCCGAGAGCACGCCCACCTGCTCACCCCGTAGCGACGCCCTCTCATCGGCAAGAGCGAATGCAAAATGGATGAGGCACGTGCGGGCCGGGTACGTTGCTTCGCAGCCGCAGCGTCGACCTGGAGGGTGTCGGCGAGTGCGGTCAGGCCCGCCAGGCATCTCTCGCGAGACGACGCCGGCGGGCCGCCCTGGGGCGGGCGACCTCATCTCGCAGAGCCGCGCACGGATCGCGGCTATGAGGGTGAGTTGCATCGAGCGAGGGGTTGAATCAGGACGATGAGCAGTCCCTGGAGACCCGAGACTCCGGCGGGCGTCGTCATGCCCCCTGGCAACGCCCTCACGCTGAGCGGTTTGACGCTTGTCCTCGTAGACCACTTGCCTAGACACAAGTCGGTGTTGGTGGGAACCTCGAAGCAGAACCTCGTTGCATCCGCGACGGGGTGGGGATGCGAAGCAGCCCCTGGACCCCGGATTCCTTCGCTTGAGACAAGCGAGTCCGTTGTGTTCAGAACCAGGCTCATGTTCACCCCTCACCACGGGCGCTCCGCGCTCCTCCCCACCTGTCCTCAAGTGCCTTCCCCTCGACACGTCCTCGCCGCGGACCGGGAGTTTCGCGGTGTGCACACCGGGGCGAGCGACGAATACCTAGTTCCAATGGCGCGCGAGGCGTTCGAGGGCATCGGCTTTCACCTGACGAACTCGCAACTCGAGCAGTACGCGCTCTCGGTGGCCGGGGATCGGCCATTCGAGTTCGCCCTGGATTGACGACGACGCCCGCCGGCGTCCGGGTCACCCCGCTTCATCAGCTGGCTACCCAACACCCGACGCCCGCTCATCGGCCTGTGCGTGCGCCCGGACAGCGTGCGTCGGGCAAGGCCCCGGAAGGGTTACGCCTGCGCTGGCGAGTGCCGTCGCGTGGTGAAGAACGACGCCATGGATGCGGCCATGCCGAGCGCCCATGGAACCAGGGCGATCTCCATCCCCACTCCCAGCCGACGTTCGGGACATCACTCGCGTAGTAGTAGTAGAACCAGGCCACGAGTTGGCCCATCAGGATCACCGGCGCAATCCAACCGAGCAGTGAACCCTGAAGAACGGAGCGGACGCTGAGGAGTGCGGGCAAGACCAACAACACGGCCAGGAAGGGCGCGTCGGTCAGATCCCGCCACATCAGGCTGAAAGCCTCGTTCACACCGACATGCTGACACAGCCGAGGATGGGATCCCGAAGAATCACTCAGCAGTGAGCCTGACAGCAGGCATGAGCGGGCACTTAGAGGTAGACGATCTTTCGCTCCGTGGAAGTCACTCGGTAACCCGATGCCTGCAGCCGCCCCATCACTTCCGCTCGCCCCGAACACATGAAGTAGCACTCGCGCTCCCCGGCGCGGATCCCGATGTAGGCCGTGCCGAACCACCCCCGAGCCGGGAAGACTTCAACCTCGTCGGCAGGTGAGGCACGCATCGGGCGGGCACCGAACATGCGGCCTAGCCAACCGGGTCGGATCCGCACCTCTACCGAGTGGTCGTTGGCGTCCAGAAACCCGAGTGGCCAGGTAGCCGAGACCTTGCTAAAGGAGCCTTGCATCACCGCTGCACCAACGAGGCTCCAGGGATGGTCGTGCCCGAGGGAAGGTGAAGCCTCCACCACGACGCCAGTCTCACGAGCGGGCGTGTGGCCTCGGCGGCGGCCGGTGAACATCAACACGGCTGTACTGACGCAGCCAACCGCTACGCAGAAGATGACCCACTCAACCACGCGCTTCCGCCCTTCGACTCAGTCCGGTGAGCAGGCTACGACTCGCATCCGTTCTAGGAGGTGAGATCGACCGATGACTCGACCGCTCATCGGCATGTGAGCGAGCCGGACAGGCATGAGCGACCCTCACAGCGGCATGAGAGGTCGGTCCCACCTCAGGCCGGGAACCTGGAAGTGCGCGGGTGGAAAAGGCAATGCACACCCCTCCGATGGACTGGGAGACTCGGCGCGCCAGCAACTGTGCGTGAACGGGGCCATCCTCGGAACGGCCCCTCGAGGGAGGGTCGAAAATGAGGACCATCCTCATGCGTCGGCGTAACGGTGCCAGACGTGCCCTGGCCCTATCCATCGCCCTGATCGCATGGAGCTTCAGCGGTTGTGCATCGTCCAGCAGCTCCGACACCAAGGCATCGGTGCCCGAGTCGTCGTCAGCGTCTTCGCAGCGGCCCTTGAACCTCGTGATCGTCGGCGACTCCATCCCCAACGCTGCCTACGAGTGTCCTGCTTGTGACGGGTTCCCTGATCAGTACGGCAGGGCGCTCGGCGAGGAACCGGTCGAGAAATCTTCCCCTACGACCTGTCCGAGCACAATGGCCTGACGTTGCCGATCCTCCTCAAGGAATTGCCGAGCATGAAGCCTCAGCTGAGCACCGCCGACGCGATCATTGTGGGTATCGCTCACAACAGCATCGCGTTGAATGCCGACCGACCCTGCGGAACTCGCTGGGTGGAGTCCCGGAACACCTTCGTTGACTGGTCGAAGCTGGACCGGGCGTGTGCAATCCGTACCACGGCCCGGTACCGCCCGCTCTACGACAAGTTGTACTCCACCATCGCGGCATGGCGTGACGGCAAGCCGACGATCCTGCGCACCATCGACAAATACAACGACTGGATCGGTTGGAAGCAGGCACACCTGACCCGGCAGCAGGTAGCCACCGTGGTCATGTTCCACAACCTGTGGAACCAGATGCTCTGCGACTCCGCCGAGGCTCACGGATTCACCTGCGCCGACATCTACCACGCCTTCAACGGACCGGACGGCACGCGCGCATCTGGGAACCTGCTGTTGCCCGACATCACGCATCCATCACAGAAGGGCAACGATGTGATCGCAAAGACCCTCATCGCCCAGGGGTTCGCTCCGCTGGCCTAGGAGGGCCCGCTCTTCGGCATGACGCGACGCCCTGACAGCGACAGTGAGCGGGCGGCCATCGCGGCTACTGGACGCACGTCCGGAGATGGCGCGCGCGACTGCTGACGCCGCTCGGTTTCAACCTGGAATACGCCTTCCGGAGAGGGTTGTACTCTACGCAGGGGGCTGGGTAGAGTACAACTCATGCCCGAACAGTCGCCGCGGATGACGCTGCCGACCCAGCTGGTGCTCCGGGCCTTCCTCGAGGACCCGGGCGCCGAACGTTACGGGCTGGAGATCGGCGACACCGCCGGTCTGCCCAGCGGCACGATCCACCCGATCCTTGCGCGCCTGGAGCGGCTCGGGTGGGTGGAGTCGCGATGGGAGGACGTCGACCCCAGTGAGGTCGGTCGTTCCGCCCGCCGCTACTACCGACTCACGACGGACGGCATCGAGCTGGCCCGCAATGGCCTCGCCCGCGCCTACCGCCCCCAGCGCCGGCTCATCCCACGACCACAGCCCGGGCAAACCTGAACATGAGCAACTCCGCGCTCCCAGCCGTCCACCGACCCGCCGCCACGGCGTTGGGCCTGGTGCGGCTCGGGGCGCGGCTCCTACCCCGGGCCGAGCGGCAGCGCTACCGCTGGGAATTCGTCGCGGACCTCCGCTACCTCGACCGCTCGCACCAACTGTCCTACGCGACCGGCGTCCTCTGCACGGCATGGACGCTGCGACAGCAGCTCATGAAGGAGCCCACCATGAACGACACCACCACCACCACCACACCAGCGATCCCGCTGCTGTGCCGCCTCAACCTCCACCACCGCTATCACTGTGAGTACACCGAGGACGGCCGGCGCTACTCGCGGTGCGCGCGGTGCGGGAAGGATGACCCGCACCTGGGCAGCCAAGGTCCGATCGGCTGAAGGGAGCCGTCATGGTGCCGATTGCGGAGCTTCTGTTCGTGTTCGTGGTGATAGCCCTCGGAGTGCGGTGGTACCTGCGGACGCCAATGCACCGCACGCGCAAGCACTCCGGGGTGCACTTCCCGACTCAGATGGCCGGACACATGGGGTTCGGCATGTACAGCCCAAGCGACCCGACCCCTCCGCCCCACGCACTCCATGGCTTCATCAAGAGATGCAGGGACAAGCAAGAGACCGGCACGGACGCCTAGGGTCGTCGGGCGTGCCATCTGCCACACCCAAAGCCGATCCGAAGTGCACTGGTGGACGTCGTCTCGCTGAGAAGCCTGCGTCCGCTCATCAGGTATGAGCGATCCTGACAGCGGCATGAGACTGCGGTTGGCTCGCCGCAAGTTCCTCATACGTGGCCGTCCGAAACTGTGGACAATGTCCGCCATGTCGGAGAACAAGACCGCGAGGCTCCTCGCTGGCGTAGCCGTAGGTGCGTTGGCGGGAGTGCTGGCCGTTGCGTCATACGTGGTGCTCACCGACAACGCCGGTGACATCTCACGATCCCTGGGCCACCCACCTGCGGTGTTCGAATATGACAGTCTGTTCGGCTTGGCCATGGCGATGATGGCATCCGTCGCCTACGCCGTGATCCTGATTCTGTTTGGCCGTTCGTTTCGTCGCCGACTGGGCGGGGCCGTCCTTGCACTCCTCGCGGGCCTCAGCCACTGGTGGCTGCTTGTCACGACGATCTATCCCGCGCAGCACTTTCCGATGGCGACCAACTATGCGTTGTTCATGGTGCCCGCAACTTTCGCGACTCTCGCATGGGGAGTCGCCAGACGCCACACCACGCGTTGGCTGTGGACTGTTCCCCTCGCGCCACTGCTGATGGGCGTGGAGGTATGGCTCTGGTGGCACACCGAGTGGTTTCTCGAGTTCCAAGGTAGTCACGGAATGACGCTGATCAACGCACTCAACCTAGGCCCGATCGTCCTCGCATGTGTGGCGGGTTGGCTGCTCGAAGCGTCCCCGAGAGGGGCAACTTCAGCACCGGACACGGCTCACGACCAGGTTCCCAGCCCCGCATAGAACAGACCAACCGCCGGGCGACCGCTCATCGGGTATGAGCGACCCTGACAGCGGCATGTGAGTGTGCTGGATCAACCGTGTCGAGTAAACGTGAGTGCTCGTCGGCCGTCTTCGCGTTAGCGTCACTGCGATGTTGTCACCTGCAGCGCGGGCAGCCCTCGACGAGCTGGTGGGCCGCGATGATCCCAGCATCGTTGGGCTCGTGCTGAGTGGGTCGGCAGCGCGGGGATTGGCGACCGAACGTTCGGATGTGGACGTCTACGTCGTTCGCGACGACGAGGTCGAGCGCGAGACCAGCCACAGCGCCGCGATCGACGAGATCTACTGGTCCGTCTCCGACCTTGAGCAAGTCGACCGATATGGCACCGGCGGCTGGTACTTCCGGTGGTCCTTTGCCTACGCGCAGGTGCTCCGCGACCGGACCGGTGGGCGCATCACCGAGGCCGTCCGCCGGCAGGCCACCCTCGATGAGGAGGAACAGCGCTGGGTGCTCATCGACCAGGACCGGCTCGACGGCTACGTGAACTTCGCCTACCGCGCACTGAAGAACCACCGCGACGGCCGCCTACTCGAGGCTCGACTCGACGCCAGCGAGTCGTTGCCGTGGCTTCTCGATGTGGTGTTCACGCTGGCTGGGCGTCTGCGTCCCTACAACAAGTACCTGCCCTGGGAGCTGCGAGTGCACCCTCTCTCCGTCCCCGAATGGTCAGCCGAGGCCTTCTTGCCAGAACTCGAGGCGATGCTGGTCGGTGACCCCGACGCAATCCGTCGCACCTTCCACGTGGTCAACCGCGAGGTCCGGACCTGGGATGCCGCACACGCGACCACCGCTTGCGGGGAACTCGTCGACTCTTGGAACGAGGAACTGGACGTCTTCAACGACGAGTCGTGACCTCACTCCAGCGGCGTCCATCGGTACAACGACCACCGGACAGCGGCATAGGTCGTTTCTTCGTGAGGCGTGGTCAGCCTCCGGTGCCGTGCGGTGGGAAACGATTGACCCTGCCGAGCTCGAGTTCTGCCGCTGCATTCTCGTCCCGTTAGACGTCGCGTGCTCTCCGGGCCTCATCACGAGCCAGGCGCCACCGCGTCATGAACTCGGACCACTTGCTCATGGTTCATGGTGACACAGTTCGGCATTCGTGAGTGGACCGGACAGCATGTGCGGTCGTTTGTTCCCAGACTCAGCTGTCGCGCACGTCCACGACCACGCGGGCGGGGTTGGCGAGCGCGAAGGCGCGGAAAGGCCGCTTGGCACCGGTCAGGCCGATGAACGCTTGCTGATCACCCTCGAAAACGCCCCCGGGCACGATCTCGGCGATCCCTCGGGTGCCGGTGCCGGGGAGTCGTGTGGTGCTGTCTCCGTACGGCGCGATGCCGATGTCGTCGGGAAATCCCATCCCGCGCAGGAAGACCTGGAGGTACACCGTGCCCTTGAGCCTCACCGGCTCGCCGGACCCGTCGTAGCGGGGCCTGGTCGTGTACTCCACACGCCAGCCCGGGGTCCCGGTGCCGCCCAAGTCGAAGACGACGCGGTCGAAGCCGGGATGATGCGCGACCCGCACGCCGGTCAGCCCGAGCCCGTTGCCGGAGCCCTGTCCACCGTCATCGGCGGAGGTGTCTGCCAAGAAGGGCGAGGCGCTCTCCCGAGGACTGGCGGTGCTGCTCGGCTTCGGCGTCCCGTTGGTGGGCGCGCTCGAGGTCGCCGGCGCGATCGTCGGATCGGCGTTGTCGGTCGAGTGATCGCTGCAGCCAGTGACGCCGACCAGCAAGGCTAGGACGAGCAGTGCGGGTGCTGCTGTGGTGCTGCGCATGCGGTGCCTCCACCTCGATCTTGCTCCGGCAGTGTGACGCGCGAGCTCGCTGGGAGGTTGCGCCACGCCGGGACAGCCATGCCCACGCCGAGCCCTCTCATCGGCATAGTGAGTACCGATACTCGTGCGCCGAGGCTCGCCGGACTGGATACTCCGTCCGTGACTACGGGAACTGGGCTGGCACGCGGCCCGCAGATCACGGCGGCTCTGGTCGCCTTCGTCGGCCCGTGGCTCTTGCTTGCCATGGCATCGCCGCTCTACTCCACCCGTTGGCTGCCACTCACCCTGCTGCTCTGGGTGTTAGGGATTGCAACGGGCGCCGTTTGCACCATGGGCCGCCAGGAGTCTCGTCGCGTCGGCGTGGCAGTGCTCGTAGGCACCCTGCTGGGTTGCGCCCTGTTCGTTCTGATCTTCGGAGTGGTGCTCTTCACCGCTGGGGACTGGGACTGACGCACGTCCGCACATCAGCATCTGCGTGCGCCCGAACAGCGGCATGTGAGGACGTCAGTCGAACGCTAGGTTCGTGGGGTGACGGTCCGAGAGGCGACTCCCACGGACGTGGAGCGGATGGCTGACCTCGCGGACTCCAAGAGGCGTCAGTACGAGCCGTTCGCTCCCGTCTTTCAGCGACCGGCAGCCAATGCCCACCAGGTTCACCTGCCGTGGCTCGCCCGGCTGGTCGCGGACCCTGATGTCGGCACGTTCGTGCACGAGGACGACAGCGGCGGTGTCGATGGTTTCGTCATCATCACTGTTGCGCCCGCCCCACCTGTCTATGACCCTGGTGGACCGACGTCACTGATCGACGACTTCACTGTTGCCCAGCCTGACCTATGGCCAAGCGCTGGCGCGGCCCTGCTGGACACGGCGAGACGGTGGGCTAAGGAGCGAGGTGCCGCGCAGCTCGTCGCCGTCACAGGGCCTCACGACGCACCGAAGCGTGCCCTCTTGCACGACGCCGGTCTCTACGTGGCTTCGGAATGGTTCACGACGCCCCTCGCCTGATGAATCGCCAGCGCGGACAGCGGCAGGTCCGGACGTTCTACCGGCGCCTCGACAGTTCGAGCCGGATGCGTTGATCGTGGGCCGTCACTAAGGCCATGAGGGCATCGAAGCCACACTCATCCGCGAAGCACTTCGGATGGACGAGCCGCGTTGGCGTGCCTCGGAGATCCTCGATGAACGGCGTCCAAGAATGCACCCATGCTCCGGATTCATCGCGATGCGATGTGACTCCGGGACCGCGATTGTCCTGCTCCTGACCGCACAGCGGGCACGTCAACATCGACATGGGGCCATCCTGCCGCACGCGCTCACAGCGGCATGTGCGGACGGCTCGTGTGGACGGCGGAATCGAGTGGCTCGGAGGCACTCGGGCTCCCTAGCATGGGCGCCGTGCATATCCGGCCAGCCGCCGCCCAGGATGCGGAAGCCCTGACTGACCCACACCTCGACGTCTGGGATGACGCCTACATAAAGCTCGTGCCCACCCACCTCCTCTCGGCCCGACGAGCCAACCGAGCCGAACGGATTGAAACGTGGCGACAGATTCTGGCCGCCTCGGCGAGTGGGACGTGGGTGGCCCAGCGGGAGCCCGGCGACTCGAGGCTCCTGGGATTCGCCAGCGCGGGCTCAGGAAGGGATGAATCAGAGCCTGGCCTTGCGCAGCGAGAGTTGATGGCTCTGTACGTGCGGGCTGAGGTCTATGGCACCGGCTTCGGCTACGCCTTGTGCGCAGCCGCCATCGGCGACTCTCCGGCGTACCTGTGGGTCCTCGACGGGAACGTCAGAGCCATTCGCTTCTACGAGCGTCAGGGGTTCACCTTCGATGGCGAGGTCCGTGAAGAGCCTGAGGGGCGAGAGCGGCGCATGATTCGCGGCGCAGCCTGACACCCCACTTCCCTTCGATCTAACGACCGCTCATCGGCATGTGCGTTGGCGTGCGCCGACTCCCGGCGGCGTTGACGCACCGACGAGGTCGCAGATCGAGAGTCGCCGCGCCGTAAAGTGGCATCGGCCCGCCGCTAGTCTCGCGATGTGACCGAGTTCAGCTGGCGAGCGGCCAACGAAGCGACGAGCGAGGACGTCGAGGCCGTGTTCGCAGCTGGTGGCGCCCGCAAGTGCCGCTGCCAGGCCCTCAAGGTCCCGGGCTGGATCTGGCGCGACACAACCCAGGAGGAGCGAGATGCCGCGCTCGTGGAGCAGGCCGGCTGCGGCACGAGAGGCCCCACCTCCGGCCTGGTCGGATACCTCGACAGCGACGCGGCCGGCTGGGTCGCGGTCGAGCCGCGGGAGAACTACCCAAGGATCTGGGCCCGCCAGAAGTCATGGATGCGGATGGACCCCGACCTCGAGGGCGTCTGGTCGGTCACCTGCTTCGTCGTGCGCAACGGCTTCCGCCGACGAGGGCTGATGTACGAGCTCGCCTCCGCCACCGTCGAGTACGGCCGGCAGGTCGGTGCTCGCATCCTCGAGGGCTACCCCACCGAGCCGCCGCCGGGGAAGACCGTGATCTGGGACGAGGCGTCAGTCGGGCTACTCCAAGTCTTTCTCAACGCCGGATACGAGATCGAGGCGTCACCCACTCTGCGCCGAAGGGTGGTGCGACACCGACTCGATGCCTCGCCTTGACCATCCGTAGCGCCCACCTGGGCGTGTCGTGAGCCGAGTACGGCGGGTCCGTGGACCGGTTTGTTGACGTGCGCCGAGGAAACGACCCCGTCCGAAATCGACAGCCCTGCCGGAGTAGCCACCTTTGGCCGTAGCGCCCTTCGCGGAAAGACGCTGTGCGCCGGCCGCTGGCTCATCGCCACGGGTCGGTGATGTCTCGGAGGTCCATGAGGGTCTCGTGCACCTGCCGAAGTCGATCGGCCCCAACGTGCTCGGCCCATTCGGCAAGTACCCGCTCCACTTCCGCGTTCACCTCCGCGACCACCCGGTCGGCGCGGGAGGTGAGTCGTACCAGCCGGGCGCGTCCGTCAGTGGGGTCGGGGACCCGGTCGACGTAGCCCGCTGCCTCCAGTTGCTCGACCAGGAAGGCGGCGGACTGCTTGGTGACTCGGGCCTGCTCGGCCAGGTCGGAGACCCGCGTCCCATTCGGAGCGATGCGCGCTGCGATGCGCGCTTGCGCGGGGGTGATATCGCTGATGGCGGCTGCCACCACAGCGCTGGAGGCCCGTTGCTCGAGGGCACGGTAGGTGACGAAGAGCAGGATCCCGAGGTTCGGCGCTTGACGGTGA
>Ga0302321_100001807_pt1 | contig 18280 bp, 22 predicted proteins | sample Fen_T0_1_FD_202505 | JGI IMG/M metagenome (GOLD analysis project Ga0302321, IMG submission 202505) | Peat permafrost microbial communities from Stordalen Mire near Abisko, Sweden - Fen_T0_1 | ecosystem: Environmental > Terrestrial > Soil > Wetlands > Permafrost | place: Sweden: Abisko...
CGATGACGCCCTGCCGTTGATCGAAGATCGGCAGTTCGAGTGACAGGGTCGGCCCGAGCAACAGGGCGCCATCCGTGTCTTTATGGACGTGTGCGCCGACATCGACCACGCCCGTATACCTCGACGAGCGCGCCATACTCAGTGCGGTGTCCATCAGCGCAAACTCACTCTTCGCGGCTGCAACGTCGAGTCGCTGCTTCATCGCGACCTGCTCGAGGTGCTCAGGAGTGACGTCCTGCTCGGGGACCCCCGGAAGCCGCGAGGCTAGGGTCCAGGTAGTCCTGGGCCCCCAGAGCCCGAGCATTCGGTTCAACTTCTCGCGATGCTCGAGCAGCATCATCTCGTCGCGGGCTAGGTCGAGCTGAACTTGCTCATAGACCGCGCGCTGGCTCGCTCGAACTCGGTCTGTCGTGTTGCCGGCTTCAAAAAGGCGTTGCGCGAGGTCCGCCGCGGCCTCGGCGGAGTCGGTGATGCTTCGCATCAGCTCGACCGTTTCCACGTCGGCTTGGGTCTCGGCGAATGCCTTGCTCACTTCGGAAGCCGTGTCGAGCGCCTGATCCGCCACGCGGAGCGTCGCAGCAATGAATTGCTGCTCGGCGACGCGCTTGCGCAGCGGCAGCATGAAGATGTCGAGAAAGCTCTGAACGATCGAGACCTCGTATTCAGATTTGCCCTTGCCGTTTATCGGAAAGCCAATGCTACCGGCGATGGTCGGATTCGAGATCAAGCCTGCTTGCACCAGATCCGCCTGAGAGATATCTAGGCTCTCGTAAGTCGCCTGCAAATGCGGACTATTGATCAGAGCGATCGATACTGCGCGTTCGCGGGTCAGGCCGCCGGTGAGCAATTGGTTGACGCGATCAGCGATCTGGCGATCCTCCGGCGTTCCATGCTCCCAGCCCGTGCGATAGCCGCTGTGGCGCTGCACGATTCGAGAAACATCGTCATGACCCCGTTCCTTCTGCATGGATGCGCAGCTGGGCAAAGCGGCCACCAGGGCCACCGCAACCGCCCGCCTCATTTGGAGCCCCTGGCGGGCGGAGTGCTGCCCCCATTGTGGTCATGCACATGCTGCGTGGGCACTGCTGCTCCAGCGTCGACGGACATGTCCATGTTCATGTCGGGATCGGCGACCGTCGCTTCATCCGTGCGGCGCATCGTGGGCGATTCCGGAGCACTCGGGTTCGAAGGATCCAGCGCTGGCGGGCGCGCTGGAGCGTCAGAACCGCATCCAGTCAAGACCACGGAAAGCGCGAACAGCGCGCCGAGCCAAGTAAAACGTCGTTTTCGTGCGGCAGTCATCTGTCAGGTTCCTGGGAGATATTGATGATCTCAATTAGCCGGTGTGTTTGGACCACACTGCAATTAGTTCGTCGATCGCCTCGGAGGCCTGGGCGTCCGAGCCCTTCAGCGCCCGACGCGCACAGTGGGTAAGGTGATTGCGAACCAACTCGCGCGAGACGCCCTTCAGCGCTTCCTGCACCGAGGCGACTTGCATGAGAACGTCCGGGCAGTACCGATCTTCCTCGACCATCTTCTGCAAACCGCGGATCTGGCCCTCGATGCGACGCAGCCGCATCAAGTTCGAGCTCTTCGTGTCCGCGTCGACCGCGACCGCGTGCTTGGTCGTTTCCTTCTTTGTCCCGGGGCGCGGCTTCTCCGCCAGCTTTCGAGGCATACACCATACATATACCCCCTACCCCTATATGTCAAGGCGCAGCACAGACGCTGCGGCGGCGGGAAGGGGCATCGGCTGGTGCGGTCTCGTAGCGGATCGCAATGCGAAGGCTACTCCACGCCGAGCAGTATGCTGAGTAACAAGTTCGGTTACTTCGTGGAGGTTCGCCGCGCTCTGGCGCTGACTAACGCGACACAATCGCCACGACCACAGCAGCGGTCAAAACGACGAGCGTTAACAGCCATCGGCTCGACTTGCCCTTGCTGGGCGCGCAATCGCACTTCGAGCAGCTCATTTGATCATTCTATGCAGAATGGCCGGAACTGCCACGGGGACGCCTAGGTCGGAACGGCGAGCGGGGCAGCGTAACCGCGACGGTTACAGGGTTGGCGACCGGCACACTCCTCTTGCCGCCCATCATGAAAGCAGTGCCGCCGAGCTCTTCAGCAATTGTCGGCTAGCGAGCTGTCACGGCGCGTCGCAAAATGCGTGGGAAACCTTGTTTGTGGGGTCGGATGACGCCGGACTGCAGACGTATTCCGAACGGCAATCAGCTTGAGTGCCACACTTTGCGTGACACTCGCCGACCATGCCGTCGAATTGGCAGACGGACTCGCTCGGACAGTCCGCGTCCCCCTTGCTGATGTCACATTCTCTCATGCAATAGCCACCAGGGTGGTCCGCCATGCACATGAATGGCGCGGAACCACACTCCGAGTCCTGCGTGCAGGCCGAACCGACAGCAAGCTTTTGAGCGGTGCTTCCCGCATTGTCGCTACCGCAGCCGATAGCTAGAATCAGGCTCAATACGCTCGCAGTCGCCAATTTCGAGATCATTTTATCCTCATAAGAGTCGGGGGGGAGATGCCGACATGCGCAATCTACAGCAGACGCGGCACCGACAATGCTTCGGCTATCAGGCTCCGCGTGTGAGCACGGCTAGCCGCCCATGCCCATCATGCAAGACATGCCTTTGAGGTCGCCCATCATGTCTTTCATCATCGTGTCCATGGTGTCGACGTGCGTGCGGCATTCGGACTTGGCGGCATCGAGCGTTTCCGCGTTTCGCATCCGCTTGTCATGATCGGACATCGCGGAATGCAAGTCCGTCAGCGACCCCGCCAGGCCGCTAAAATTGCCGCCTGAACAGTGGGTCATGTGACCATGCGTCCCGTCCATCCGATCAATCAATGGCGTCATGTTGCTGTCGTGACGCTCGAGCTCGGCGACCATGCCGACCAGCGAATCGCTTCCCTCACAAGCGCCCAAGTGGCGATCATTCTCGACTCTTGCGTCGGTGAGGGCTGCCTGCATGGACGACGGCCCATCGTTCATCGTGTCTGCATTGCTGCAGGCGCACAGGACAAGAGCTCCGAGCAAAGCAAATGTCATGGTTCGAGATGCAAATGTCATGGTTCGAGATTCCATGAGACTTAGTAGAGCAAGAGCCGTTCCATCTCGCGCAGCCCGCAGCCTACTTCGTCGCGACGAGTGCCTGCGCCCGCGTCAGAATCTCCTTCGCCGTACCCGGGTCCTCAGACTCGACGGTCACCGCGAAGCCGTCGCCAGCCGACGCCACCGTAGCCTTGACGCCCTTCAACATGAGCGGACAGTAAGCCATCTCTGGCATAGAAAAGCCCATGGACGCAGCGCGAGCGAGATGGCAGTTCATCTCGTGCTGCAGCCACTCGGCCGTCAATCCCGGCACAGCCCGAAACGTCACGGTTGCTCCAGCGGGTGATTGCATAGCGTTCTTGCCCCGAGTCACGGTTCGCTCGAACGGCGCTACCGAGCTGATGTCTTCGCGGTGGTAGAACGGGCTGGTATCGCGATCCTCGGCGTCAATGCCGGTACACGACTGGCTTTCTGCTTGAGCTAGAGCTCCCGCCGCTGCGCGATGTTTGGCAGCCAACTCCTTGTGCGATTCTGCATCGGACTCATGCTTCTGCGTGGGGTTCGACGTCGAAGTCCAGCATGGAGCGCCCTTCCCGCAGCGCTCCGTGGTCACCGACGCATTTGGGTCGTGTTGCGCCTCGTGCGCGGCGGCCGTGGTGTCCTCCTGCTTTGCCATGGCCTCGTGTTGCGCAGCGCTCATGTCCTGCGGAGCAGTTCCGGATGCGGCGCAGCCGACCAGACCGAATACGAAAACAGAGGCGAGAATGCTTGATGACTTGAACATGATTTGAAAACTCCTTGAGATGTGGTCCGCGAACGCACGAGAGCAACGGTCGTGCCACTCGAATCGCACCGTCCCCATTCACAACGCGAATGCCTATGCCCCCCATCCCTAGTATGGGGCAAATTCAATAACCGTGCTCTGCGGCTCGGGTCGACGCGTGCAATCCAGAGCGGCAGCGGTTGCTTACCGCACGCAGGGCGTGCGTGTAAATCACCGCGTTCGCGCAAAGACTGCGTCGAGGCGAGTTTGTCGAATCGCGATTCGACAAACTGATTCGGTATGTAACCGGACCGGTTACGGCGCGCGCGGTGTGACGACTACAAATCACAACCGACGGCACAACCCTTGCTGATCGACTTCGAACCAATTGACCCAACGGTATTGGGAATCACGCGAATCACGCACAAAGGTTGCGATCGTCATGATGAACGACCCAAGCAAGACGAAGGTCCTCGCTCGCCTTCGGCGCATCGCCGGGCAGATAGAAGGCATCGCGCACATGCTCGAGGAAGATCGCGACTGCGTTGATGTGCTATTGCAAATCGGGTCGGCACGGGCGGCACTCGGTCAGGCTGGAAAACTAGTACTTCAGGCGCATGTCGAGACTTGTGTCAGTGAGGCTCTAGTCTCGGGCAAGGCTGCAGATCGGAAGCAGAAACTCGATGAACTCATGGAAGTGTTTGCTCGCTACGGCAGCCTCGGAGGCTGAGCTTTGCAGCGAGAGCAACGGGTGGCTCACGTCGAACGCGAGCTTAATCCGTTTTGTTGACGGGTCGACTCGCGCGAAGGCGATTTGGAAACCAAGAGCACAGGAATGACCGGCCCATCGATCGCAAGGGAACCACCACACGCGGGAAAGGCCGCGCTACGCCGTGTGAGTTCCGAGGTAGTGAGCGAATTCCTCGCAGGTTGCTGCCCCGCATTGGTTCTTGGTGACTCGGTAGCGGTCAGGACATTGCTCTTAAATGAACTTCTCGTTCGGTGCCCTGGATTTTCAACACGGGAGTACCGCCTCGCCCTCACTGCACGACTGGTGACTCGCGAAATCGTACCGCAGATGCGCAACACGCTCGCACCCTCCAGCCCCAACATTCGCAGAAAGAGGCGAGATAGTGAGAGCGCCAGGTCAGTCAGGGGCACGCGCAAGTCCTGCGCCCCGAAGAGCCGCCGCTGAAACGTAACCCGCGCGGTTACACAGGCCGCTTCCAGCGAGCCGCGAGGAGCCAGCGGGGCCATAGCGCACAACCCTAGCCTGTGGTTCTTTTGCCTCACTTCCGATGCCCCGCGCAATCCCACGAACGGCGTTTCGAGTAGCCGGCGTCTTCATTCTCGTGCTCGGCTTATTCGGGGTGACGCTCGCAGTCACCCTATTGACCTTCCACGGCATCAGTAACGCTGAAGAGCAGGTCGCGGAGCTGGACGAAGCGAAGCACATGGGACACGGCGTGGCCGGTTTGATCCGCGAGCAGTACATTCATCAAGCCCACACGCTGATCGCCGGGGACCATTCGCATCTCGCCCACTATGCCAAGGCGGCGCGCAACGCTCGCGACGCAACGGCTCGCCTTGAGTCCCTCAACCTTCGGCCAGAAGAAAAGACACAAGCTCATCAAATCGCCGGAGCAGTCGCGGCGGTGGACGACATTTTTTTGGTGAGAACGGTGCCCGCGTTGGACGCAAATGATCGCGAACGCGTCAGCGCATTGCACCACGAGACCGAGGCTCTCGTGAACCAGGCAGTGCAGATCAGCCAAGCGCTGAATACTCGGCTCGAAGCAAGGGCTGATGCTGCGCGGGATACTGCGAATAGACTGCGACGAAGGGCCGTGGTCATCGTCCTTGCGTGCTTCACCGTAGCGATCGCAGTGACTGCAGGCGGCTGGTTCGTGATTCTCCAATCCGTAGTGAAGCGTTTACAGCAGCTGCAGAAGGGCGCGTGCCAACTTGCCGGGGGCGACCTCGGAGCGCGCGTAGATGTCGGCGGCTCCGACGACCTGTCAGAGCTAGCGACGACGTTCAACAGCATGGCCGCGTCTCTCGACAAGCACCAGCGCAAGCTCATGCACGCAGAGCGACTGGGCGTGCTTGGCAAAGTCGCAGCTGGCGTCGCTCATGAGATAAACAATCCACTCGGTGTTATCCTTGGATACGTTACGCTTCTCCGCCGGACGCCAGATCGCCCACCGAAGGATGAGGAGGGGCTCAAGATCATTGAGGATGAGACGCGTCAGAGCCAGCGTATCGTCCGCGCTCTATTGGACCTTGCGCGACCGACCGACGCGGCTCGGACGCCGACCGATCTGGGCGAGCTGGCACGTGAAGCTGTGGAAAGGTTCAGTGAGGCTCACCACACGCGCGTCGGGTTGATGAGCGGTCCCCCACGGGCAGCGTCTGCTCTCGTCTCCGCTGATTCAGCCGCCGTGCGTCAGGTCGTGTCGAACCTGTTGATGAATGCGGTCGAAGCCTCAACTGACGCCGGCGAGATCATGGTGAGCGTTCGCAAAACTGGCGAGTTTGCCGAGCTCGAGGTCCGTGATCGCGGGTCCGGCATCGCCAGCGATGTGTTCCCTCAGATTTTCGATCCGTTCTTCACTACCAAGCGTGGAGGCACCGGGCTCGGCCTGTCCATTTGTCAGGCGGTCGTTTCGGCGCACGAAGGCACTCTCGAAGTATTTTCCGAGTCCGGCACCGGCACACGCGCAGTACTCCGTCTGCCGCTGGCGCGTCCTCGAGCGAACGGGGAGCAATGAACAAGCCGCGCGTCTTAGTGGTCGATGACAAGGACAACATCCTGAATCTGCTCAGGGCGATCCTCGAAGACTGTTACGACGTTGCGACTGCGCCCGACGCCGAGCGCGCTCTTTTGTCGGGCGCGACTGGCGCACCAGATGTGGTGATCACGGACATCCGCATGCCGGGAATGGATGGACTCGCTCTCATGCAAGCTTTCAAGCGACAAGATCCCGATGTCGAAGTGGTGCTGATGACCGCGTATGGCACCGTGCAGAAGGCCGTGGAGGCGATGAAGGCAGGCGCCTACGACTATCTCAGTAAGCCTTTCGAACCCGACGAAGTTCTTCTCACCATCGGCCGCGCAGTTGAACGCAAACAGCTTCGCACCCAGGCCAGAAACTTGCGCTTCGCACTGGACGCGGCTGATCGCTACGACCGACTGCTCGGAAAAAGCCCTGCCATCCGGGCAGTCTTCGGCCTACTCCAGCGCGCTGCCTCATCTGACGCGACCGTACTCATCGTTGGCGAGCCCGGGACGGGCAAGGAGTTGGCGGCCCGCGCTATTCACCATGCGAGCGTCTTCAGTCAGCAACCGTTTTCGAGGTTAGATTGCGGCGCGCGACCGCCACATGAGCTCAACGAGTCAGCGTTGAGCAGCCTCGGCGAACCAGGTCCGACAACGAGTGAACTCGAGGCTCACGCTGGTCACGTGGGGACACTCCTTTTGGAGAATGTCGATCGGCTGCCGTTGGACCTTCAGGCAAAGTTGACGCAGGTACTGCAACGGCGCCGTGCCGGCAACGACGCTGACGGGGAGGTCGCGTCGGGCATGCGCGTTATCTCGACAACGAATGTAGATTTGAAGGCCGCGGCCTCTGCGGGCCTGTTTCGAGGAGATCTGTACTATTTGCTGAACGTGATCGGCGTTCGTCTGCCGCCGTTGCGCGAACGAAAAGAAGATGTCCCCCTGCTGGCTGCGCATTTTCTGGATGTCCACAGCGCCAAGCACTCCCGACCGATCGAAGGCTTCACGACCGACGCTCTCGAGGCGCTCGTGCGCTATGACTGGCCGGGAAATGTCCGCGAGCTCGAGAGCGCCATCGAACGCGCGGTCGCGCTGATCGACGACACTCGGATACCAGTCGAGGCATTGCCTGACGAGGTTCGACTCTGGAACGCCGGAGAGAAGGCGATGGCAAATCTGGCATTGCTCAGTTATCGCGAGGCAGTCGACGTAGCCCGTGATCGCGGTACTCGCGAATATCTGATCGCGCTCATGCGGGAGTTCGGCGGCGCGGTGACCAAGGCAGCCGAGCGCGCAGGAGTCGAACGGGAAAGCCTGCATCGGTTGCTCAAGCGCCACGGGCTGCGGTCGAATGAATTCAAGGACGACTCTTCGGGGAGCTAGCGCAATACAGCCCAAACTGGGGATGCCTCAGCGACCAGCTTTCTCCAGAGCCGTCTGAACACGGCTCCGGACTTCTCGCAGCCGTTCAAGCCACTGACAGTTGGCTTGCGCAAACAGTCGTGGACAGTTGTCCGCAGCCACCTGTCCGGCAGGCGTGCGAGTTTACCGCAATTTCTCGCGAAGAACCTGCCGATCCGTCCGGCGACAGGTGGCATCGCGCTTGCAGTCGTTCGGGTCGCCATGCGCAAAATAGCTCGAGTCGCGGTCTACTTGGTGGCATTCCTAGCGCTGCCTGCGGGCGTTGGATTCGTGTTCCTACAGCTCGCAATCGCCAGCTACGTGTCGCCCTCGCCGCCGTCGCAGCTCGCTGCGGCGCATTCGCACGCACCACCCGCGCTCGACCCGCGAAGACCCACGGTCGCCGTTGTGCTTGGCATCGACATCACGGAAGTCGCAGATGCACTTGCTCCCTACGCCGTGTTCCAGAGGTCGGATGCATTCAACGTCGTGATGGTGGCCGAGGAGCGTCGTCCGGTTGCCCTGACAGGCGGTCTCGATGTGCTCCCTCACTACAGTTTCGCCGAGCTGGATGCCCAAGACGGTGCCGGACCGGCTGTCATCGTCGTGCCCAACGTCCCCAACGTCAGGGCGAATGAGAAGCTTCGCCTTTGGGTGCAACGCCATGCGCGCGCGGGAAGTTTGGTGATGAGCGTGTGCTCGGGCGCGCAGATGCTCGCGGCTACCGGACTCGTTGATGGGCAGCCCGTGACGACTCATTGGGGGGACATCGCGCGCATCGAGAGGCAATACCCCGGGCCGACTTGGGTGAGGGGGCAACGCTACGTCGACAACGGTCAGGTAGTCAGCACCGCCGGAATCCTGTCTGGAATCGATGGTTCGCTGCATATCATCGACCGTCTCCGTGGGCGGAAGCTGGCGTTGGAGGTCGCGAGACAGATCCACTACACGGACGTGCGCTATCTCGACGACACGGCGATGGAGCAGTTCGAAGTGGGCCCGAGTGACGCCGTTGTCTTGCTGAACGCCGGCTTTCTTTGGGAGCGGACAACTCTGGGAGTAGCCCTGTATGACGGCATGGACGAGATTGCGCTTGCTGCGGTGTATGACACGTTCCCAATCGCAGACCGGCTGATCAGCGTTGGATCCATGGGCGCGCCGGTCACCAGCAAGCACGGACTAAACCTGCTGGCCCGTCGCGCGCCCGGCGACTGGTCCCACTTCGATGAGATGTTGGTGCCCGGACCCAAAGGGCTTCCGATGGCCTGGCTCGCCCCGCTCTCCGTCACCTACACGTTGACATCGGAGCAGGACTTCCCGTTCGGGAAAGCAATCCAGGATCTCGCCCGTCGGCACGACCTGCCGACCGCCAGGTTCGCGGCCAAGCGACTCGAGTACCGAATGACGCCAACGGGCGAGCGCGGGCGGAGCTGGTGGAAAATGGCGGTCGTTTACCGCGCATTCTTACTTGGCATTCTGGGTGTTTGCCTGGTTTGGGGCATCGAGCGCCTACTTCGTCGACGCCGCGACCGGTCAGCGCCTGGCATGAACGCGCTGCACGAGGAAATGCTCAAGCAGGAACTCGACTCGGCCAAGGCACTGATCGGGGGCGGTAAGCTCGATGAAGCCTCACTTCACCTCGAACGCGCGCACGTGCTTGGACAAGCGCAGGTACGCTGGCACGTGCTGTCGCACTGGCTCATGCTGAAAGTTGCGATTCAGCGTCGCCAAGGCGTCGCAGCGACTGGCCAGGTCGCTCGTATCGCTCTGGGCGCAATCGGCTCTGCTGTCGGCCGTGTCCCCACCGGCAACACGGGTGCTAGCGGCGTGAGCATGTTTGCCCGTATGCCCGTTGACCCCGAGCTCTTGCGCGTCATGGGCGGCACGAATCTGAATCGTCCTACCCCAGAGCATCGATAGAAAAGGAAGAGATCATGGAGTACGTCGTAGGTGTGCTGCTGGCTTTGGCGATTCTGCTTTTTGCTAGCGTCGTCGGCTTTGACAGGGACCGCAGCTTTTACCCCACAGTCCTGTTGGTTATCGCATCGTACTACGCACTGTTTGCCATCATGGGCGGGTCTACTCAAGCGTTGCTGAAGGAGTTGCTCGTCACCGCTGTGTTTGTTGTCCTGCTCACCGTCGGCTTCAAGCGCAACCTCTGGCTGGTCGCCGGCGGCATGATCGCTCATGGGATCTTCGATTTCTTCCATGGCAGCCTGATACAGAACCCCGGACTGCCCAGCTGGTGGCCGATGTTCTGTCTCTCGTTCGACGTCGTCGCGGGCGGGTACCTGGCTTGGCGCCTGCGTCAGCGTTCGGTCGTCACTGCCGAACCCACGTCGCTCGAGGTCGGCTTGGGTCGGCCCTAGTCAACGTTGACGGTTGCGGCCGGGGGGGCCGACCGACCGCCGAAGTCAACGGCCATTGTCGCGGGCGATCCCGGGGCGACGTGCACACCATCGAGACGCCGCTTTGCCTTGCGCTCGCGCCACCAAGCGGTTGCCGTGGTCCGGTCGTAGCGTGGGGCATCCTCGCAAGCGAGCAGCGACGCGAGCAATGCTGAAGCAGATGCTGGCCGCCCACGAGGATCCTTGGCCAGGCACTTGAGCACGATCTGCTCGAGGTCGGAGGGCAGTGCTTTCGGCAAGTGGATCGACGGGGGTAGCGGCTCTTGCAGCATGTGACGACTCAATAGTTCGACCACGCTTCCTCCGCTGAACACGTCCCGCCCCGCCAACAGGAAATAGGCTACGGCACCCAACGCATAGATATCTGTGCGCGCATCCACCGCGTCCGGCGTCGTAATGGCCTCGGGCGACAGGTACATCGGTGTCCCGGTAATCACGTCACTGCGCGATTCCGTGCTGCTCGTGTCCAGAGTCTTCACCAACCCGAAGTCGACCACCTTGACAACATCGGGCTCGTCGACGCGGTCGGTGAGCACAATGTTGGCCGGCTTGATGTCGCGATGGATCAGACCGAGCGCGTGCGCTTCCCCGAGCGCTCCGCAGACCTGAACCAGAATGTGGATCGCCCGAGCCGGCTCGAGAGGACCGTACTCCTTGACGAGTCTGTCGAGGTCCAGACCGTTCAAGTACTCCATCACATAGTAGAAGACCCCATCTGCCGTTCGGCCGTAGTCGAAAATGGCGATCGTGTTGGGGTGGGTCAACCTGCTAGTCAGCTGTACCTCTCGCTCGAAGCGAGCTTGATCTTTCTCGCTCGCGCGATCCTTCGCCAAAAGCTTGATCGCTGCTGGGCGTCGCAGCATCGCGTGTGAGGCTCGATACACCGTCCCCATGCCGCCCTCGCCGATCTTCTCCTCGAGCGTATATTGGCCGAGCTTGCCAATTTCGCGAATGTGCGCGCGAAGGCCGTAAAGCTGGCGCGAGTTCGCGGTGGCAGCGAAGACGGCGAAAAGGCACCACACTGTCCCGAATATGACGAACACACGCCCACTTTCAGGCGATTGGTTGAAGGCTGCCGAGACGCTCTCTGTCTTGAAGTAGACGATAGTTGGGGCAGCGCCAGCCGCACTGATCAGGCTCGTGCGCAGAGAGGAACTCGGCACGATGATTGAACGGCCGAGCAGCGTGTACGTCATCGCCAGAGGCACCGAAAACGCGACGGACAGACTCGCCGAGGCGCTCATCCCGAGCATTGCGTACAGGACGCACGCCGCGATCGTCAGCCCGGCGTCGATTACCTCGACCACCGCCGTGCTCATCAGCCTGCCGCGACAGCGCAACCACACCGCCACTGCTGGCGTCAGCGCGACCACGTGCAGGACTTCGTGGGCAACGCCTCCATTTTCCGTACCAGGCCCTCCGCTCGCAACGTGAGTGGCGATTGAAGCAACACCCATGACTGCTGCCATCAGGAAGACGGCCGCGCCCAATCGAGCCACGCGATCTTGCAGATCGCGCGCCGCTTCGCCAGTATCGGCTGGCACGGGCGTGTACGCGGTCATCTCTGCGACTCATAACACGGCTCAGCGCTTTCGGGGGCGACGGTCATCGACGAGACCGCCCCCGCGCTCGGCCTGCGACTCGGACGCGGGCGCGCCGCAGCCTCAATGCATTGGGGGCGCGAGCTCAGTGACGTTTCACCGCGCAGACGTCTGCGTCGAACACGCAGTAACCCATCGCCCAGCCGCCTCGGTCGCCCATCAAGCAGTACGTCATACCGCTCGTGATGCCTTCTTTGGTCATGATCCACACCGACAGCTCGACACCAGCAGAACAACGCTCGATCGTCTCGGAAAACGGGTGTGCGATCATCTGCAAGTTTCCGCCGGCGGCTCCGGCATATTTGTCGAAGACGTTTGCGCAGGCCGCGATGCTCGGTGTGTCGCACGACTCCAGCGTGAAGGTGAACGCGCCTGGCAACTCCGCGCGCGTTCTCGCAACGAAATCGAGCGCGGCAGAGCTGATGGGGCGCGCTTTTCCGATCGGCGCGCCCTCGATGGCTATGGCGCAACCGCTCGGGGCGGTCGACTTGGCGAGCGCCCTGGTGAAGTCGACCGCGAAAGCGTCGGGATCGCAGCCGTCCGCCGAACCCTTTGGCCCGGCACCCGCCCCATCCGCGGCACCCGGAAGTGAGGCGCTCGCCCCGCTCTCCGCGCCGCCCCCTACTGCCGGACCCGCTGCGCCACCGGCCGCAGAGCGCGCTCCACTTTCTGCGCCGCCCCACACTACTGCGCTCGCCCCGCCGCCGGGCGCCGAGGCGCTCGCTTCAACAGTAGTCACGCCGCCCCCTTCCGCATTATTGCTCACCCCGCCGCTCGACACCCGGCCTGGCGCACCGCCATGCGAGCTTGAACCGCCAGACACGTGCTCCGCCGAGCACGCGCTGGCTCCAACAACGGCAAGCATCAAACACCCCCAACACACAAGACGCCTCGCTGTTGCCATGGCCGAGCGCTGAGCAAATCCGATGCCAAATGGAAAAACGGCCGTGACCGAGAGCGAGTTACCATCGCGGCGGGCCGAGTTACCAGTCGCGGCAACGTCGGGACACCTCAAGCGGCCGCTTTTCAACAAGGCAGCGAAAAGGTCGTTGTCCGCAGCGATTCAGCAATTCGCAGTCAGGGCTCTGAGCGATAGCCGTCGCAAGCTGTTCACGAGGCGATCTTGCAGCGACCAGCAATGAACGAGGTGCTGTAGGCCCGCAGCTCAGCGAGTGAGCCGTTAAAGCGGTCCTCGTCCATGTCAGCAGCGCCGGGAATGCCGGAGATCGTGGCCTTGCTGGTAAACTGCCAGAACGTCCACTTCGACCAGCCATGGACAGCAGCTGGCGACCGCGCGCCCCAATTGGCGACCCACAGGTCGGCCTTCGAAGCGATCTCCGAAATCCCCGGCAAGGCGTTCCAGAAGCTCGGAGACGTGTAAATGATGGGGCGGCCGGCAGTGGCGGTCACGATATCCAACCAGACGCCCACGCTCGCTGCAATCTGCGCAAGCGGAACGCCGTTGACCACCTCCACGTCGAGCACTGGTGGCAGCTCGCCCGGATCGTTGAGCTGAGCGAGAAAGAACCGGGCTTGGGCGGCCGCATCCTGCTTTGGTCGGAAGAAGTGGTACGCGCCTCGAAGCAAATTGGCCTGCTTGGCCCGCGCCCAGTGATCGGCGAACGTGTGATCGATCAGCGTCGTGCCTTCGGTCGCCTTGATGAACGCGAAGGCGATGCCTGAAGCGGCCACCTTCGCCCAATCGACGGTCGGTTGATAGCCGGAGAGATCGATGCCCTCAGCGGCCGGCGCATCCGCCGCGGCTCGAATGGGGGCATACAACGTCACGCCGCGATGCTCGGCGTGATTCTGAAAATCTGGCGAGTGCCATTCGACTCGCGCGAGTACGTTCAGTTGCTCGAACACCCTCACGACCGTGCTGAACATCGGGTAGTTGCCAGGGTCTCGTAGAATTTGGACGGCCCAGGCGGTCATCGCCGGGGTAACGGCCAGCTGCTGCATCAGTCGGTAGCCGACGGGGATTGGCGGGTTATTGGGCATCGCGTCACCTGCGCCGAACACGCGGACGCGCACCTCGCGCGCCCCGGTTCGGCCGCCGGTCACGATAAATTGGAAGCCCTGACTCTCCCAAGAATACCCAATTTGCGCGGGACGGCAGATCAGAGCAGCAGCAGGCGCAGCGTCCGTGCAAGCTCTGATCCGCTTGCCTTCCGTCGCTCTAGCTTTCGTCCTCTAGACCCGGGGCCGGCTCACACGCGTCGCGAATATCCGCAATGCACTCGAGCCGCTCCGCCTTGCACGCAAGCCGGGCCATGCTCGCCAGCACGCTGGCTGAGTGCGTCTTCACGATGGCTGCCACCTGCCGCAGAAGCTCCGGGCCGGCCGTGGCCGGCAGTTCCCCCACCCTGTCCCCGAGAGCAGCGGCGATCAGCCGCAAATTCTCAGCCCCCGCGTAAAGCTCCCCGGTTGTTTTCCGCACTTGATATTGGATCGAGTCCGTATTCAGCGATAGCGTCGCATCTGTCATGGAAGCTAATCCCTTCCGTGGCCGGGGTCCGGCTGTTACAAGCAGCGCGGGCCCCACCTCTGTGATTACTTTTTTGGTTTAGGTCGTTTGGGTTTCGTCCCCTGCTCAGCCTCAACACCTAGCTGCGCCGCATATGCGCGCACGGCGCGCCTCACGATGTCCGAGCGCTTGAGCCGTTCGAATTGCTCGAGCGCGTCGAGAATCGCCAGATCGTCGGGCGGGAATTTGACGCAGACGGTGGTGGTCAGGTCGACCATGGGATGGAAGACATTGTATTACTAAATTTTCCATGGGCAAGCGCATTGTCTAGAGACGAGCCCTGCGTGGCCTGTCTCAGCGGGCACCTCGCTCGTACGCACGGCCGGCCACGCGTTCGTTGCGCAAGTTGCCCGCGCCCGCGATCAGCTTCCGGGTGCCTTCAGCACTTTGATCGTGGCTCACCCCCTGATTCGGCGATAGCTTCTTGCTGCCAGCGGCAAGTCAGACCCGGAAGGTGGCGACGTGGCTCGATCGAAGACGCCAAAATTCGCTTCGCAACAGCGGCCCTCGAGGGCCGCCAAACTTGAAAGGCGAGCTCGCAGAAACGTGGAAGGGCTGGCGTATCGTGGCTGATGCCGAACTAGACTTGCCATCATTGGTCAATGCTGTCCGGAGCGTGCACGAGCGCTGTGCGGCGCAGGCGAGTCGGGCTGTAAATATTAACCTCACGCTGCGCAACTGGCTGATCGGTGCGTACCTGCACGAGTACGAGCTCCGCGGCGCGGACCGAGCGCGCTACGGCGAAAAGCTGTTCGTCGAGGTGGCCAACCAGCTCTCGAAGGCCAACGTCAGCAACTGCGGTCGACGGCAGCTTTACCACTACGCCCGCTTCTACCGTCTCTACCCAGAGATTGTGGGTACGCTGTCCCCACAATTGGCCGGCCTCGCCCCAGCCGGGCTAGAGAAAGTGCGGACGCCGTCCGCACAATTGCAGAGCGACCCCAAAGAGCTCATTAGCAAGCTTTCTTACAGCCATATTGAACAGCTGGTCGACCTGGAGGAGGACCTCGAACGCAGGTTTTACCAGGCAGAATGCATCAAAACCGGCTGGTCCGTGCGAGAGCTCAAACGCCAAATTGGCGCGCTGTACTTCCAGCGCTCGGGCCTGTCGAAGGACCCGCAACAGCTGGCCGCGCTCACCCATGCCAGCGCCGAAGCAGCGCCGCCCGCCCTCAGCATTCGCGATCCGTACATCTTTGAATTTCTGGGCGTGAAGGCCAAGGAGGTGATGGCCGAATCGGACCTGGAAGAAGCACTGCTCGACAAGCTGCAAGAATTCCTGCTCGAGCTCGGCCACGGCTTCTGTTTCGAAGCTCGACAGAAGCGGATCTTGATCGGCGACACGCACGGCTTCGTCGACCTGGTCTTTTACCACCGCATCTTGAAGTGCCACGTCCTACTCGAGCTCAAGGTTGCCGCCTTCAGCCACGAGCACCTCGGCCAGCTCAACACCTACGTCAGCTGGTACAAGCGCAACATGATGACCCCGGGCGACAATCCCCCGGTCGGGCTGTTGCTCTGCACGCGCAAGGACCATACGCTGGTCGAGTACGCGCTGGCTGATCTGCCGAATCAGCTGTTCGTCTCGAAGTATCAGCTCGAGCTGCCGAGCAAGGAGCAGATCCAGGAGTTCATGGACGCGCAGATTGGCGCGGCCGAAGGCAGCTAAGGGTAATTCGTAGCCCTGCCACAGCCCGGTCAGCGGCCGACGAATCGAGGCGGGCTACACAGAGACCAACGCTCCACGCGCATCGTTCGTTAATGGCAACAGCCGCAACAGCCGCCCGACTTTGGCTTGGAGTGCGAGCTGCCGGCAGGCGACAGGAAGCCTTTCAGGCAACCATCGCTGCAAAAGTAGAATACCTTGCCGTCACGCTCGGCGTGAATCGCGGTCGCTTCGTTCACCGTCATTCCGCACACTGGATCTTTGGTCATTGTTCCCTACCTTCGTTATTCGGACATGAATTGCCAGTTTCGATCCCTGCTCAGTGCGCGACGACCTTGCCGTGATACATGCCCATTCCGCACTGAAAGCTAAGTGTCGAGCTGACGTCAGCCGGCAGTTCGATCGCCACCGTTTGATTCAGCGGCAGCGCCTTCTCGAGCTTCAGCTCAGGAAAGACAACGGAAGTCGCGCACGTTTGATCGCTCGTGCGACGAAACTCGAGCGTCGTCTTCTGGCCCTTTGCAATCTGAACGGACGAGGGGTGGAAGCCCGTCCCGTCTACCGTGATCGAGACTTTGCCGTTCGCATCTGGAGTGGCCGCTGCGTCACCGGCCGACTCACCGTGGCGGTGGCCCATGCAGCCGAGCGAATGCCCCGCAATAGGACCTGCATTGGCGATCCCAGCCACGGCGAGGACGCCGAGCAGACCCGCGCCGAGTAGTCCGAAGCGGTGTCGTCGCAGGAAGCCTCTTGCCTGATCAGGCAGAGGATTGCTCGGAGCCTGAGGTGTGTCGTTGTGTTGGGTCATGAATGTCTAGGCACGAAGGGCCGCGTGCGTGACCGAGAAAAAAAATACCATCGGGATTGCCGGTTCGGTGTCGCGCGCTCCGCGTCGCACGACTGAGCGTCATGATCTCGGTCGCACTGGGCCGCGATCGCCGACCACGAGCATCACCGCGGCAGCCAAAGACAGCAGAAACAGCAGCGCAATGAACCAAAGGAAGTCCGAGCGCAGAACAATGTTCGACCAGAGGAAGCGACCGAATGCGATCATCAGAGCCAGCGCGCTTGCCCGGCGGAGAACACGGGTACCACCGGTCCGCAAGGCGCTCGCGACCCCAATTAAAACGATACCGAACGCCGCGATGAACGCGCCCCACGTCGCAAAAACCAGCGAAAGCCAGCGCATCAAGCTAGGTGGCAGCGTGTTCGGATCCACGCCGAGGGCACGCACATCTTCGGGAAGAAGCGGTGGTCGCAAGAACGACATGTACGCGCCCACAGCGATCGTCAGCAACGACAGGGCGAAGACGATCGTCGCCGAGCAGGGGCTAGCCAGGGCGAGCCGGGCTGGTCGATGCTTCATGGGGTGCCATCTGGTGATCGCCTGGAGCGACGCAGGCGCGCGACCATAAAGCCAGCGGCTAGGCCCAGACCGTATCCGGTGGCGACTGTCAGAACTCCTTGGTAGCCAGCGCACGTCGCACCGACGGCGCCAGTCAGCAGCGTCATGCCGGAGGCGGACACCCAAAACCAAACCTTTCGCCCGCGCAGTGCGCCATACCAACTCACTACCAAGCCGGCCAAAACGCCACCGGCCGCGCAGACGGGCAGGCACATCGACATGCATTCGCTATCGCTGCACACATGGCCCCAATGGCGAGAGCAAAGCGCGAGCCACAGCGGCAGGAGGCCCGCGAGCAGCCCGGGTAGTACGGCGCGCGCGGGCTCCCGACCAAACCAGAGTAACGCCGCCCCGAGAGCAAACGCGCCAGCGCCGACCACGAGCATGACGAGGGGATGCGGATGAAGTCTCAAGCAGAAAACGAGCGCAACGAGCAAAGCGACTGGCAACACTCCGAGCAGTGCGCGTCGGATTCGAGCTTGCTCGTAGCCGCGGCGTGCGCGACGTTCCAGCCGATCCAAATCAGTCGATTGCATAGAGCCTCCGGAAGGCCACGCGCAAACGATCGAGCGCCCGTTCGCGCCGCTTGCGCAACGTGGAACCGCCCACTCTGGGGGCTCGATCGAAGTAGGTGGCGAGCAATGTTTCTTGATCGTT
>Ga0302321_100001809_pt1 | contig 18273 bp, 12 predicted proteins | sample Fen_T0_1_FD_202505 | JGI IMG/M metagenome (GOLD analysis project Ga0302321, IMG submission 202505) | Peat permafrost microbial communities from Stordalen Mire near Abisko, Sweden - Fen_T0_1 | ecosystem: Environmental > Terrestrial > Soil > Wetlands > Permafrost | place: Sweden: Abisko...
GCGCGCCGAAACACCGCGCTCCGTTCGGGCAAACTCCAACTCGACCAGCTCGATTTTTGGGCGAGCGCCGCGTCGATGGCACGCGCCACGTGCTCGGGCTGGGCAAGCGAGAGCTGGCCGAGCTTGCGGGCGTGACAGTGGGGCGCGCTGAAGTCTCGCGCTGTGGGGCTGAAGATCCGCTCGCCGGCGATGACCAGCGGGATTCCGCGCGGGTGCCTCGCCTGTTCTTCGAGTTCGGCATCGACCGCAGCGCGCTCGGAGCTACTTGGGGCATGGCCGAGTGTGGGCTCATTGACTGGGTCTGCTCGCTCACTCGCTGTCATGAAGGACAGCTTACGCCATCATTTGCTCGGGTACACGCACGCGCTCTCCTCACCGACCGTGGGTGCGAAGTGGACGGAGTCGTCGTAGTAGCTCTGCATGAAGTCCGTGCCCCAACACTCGACCGCGTCGACCATCGGGACGCTGCTGGGGAGATCGCCCCCCGCAAAGTCGATGTCCGCACGACCCGCGCCGCTCGCGGCCCAACGGCTGTCGATCACGACGTCTTCGAGTTTCGTGTCCTTGCTTTCGGCGATGTCGACGTGAGCGTCGACGTGGATGCGGCCAGTGTGATCCAGGAGGGCCGACGAATCGACCGTGAACCGTGCCTCACCTGCGGGGTCGACCTTGGCGGTGATGGTCCGCGGCAAAGGTTCCGGGCTTTCCAGAAAGTCGTGAGGCAACTCGTAGCTCACCTGAACGCTCCCGGAGTCGTTCGCGTGAGCGAACGGATCGAGCGACTTTGCTACGTCGAGATCGATGCTGAAGTCGCCCTTGCCGTGCAAAGCGTGCGCCTTGCCGTAGCCATGCCCGGTGAGTACGGCGCGGAAGTCCGACTCGTTGGTCGAGGTTTTGGGACGGCCGTCGAGGCTGTAGTTGTATTCGTCGAGCGCGACGCGGGTAATACGAAAGCGATAAGTGACGGGTTCGAGCTCGTCCGTGTGCGGACCCCAACTCGCGGCGTCTTGGCTGATCGTGCTGGGCGGGACCTGTAAGATCGCCCACACGCCGCCGAGCACACCGGCCGTGACTTGATTCACCCCTCGTCGCATCTCGCGAGTAAAACCGTACCACTTGGCGTACGGCAGCGAGGGAGGGATCGCCAAGCTTCGCCGCGACGGCCTCGCAACCGCCGTGGAGATCGTGGAGCTCGAGTCAGGGCCGAACAGCGCGATTGACTCTTTTTGCGGGACCGAGTCGCGAAAAGCGTCGGCGCCATCGTCCTTCTTGTCGAGCGTGCAGCCTGTCGCAGCGTACAGAGCGAGCGAACAGCCGGCGATCCGTAGGCGGGTCTTTGCATACATTGTGGGCGTTCTCCTGGAGCAATTGAACACCGCTCGATACAAGGTCTGGGCCAACCCTCGAGCCTGCATGATTTGCAGGGCATCGTGCTGGCGCTGCGCGCAGGCGTTGCGATCGGACTACGAACGACTGTGAACGTCGGTTCTCGAGCGCGTTCGCGTCGAACGTCGTCCCGGAGGCCGAGCGCGCACCCGCGCGGCTTCGTGCGCACGTTCGCATCCAAAGGCGCACACCTGCTCTGCCGCAAAAATGCCGTGGGTTTCGCTCAGTTTGTCCGTACACTAGGAAGCTCCCAGTGATGCGCGGTCGTCCCAATCCAGTCGAAGCTCTAGCTACTCTGGTGCGTCTACAAGACGACACCGAACGTCGCGCGAATTTTCGCCAAGCCATCACCGCGCTCGGTCAAAGCGCTGGCGCGTCGGGACCACCGCCACTCGATGGCATTGCGCCCGAGGTGCTCAGCCGCGTGATGGGTATCGCACTCGAGTGCGGCTTGGTCGACGACTTGGATTGGATCGCGCCGGGGCCAGCCGCCGTTGCCTTGTACGAAATCACCGCTGCTTTGCCGCAAGGCAAACCGCGGCGTGACCTCGGTCGACGCGTATTCGCGCGGGTCTACGACGGCAGCGCCGGCACGTTCGCGGCCGTCGCGGCGCGCATGGCGCTGAGTTCGGGCAAACCGCTGGAAGCCGTGCAGATCCGTGCGCGCATCAGCTTGGTGTTCGATTTGCCGGTTGGTTCGTCGGTCAATCCGGATGCGCTGGCGCTCACGCTGGTGACACGTCGTGAGCTCCGTGAACGCTGGCTCGATCGCGCGCGCAGCGGTACTTTGCCAGCGCGGCGTCTGGCCGCCAAACTGATCGAGCACGCCGCGCGCGAAGCCGTCGTGCGCGCGCAGCAGGGTGACCCCTATCCCAAAGATTTGCTTTTGGCTGAACCGGTGCGGAGCATTTTCCAAGCGCTGTTGGCCGATCGTGAACCGTTGGTCTGGCGGCACGCGGCAGTGGCGCGCGGTCTCTTGTCCGCGGTCGATGGCGCTCTGCGTGAAGAAATCGATAGTGCTCTCGACCCGAACTTGAGCCCGACCGAGTGGCGCCGCGCCGCCGTCTCCTTGGTGGGCACCCTGCCCTCCGATCCCGACGGCGCATCACGTGCCTGCAAGCGCTTGATCGAAGGACCGCTGGCGCAGCAGGATCCGGGCATCGTGGCCACGCTCGTCATGGGCTTGCCGCGGGCAATCGAAGCCGAGCCGGATGCAGCCGAGGCTTTGCTGGACGTGGTTGCGGCCACGCGGCGTCCGGACGTCGCCGAGGCGGTGGCCACTCTACTCAGTAACCTTTCCAGCCAAAGCTTTGGGGAAAACGCGGCAAAGACCTTGCGCAAGACACTCGCCTCACGCGCGCAAGCGCAGGGGTCGGTTCTGCGCGGCGTGGCCGAGCGCACGATCCGGATTTTGGACCGCGAGCAGGACGAAGACACGGAGTTGGTCGGCGCGGTACGCCGCGCGCTCAGCGCGTACGAGACACGCGGAGCCCGTGCTGCGCACGAGCTGGCGACCTTGGCGCTCGCCGCCGGTCACCGCGCAATGGACTTCATCGGTTCCCATGACCCGCACGACCTCCAAGTATTGCCGTATGTCGTGGGCGCCCTGGCCGATCTCGATCTCGGTGTACTGGAAACGCCGCGGCTCTCGGATCTGCTGCTCCTCGGGCGCCGCCCGGGTGACAACGACGCGAGCCTCCCGGAGATCGACCGGCTTTATGATCGCTTGGGCAACTGGGTGTTGGACGCCGAGTCGAGCGCGGAGCAAGCGGAGCATTCGAACGGAGCCGCTCTCGGGGAGCAACGTCGATTGAAGGCGCTCTTGCACCTAGTCGATCTCGAGGGTTCTCGCGGCGAGGACGATCTGGGCGTCCGCGGCCGCGTGCGTCGTGCGATCCAGGTCATGCTGCGGCGCTTGGCTAGTCACCCGGACGCCCTGGTGCATCGCATTGCCTGCGCCACGCTCGCTCGCAGCTTCGACTCGGCGGTTCGAGAAGGCGTGTCCGAGCCGAGCGATCTACTGCTTTCGGTCGCTCACTTCTTGTCGGAACCGCAAACCTTCGAGTCCATCGCGGAGGCTTCGACTAGCCCCGACGTGCGCATGGTGCTGGAAGCGTATGTGGAGTTCTTGAATCCGCTTGCGGACCAAATCGACGGCGCGGACGGCAGCGTCCGCCCGGTTGCTTTGGACGACGCGGCGCGAGTGGCTGCTCGCGTGCTGCGGCTGAGTCGCGGCCTCGGCGCGGGCGGCTCTTATCGCGGCGAGGCCCTGCGCCGGGTGATGCAGCGCTTGGGACGCGCGTTGGAGTTCATCGCCCAGGCTCGTGGTCAGACCGAATTGATCGAAAATTCCAGCGGCGAAAGCGACCTGTTGAGCGAACTCGAGCACGCGGCGGACGATTTGAGGCGGCTGATTGCCAGCGCCGTTCGCCGCGTAGTGGAAGAAGATCCGATGGCGATAGCGGTCGTCGCCGACGTTCCGCCGCTCTCGAGCTTGGTCGAACGCACGGTGCGATCCGGGGTGCCGCCGAACGCGCAACAGTTTGCGATGTCGATCAAGGAGCTCGTGGCCGATCTGCCCATGGCGCTCGCTAGCGCCGTTTCGCGGGTCCTCGAGCGCGTGACGACCCTGCCGGTCGCAGTACCCAGCGACGTCTTTGCATTGCCGCTCGAAAAGCGTCGCACGGCATTGCCCGATTGGCTGCTGCCGCAGAAGACGATTGGTGCGTTTTACGTCGTGCGTGCTCTCGGTGGCGGAGGCGCGAGCTCGGTGTTCATGGCGCGCCGCATCGAGGAGCGAAAGAACGTCAAGGCCCAGGGTTTCGCGCTCAAGGTGCCGGCTTACGATCCGACGACTGCGCGCAGTCTGTCGGAGCAGGAGTTCTTGCAACTGTTCCGGGAGGAGGCGGGCGCATTGCTGTCCCTACCCCAGCACGTAAACCTCGCACGCTTCGTGACCTTCGACTTGGCTGCGCGACCCAAGCCCATCTTGGTCATGGAGCTGATTGGCGGCTTGGGCCTGGATCGCTTGATCCGCAGTCGCTCGCTCACGAGCCCGCAGGCCTTCCAGATTTTGGACGGCATTTTGGGCGGTGTCGAAGCCATGCACGGCGCGAGTATCGGTCACTTGGATTTGAAACCGTCGAACGTGATCTTGCGCGATGGCGAGACGCCGGTGTTGGTGGATTTTGGACTCAGCGGCCGCAAATTGCGCCCAGGCTGCGGTACGCTCGATTATTGCTCACCCGAGGTGCTCGGCACGGTGCCCGCCGACTGCGTCACTTCGCCGCTGCCCGCCGACATTTACGCGTTCGCGTGCATGGCTTATGAGACCCTCACGGGAGAGCTCCTGTTCGAGGCCGAAGACGAAACCACAATTTTGTCCTTACACGTGATGCACGACGGCTGGCCGGACCGATTGGCGCTATTTGCGCAAATTCCTGAATATCGGGATCTGGCCATGGTGCTTGCAGCTTGCTTGCGGCAGGATCCACGCAAGCGCCCGACCGTCCGCCAAGCGCGCTCCGCGCTAGCCAAGGCGGGCAAGAACTTGCTCGACCGCCCGTGGCCTCTGTCTTTGGATCGTCCCCGAACCGAATTATCTGCCTGAAACCCGGCTGGGCGCGGTTGCGCGCGTTTGCTCTCCTGATGGGAGCGTTCGGCTGTATGGGAGCGCTCGGCTGTCGTACGCGCGGAGCGTCGCCAGTCTATATCGTCGCTGGTCCCGAGCCGAGCGAGCACGTCGAATTTCGACCCGTCTCCAGCTACGCCGAATACCTCGTGTTGCCCGGCCAACGTCGTGAGCTGAAAATCACGCTCGCAAGCTACAAGGCGTCCTGCGATTCGTTCGTCACACCGGGCGAGCACGACTCGAGTGTGACCATCACCGTGATCGCTCCTGCCGAGAGCGAGCTTTTGCCCGGCAGCTATTCCTGGGCGGGGCATGCTGGGCACGGCGGCGTCGAGCAACAACCGGAGGGGCCCTATGCATTGCCCACGATCCGCCTCGGACACCGCGGTCTCACGCTACCCGCAGGCGGGGAGATTCAGCTCGAAAGCGTCGCGACCACGCAAGACGGCCGGGTGCGCGGCTTGCTCGGTTTCGAGTTCGCCGGGGATGCCGAACACGTGGCGACCAGTCTCAAGGGCAGCTTCGAAGCGAAACTGTGTCGAGTACGGTTGTAGGCCGCCCCTCCGGACATTTCTGGGAGCGCTCGCGAACGGGGACCAATCGCCGCTGCAACGCGCGCCTGGGGATCGGGGTTACGTGGCCGTATTCCGGTTCACCGCCGCCAGCGCGGGAGCAGCTGGCATTTGAGGCGCGCTCAAGCATGCACGAAGACGACCGTGCCCTTCAGAGGCAAGAGCCGCCCGTGCCAGCCCCGCGGCAACTCCGGTTCGGTAAAAAAGAACAAACGACGCGCATCTTCTGGGGCCAAGTTGATGCAGCCATGACTCTTCGGCACACCGAAGCGGTCATGCCAATAGGCACCATGAAGTGCGTAGCCGTCTTCGAAATACTGCACGTACGGGACGTCGCGGAGCTCGAACTCTTCACCAACCTCGTCGGATGCCATGGTGGTCGACAGATGCTTGGTGTGGATGCGGAAGATACCGCGCTTGGTTGCCGTGGAGTGCTCGGGGTCATCCAGGCCCGCTTCACCGCTCGAAATCAAGGTCGCGAAAACCGGCCGCTCTCCCTCATAGGCGACCAAGGTTTGCTTGGTAACATTGATATCTAGCCACTTTTCGCCGTTTTTCCCCCAAGCGGGCATGCGCTTGGCGAGATCGACGCGTGAGGCGTCCTGATCACTCAACCACTTGCCACCGTCGACCTCGAAGTGAAGTCTGCCGTGGAAGAACTGTTGCTTGCCGGTGAGATGAACCGCGGCGCGATATTCGGCCGCTTCTGCCTCGCGAAACTTGTGCGCGCGTTTGTCGTACTCCCAATACTTGGCGTCGGGCGAGCGAACGAACGCGAATGGTAACTCGACCTGCTTGCCGATCTCGACCCCGTGAAAACTCGACCCCTGGATCGGACGGAGCCGGTCGATTGGTACCAACGTGAGATCGCTGGTCACGCCGTAGCGGCGCCCCGCGCTCAAGAATGTCTCGAGCAACGAGTAGCCGACTTTCGGCTTCATGCGGTCGACCACAGCCGCTCGCGTCGGGCTTCGCCCGGCGATTTCCAGGTACTTGGGCAGAGGCTCGTTGATTTGCTCCGCCCAGGCGCGAGCGGCTAACGGACCCGAAACTGCGCCAGCCAGCCAAACCTGCGGAGCGTAGCGGGCGCCGATCTCCCCGTCAGCGGCGAGCCAAGTGTTCATGCGTTCGACTAGATCGGGCTCCGCGTCTGCCAGCTCGGCTGCACTGGGGATGCGTCCGTAAATCGGGCCGGGCTTGCGGACGGTGCCGTAGATGTAAGGCAGGCGGCGCGAAAGATCGGGGCGAGTGCCTTGGGTCGCAACGACCACGGGATCATGGGCGTCGATCGTGGACGTCTGACCCGCGCACACGAAGCCTTCGGGTTCGACGTGAAACCATCCGCCGGGACAGCCGTCGAACCCGGCTGGCCTCGCGGTCGTCGGCGATGACGCCCCGGCCCGCAGGTAACCGAGCTTGACCGCCGACGCGGACGGCGCCGCGAATACCCAAGCGCGTAAGCCCTTGGCGAACAAGCGCGTAGTCGCGGGGTCCGCTGCGACGGGAACGTCGTGCAACACGCCGTCGAGCGAAACGGTAGGAGCGGCCATCGACGCCGCGGCTAACGCCAAAGTAGCTGTCGTGGGCAGCTCACGCACCGCCCCGCTCGCACGAGTCAGCACTGGCGCGCCCCCCTGCGGGTCTCCGTGGCAACCGAACGCTATGAACAACGCGAGGGTGCTGGCTTTTCGCATTTCCAGCACCGCAATCGCACGAAGCGCCTATCTGCGGCCACAAATCGGCTAAGTGGCTCGATCGGTGGACAAAAAAAGGGCAACAGCCCGGGCGGAGGGGGGGGGACACCTCGGGCTGCTGCCAGGGCTCACTCAGTGCAGGACTCGTGCCGTCTCGAATCTAGGCAAAATCAACTACTTATAAATAAATTACGACGCTAAACATTGCAGACATGAAATTTTCCCTTCCGAAATAGAAATTTCTTGGTTCCCAAGCAGCCGTGCCGCCCCATGCGCGAAATCCTCGCCCAAATCCGGGTGCTTTCTCTACTGTGCGAAGCGCTACGCCGGCCAGGAACCGGCGCACGGAGCCCCGCCCAGTGTTACGAAAATTCTCGGTCGATCGTCCTATCTCGTCTGTTCATGAATCATCTCGGAAGGCCGCACGGCACGTCGCCGTGGCGTTGATTTTGGGTTTGGCCGTGAGCGCGTGCAAGACCAACTCTGAGTTGCCGCCGCCCGCCCCGACCGACTCGGCGAGCGCAAGACCCGTTGCCAGTTCCCCGACCGCCGCAAACACCCAGGGGCCCAACGCCGACTCGGGGCCCGAAGCGCCGCACGCGGCGCGCAACGTGTTGCTCCTGACCATCGACAGCTTGCGCGCCGACATGCCGTGGACGGGGTATCCGAGAGCCATCGCTCCGAACCTGACCAAGCTCGCCGAACAGAGCGTGGTGTACACCAATGAGTACGCGCTCTCGAGTTACACGGCGAAGAGCGTTGCTGGATTTCTCACCAGCCGTTACCCCTCCACTTTGTACCGCACGGGCTTCTTCTTCGCTACCTACCCCAAGTCAGACTTGTTCTTGGCCGAGGTGTTGAAGGCCCATGGCGTGTCGACTACCGCTTGGCACGGCCATGGATATTTTCGCAGCGCTGGCTTCGAGCAGGGCTTCGACACCTGGCAATTGGTTCCTGGGATCGAATTCGATCCGCAGACCGACAACGCGATCACGAGTCAAGCCATGACCGAGCTCGGGATCAAACTTCTGAGAAAGCCGGAGAACACCGGCAAGCAGTTCTTCGCGTGGGCGCACTACATGGACCCGCACGATCAATACAACAAGCACCCCGAGGCCTCACCCGAGTTCGGCAATAAGAATCGAGACCGCTACGACAACGAAGTTTTCTACACCGACTTGTGGCTGGGTAAGCTGCTGGCATTCGCCCGCGAACAGCAGTGGTGGAAGGACACCGTGTTGATCGTCAGCGCCGATCATGGTGAAGCGTTCGGGGAGCACGGATTTTACAAACACGCGTTCGAGATTTGGGAAGTGCTGACGCGTGTTCCGCTTCTGATTTCGGGGCCGGGGATCAAGCCGCGCCGGATCGAAGAGCGCCGCTCGCAGCTCGATCTCGCGCCGACCATCTTGGATCTCATGGGCTTGCCGCCCGAACCCGAGTTCATGGGCAAGAGCCTGCTGCCGGAGCTGCGGGGCGGAAAGCCCGACAATCGCGAACCGATCTTGAGCGAGCTGACGGAAGACTCGCACAATCCCCTGCGGCGGGCGTTCATTCGTGGTGACTACAAGCTGCTGGTGGTCGACGGGCGGAAGTTCCAACTCTACAACTTGAGCAAAGATCCAGGCGAACTCACGGACCTTGCCGACACCGAACCGGCAGAGCTTGCCGACATCAAGCAGGCGTACAATCAAGTTTACGAGAAGATGCCGATGATCGAGCCTTATGGCGGAGCAACTTTGAAAGGCGGCGCCTCTGCCCGCGGCCCGCTCGGCCCACCTGCACGAGCGAAATGACCTTCAAGGCTTTGGCGCCGGCTTCGGCAGAGGGGCCGGCGGAGGGCCCTTTGCCGGCGGAGGGCCCTTTGCCGGCGGAGGGCCCTTTGCCGGCGGAGGCTTCCTGGGGGGTGCGCCACTCGGAGAAGACGGCGGGCTAGCCGACCCGCTCGGAGCGGGCGGTGGCGCTTCGCGACACTTTTGCACGCAACGCTCGGAAGCCTGCTTGCACTCTTCGACGCAAGATACGACCTGATCGCAGGCCAGGTCGCAATCGGTTTCGACGGTTTGGCAGCGTGTATCGCACGCTTGCACGCCGAGTGGGCGCGCGGGAGCGGCGGACATCGTTTGACCAAACAGCGGCGCGGCCAAGAGCCAAAGTCCCGCAACCGGACCTAACCAACGCCGCGCCGGAAACATTGCTCGAGCGGTTCAACGGCCGAGCGTCGACTCGGCTGAAGGGGGGGCCCGAAAACTGCGCAGCTACTTCACTAGCGAAGCGGAATCCTGGTCGACTTGCTCTGCGGCGCTCGTCACGACGCGCGCGAGCCAGCGCCCGTACTCGGATTTGGCTAGGTAATCGTTGCCCTTTTCGCCGGGCACGCGATAGAGCTCCAAGCTGCCCAGCGCCTTCGAGCCCGCGAAATAGTCCACCCGCACCACTTGGTTGTCGGGACCCGGCGCCGTGCTGGGCTTTTCCACCCAATCTTGAACGTGCAGCCGCCCCAACTTGGCCATCCAATTACCCGCGGTCTCGTCCAGTTTACTTGGCGTGGCGCTGTCGGCCCAGCCCTCGTTCTTTCCAGGCACGCGCGAGAGATCTCGCGATTTCCCGGCCTTGGAGACTTTGACGCGCGTCGCCTCCTCGGGCTTGAACGGCTGCAGATCGCGCTCCGCCAAGCGCGACTCGGCGTACAATAGATTTTGCACGATTTCTCCCGAGATCGCGAACACGTCGCCGCTCGCCGACTTCGCGTAGCGTTCGCTACCACCGGGGGTAGCCCCGCCGATCACCAAGGACTGTGCTTTCCCGCCGATTGTCAGCTTGAGAGTGCCCTCGGGCTTGTCGAAGCCAAACTCTTCGGCGCGGGTGCCTTCCACTTTGCCGACTGCACGCAGTGCATGCAGCGGCGCCAGGCTCTTGATCAAATCGTCGGCGGCTTTGACGCCGACGAAGTGGATGGTCGTGTGTTTCGGGGGGCTGACGGGCGCACTTCCCGAACCGCCCGCTGTACCCGGCGGCGGAGTCGTGGGAGGGGTTTCGTCTTTGTCGACCGTACCGACGTACCAGCGCCCCAAAGCGTCCTTCTTTGGCTCGATGCGGACCTTGCGCGTCGCGGATTCGAAGCTCAACGCCGTCACCGAATCCGGCTCGCCTGTCCAGACCTCCACCTCGGTGGGCTTGCTATTGAGTTGAGCGTCGTCGTCCCGAGTCCAGACGCCAAAAGCGAGCACTGCAGCGACGCCGAGCAGGCCCAGGTGCAAAAATTGGTCCTTCAAGAGAGTCATCGCTTCGCTCCTCCGACGCGGCGCGAGCGGCGGCTGACCACGACGCCGGCGGCCAGAACTAGGCACGGCGCCCCGAAGATGGTCGCGTAAAACCAACTCAGGTCTTGTTGCTTCGTGGTCTCGATGCGCACGTCTTCTTCACTCGTTTCGGCGCCGGCAAAACTGGCCTCGCCTACCAACCAACGCACCGCGTCGGCCAAGAATACTTGGTTGCCACGCACGTTGCTCATCACCAGATCGCCGAAGGCATCGCTGTCGGCAACGACGAACGCGCGCATTTCCTTGGCGTCGGACTTTTTGTCGCCCGGCTTCTTGTCTTTGTCCGTTGCGGCTGCAGGAGGCGCACTTCCAATGACGGGGCGAGAGACGGCGGCGGCCAGGTTGTAGCCACTGCTCTTTTCGCTGTCCTTGTCTTGAACGTAGTTCTTGTTCGAGTCAGCGAAGCTACCGGTCGGGGCCCGGACCGCAAAGTCGATCTTGGCCGTGGCGTTCGCGCCGCGATCCAGGCTCCCCGCCCCGAAGAAGACGATCGCGGCGGCCGGTGAATTGCGGCTCAACGTCGAAACCGAGGCGTGCGACGAGAAGCTGTTGCTGATCAGTCGTACCTGATCCGAATCATTGAACGAGAGGCGCACGTGCGCGTGATCGTTGGCCAGCACCGTCGGCGAATAGGTCAGCTGGGCGATGGCGGCGAGATCGGCTGCCCAAGCCGGCGCCGGCTCGGGCGCCGGGCTCGACTTCTCCGTGGGGCCGGCCTTCTTGCCGGTTGCACTCGCGCTTGGAGCAGGCGCGGCCGCGGAGGGCGCGCTGCTGGGAACTGCGGGGGCTTCGGGCGTCGCGCCCGGGCTCGGCGTGGTGATCTGCGCGCTGTTGGCATCTGGATCGAGGGCGATGAACAGGTGCCCTCCGCGATCGGCGTAGCGACGCAGGGCGCTGAGCTCTTCGGCCGCGAACGGCTCGCTCGGCCCAAGCACCAAAACGACGTCGGCGTCGTCGGGGACGTCACTGGCCAAGCCCTGCGCGAGACCGAGGTCCTTCAACGTCAGATTCTGCTTTTGCAGCAGCGCGCGCGCGATGCTGGTCGAGCGTCCGGCGTCTTCTTTGCCCTTACTCGAATCGTTCAACTCACCATGGCCGACCGTCAGGTACGCGGTCAACCGAGCACGGGCCAGCTTGAGCAGTTGCTCTTTGACGTCACGGTCCAGGGTCTTCAGCTTTGGGCGCGCGGCCTCGATCTCGGTACCCAAGTTGACGGTGTAGTTGACCGACCCGCGCGAAAAGATGATCACGCCGTCTTGCGAGGCTCGCAGCTCCTTGGCGAGTTTGGGCGCGAGTAGGCGATCGGTGACTTGGACCTGAAGCTTGGGCATGCCGGTCGCCAGTTCGCGGAGATAGCTCGCGACTTCGTTGCGCACTTCGTTCACGTCCGGAAAAAAGGCGACCACCTTGACCGGCTCGGCCAGGCTCGCCGCGATCTTGCGTGTGGGCTCGCTCGGGCGTGAGGTCTTGAAATAGGAGTAGTCGGCTTTCCAGGGCACTCCGCCAGCGGCGTAGACCAAGAGCCCTCCGTAAATCGCAGCGAAGACCAGTGTCAAGCCGGCGCTTGCGGCTGCGCGCACCCGGCGGCTCTCCGGGCGTTCGGCTCTGCGCATCGGCCAGAGCGCCGTCTCCGCAAATAGCATCGGGATCAGGCCGACGGCCACGAGGGCGATCCACAGCACCCGCAGCTCACCGAGCAGGTGCTCCTTTTTGGTGTCGGCCAGCCCGCCGATGCCGAGCTTGTCGACCCCGGCATCCGTCGTCGCGAAGTAAACGCCGAGCGCGAGGAGCCCCGTCAATGACAGGACCGCGAGTACGGCTTCGATCGATTTCCGCTCGCCGCCGGTCTTGAAGCGCGGGGCAAAGCGCAGGGCGGTCGCCGCCACGACGCACAGCACTCCGATCGCCGTGGCTGCTCCGCCACCCTTCTCCAATCCGGAGAGCACGCGCTCGCCCAGAAAGACCAGGCCCATACCCGCGGCGTACAGGGGAAAAATCCAGCCCGGCGCGGCGCGACCAGCGTCGGGCGACTTTTCGAGAGATGTGTTCAGCGCCATCGGCGAGCCTCCAACACTTTGGTGGCGGAGAGCAAGAAGAAGTACGTGACCATCAGGTAGTACGCGACGCGATCGAACTGCAATGTGCCGACCATGAACGGACGATAATTTTCGTGGTGTAACGCGAGACCAGAGAAGAACGTGTTGAACGGCGGATTGACCGCGCGGGCGACGACCCAGAGCAAGATCATCGAAGCCACCATGGCCGCGCCGATGATCACGGCCACCACCTGTGAGCGAGCCAGCGACGACGCGAACAGGCCGATCGCGGTCACGGCTGCGCCGAGCAAGATCATGCCTAGATAGCCGACCAAGATGTGCCCGACGCTGACCTTCCCGCGGAAGTACACCATCAGGGGCATGTACGCGGTGAGCAGGTTCATCAGCGTCAACACGCCGAATGAGGAGATGAATTTGCCGAGCACGATGTCGCGATCGCGAATCGGCGCTGTGTTGAGCAGCGTGATCGTGCCTGATTGGCGTTCTTCGGCCAACAGGCGCATCGACAGCAGCAGCCCCGCGACCATGGTCGCTGCCGACGAATCGTAGAAGAACTGCGTCAATAGCTGGGCTGACAGTCGCTTGACGTCCAGGCTCGCGAAGTAGAACAGGATACCATCGACGAGCAGCGCGGCCGCGATGATCGCCGAGCCGAGTGGCGAGCGTAGGTAGGCGTACAGCTCACGACGAGCAATGATCAAGGCGCGCATCAGGAAGGCTCCTTGCTCGGAGTCGGCGCTTCGGCGCTGGCCGCAGCGTCCGCCTCGGCCTGCTTCTTCTTGCGACGTTTTCGGCCGGCCGGTTCCTGGCCTTCGCCGAGCAGCGCCAAGAACATGCTCTCCAGCTCCTTTTCGCGCGCAAGCTCCAGAATGCCGAGGTCGGCATGAACCAGAGCCTTACCGACCTCTTCACGCACGTCACTGGTGACGGCGACGCGCAGTGACGCGACTCCCTCCCCGGCCTCGGCGGGTTCGAGGATTTCTACCTCGCGCACTCCGCCCAGGTTGCTGAGGGCCGCGCGCGCCTTGTCCGCGGCGGTTTGTGAGGAAACGCCCGCACCGTGCACAGTGAGTGCAATGCGCATCCCCTGCTTCAGCGTGGCGCTCAGCTCGGTTTCCGTACCGGACCAAGCGATCTTGCCGTCATCGATGACGAGGATGCGGTCACAGGTTTCACTGATCTCGGTCAAAATGTGGCTCGAGACGACTACCGTATGCGCGCCGCGCAGACCACGTACGAGCTCACGCATTTCCATGATCTGGACCGGATCCAAACCCGAGATCGGTTCATCCAGCACGACCAGCTCCGGGCCGTGGACGATCGCTTGCGCGATCCCTACCCGCTGCCTGAAGCCGTGTGACAGAGAGCCAATCAGCTGATTTCCGACGTCGCCGATTTCGGTCAGCTCTTCCACGTCCGCGACGCGCTTTTTGACGTTGCCGGTCGGCACGTTGCGGAGCCGCGCCGCATAGGCCAAATACTCGCGGACGGTCATGTCGTCGTAAAGCGGCGGACGGTCCGGCAAATAGCCCACCTTGGCCCGCACCTCGTCCGGGCGCTCGACGACATCGAAGCCTGCCACGCGGACGCTGCCGCTCGTAGGCAACAAATCACAGGCCAAAACCCGCAAAGTGGTGGTCTTCCCTGCCCCGTTCAGGCCGAGCAAGCCAATCACCTCACCCTGCGCGATGCGCGTGGAGAGCGGACCGATGGCACGGCGATCACCGTAGTACTTGTAAAGTTCCTGGATCTCGATCACGTGATTACCGAAGATGCTGTCGAATGGCCCCACCGGCCAACCGAGGACCCGCCGTTACCACACTCTGTCGCCGCCTGGGACCCCGGAGCGTCGTAAGTTATTCCCGAAGTAGCCAAAGTGCCGACAGAACTCGAATCGCAACCCCTCAGCGAAGCCCACGGTGCTGACGGCGCACGCCTTCACCACCCGATCTCGAGCGCGTCGTCTGGCCCGCTCTCGGCCGGCGAGCTGGCGGCCCGCGTCCGGGCGGCAGGCCAAGAGTTGGGTTTCGCGCGTGTCGGCTTCGCGGCGATCGATCCTTTGGAGCTCGATGGAGAGCGCTTGTCGGCATGGCTGACTGCCGGCCGAAACGCCGAGATGGACTATCTGGCCGATGGCCCACGCCACGATCCGCGGCGGTTGCTCGCCGAAGCCAAGACGTTGATCGCGGTGGCTTTGGCTTACCCCGCGGGCCTCGGGCTGGTCTCACTGCGCAAGAGCCGTGGCGGTCCCGCTCTGACCGGCGTCGTGGCCCGCTATGCGCGCGGCGAAGACTATCACGACGTGATGCGCAAGAAGCTCCGCCGCCTCGCGGACGCGGTCGCCAACCTACTCGGTCGGCCCGTGCTGGCGCGGCACTGCGTGGACACCGCACCGCTCTTGGAAAGAGCGGCAGCGGAACGCGCCGGCCTGGGCTTCGCGGCCAAATCGACGATGACGATCATCCCCGGTGTGGGCAGTTTCGTGATGCTCGGAGAGTTACTGATCGACGCGGAAATTGCCGCGGACGCTCCGATGGCGCCGCGCTGCGGCACCTGTCGGCTGTGTTTGGACGCGTGCCCCACCGGCGCGATCGTGGACGCGCACGTGGTCGACGCACGCCGTTGTATTTCCTACCTGACGATCGAGTCGAGCGGCCCGATCCCTCGTGAGTTACGGTCTTTGATCGGCGTGCGCGTATTTGGCTGCGACGTTTGCCAAGATGTTTGTCCGTTCAACGCCAGCGCCGAGAGTAAGCCTTCCGCACCCGAGCTCTCCCCGCACGCGAAGTTCGTGGATCCCGATCTGATCGGACTCTTGGAGCTCGGATCCGCGCGCTACCGGCAGCTGGTCAAGGGCACGGCCTTGCGCCGTGCCCACCGCGCTCAGCTCGCGCGCAATGCGGCAATCGCACTCGGCAACACCAAAGACGTCCGTGCCGTGATCCCACTCGCTCGCGCGGTCGCCGCGCACACGAGCGCGCTGGTGCGCGGCCACGCGGCATGGGCTTTGGGCGAGATCGGCGCGCCCGCGCGCGAGCACGCGCTGCAAGCCTTGAGCTGCGCGAGTGAGCACGATGCCGACGCTTTCGTGCGCGAAGAAGCCTCACTCGCCCTCACCCGCTTGAACGCGAGCTGAGCACTCAGCGGCAAAGGGGGGCCGCCTGGAGCGCGGTATTCCGGGCGGTGTGGCTAGTCAAGAGATGTGACGAGTCGACAGCCGGGCACGGGCACGGGCACGGGCACGGGCACGGGCACGCTTACGGGAGGACCTGAATTCAGGAGCGGACCCTAGTGTTTGCCGGCCTCCGCCGCCCACTCGGCGCGCTGCTCTTTCGTGTTGCGCACCTCGAAATCTTCGTTCGAACGCGGAAAAATCGGCGAGTGGTAGACCTTTCGCAATAACCCCAGGGTAGTCTGGGGGTGTGCTTCGGCCAGGTTGGCTGCGTCCGGATCCTGGGACCCAAGATCGTAGAGCTCCGGCAGCGCGGCTTCGAGCGAAAGCACCACCTTCCAGTCACTCGTGGGGTCGATCACACCCACGCGCACCAGAACGTCTTTGGCCGCCGCAGTGAGCAATAGCGGGAGTCGGCGCGCTGGACGATTGGGCACCAAATAACCCAACAGGTCTTCCCCCTGATAGCCGGCCATGTCCGGGTCCGCCTGCATGAAGCGAGAAATGGTGGGCGCGACGTCGATCAGCGAGACACGCTCGGAGATTCGCCGCGAGCCGAGGCCAGGTGCGCGGATCATGAGCGGTACGCGGATCAGCTGATCCCACAAGAACACCGAGTGCACCCAGAAGCCGTCTCGCCCGAGGGCCTCCCCGTGGTCGGAGACGAACAGCACTACCGTGTCGTCCATCAACTTTCGCTTTTCCAGTTCCTTGATCAAACGCCCGAACTCCGCGTCGATGCCGGCGGCGATCGCGCTATAGCGCCAACTTTGGTCGCGGCCTTCGACCGGGATCTTGTGCACTTGCGCCAGGTGCTCGACGTACGGGGTGTCGAGCTCGTGCCAATTGTGCTGGTCGAAATTGAACATCCAAAGTAAAAATGGCTTGGCAGTGTGCGCACGCGTGGCAAGAAACTCGAGTGCCCGATCGACGACCGGCCGGGCCGTGCTCTGCTGCGCGCCGTAGCCCCAAACTTGCATCTCCTTGGGGTAGTCCTCGATGTCGATCGTGCGGTCGAAGTGGAACTCGGGCCGCAGCTTGCCGATGAACTCACGTGCCGACTTGGCGATCACGAGCTGCCGATCGTATCCCGCTCGCCTGGCGACGCGTAGCAAGTCATTGTTGGGCGTGGAGGAAACGTCGTAGTTGCCGCCAGTCAGCGCGGGCAAGGAGCGGAGCGTGTCGGAACCCGCGGCGTAAGCGCGCTGAAAATCCAGAGCGGTCTCCGCAAAGCGTGCCAGGTTGGGCATGACCTTGGGATCGCGCGCGACGTCGTTGCGCAGCGTATCGACGTAGTAGACGATCACGTTGTAGCCGCGCCGGGCGCCGCGCAGCGTTTGGATTTGGGTGGTCAAGGCCGGGTCTTCCGCCGCCGGACTCAGCCAAGCCGGGTCGACTTTCGGAGCACCGAGCGGAAACCGCTCGCGCACGCGCGCGACTCGCGACATGTAAAGCCCACGCCAGTGCAGCGGATCTTTGAGAAATGCCTCGGCGATTTGTTCCCGGCGGAGTACGCGCCCCACGTACGCTTCTTCCAGCCATACCTGGCGTAGCCAGTCGTCGACGCGCACTCGGATTGACGGCAACGCGACGAACGACACGAACCACAGCAGGCCAAGTGCGCCCAAACCTCGTACGATGGCTTCCCCACGGTCCGTGCGCAGCGTTCCCGCGTGCAGAGCAAGTGCGAAAGCTGCGCCCAAGGTCAAAGCGGAAGACAATTCCACAATGGTGTGGATGCGCGAGTAGAGGGAGACGTACTGCGTCAGGTCGACCCACACTAGGAACGAGCCCGAGGCGGCGAAGAGCGCCACGACGATCCAAAAAAGAAGCCAGCGTGTGCCTTTCAACAGGCGGAGCGCGAAAAGCAAAGTGGCCGAACCCACGGCGGTCGCCGTGCCTGCGACCAGCATGAACAGGATCGGACCAATGCTTCGAAGCAGCGTGCGCGCGACGTGTTCGCCGCTGAAGGTATAGAGGGCGGTGCTCATGCTGGCGAGAGCACCGACCAGACCGTAGAACGACGCACGAAAGCCGAGCAGGCGTCGTTCGTTGGCGACGAGACGCCGCCCGAGCACTCGCCACTCGAACCACACCAGGCAGCTCGCCAACAGGCCGAGCAGCGCGCCAACCATGGCGTACAAGCCGAGAGCCGCCGCTACGTGGTGCGAGACCGAAAAGTATGCCCAGCCCGAGCGCACACAGGCGTCCGCGCCGACCATACACCAAGCCGAGAGTACCCCGGCGCACACGAGCCGCGCCAGTAAACCCAGGAAATTCAAGGGGCTAGTCGGGGGCGGCGGAGAGAGCTCAGTGGCCAGAGTGCTTGACGCCCCAGGGGTGAGCGCGCTCGGTACGAGCGCTGGGGCGCATTGACGCTCGAGCATATTCAGAGCTACCTCCGTTGTCACGGCACCGGAAACGTTTTAGGGCAAGTA
>Ga0302321_100001810_pt1 | contig 18259 bp, 19 predicted proteins | sample Fen_T0_1_FD_202505 | JGI IMG/M metagenome (GOLD analysis project Ga0302321, IMG submission 202505) | Peat permafrost microbial communities from Stordalen Mire near Abisko, Sweden - Fen_T0_1 | ecosystem: Environmental > Terrestrial > Soil > Wetlands > Permafrost | place: Sweden: Abisko...
ATGGGCCAGCGCGTTGAACGCATCGGCGACGTCCCGCGCCACGCCTTCTCGGCCGTTCAATCGGCGACTGAAGTCCCCGTGCATCAAAGCCGAGAGTGCTTCGACCAGCCGCAAATTCTTGGCTGTTGATGACTCGCGCTTGGGAGTGCTCGGTTTGTCAACACGGTTTGCTTTATCGGGGCGGGCGGCGGAACGTTTGGGGGGAACGTCGAATGTTTCTGACAATGCGGCCTCCGGTGCCGCGGCAGAATGCAAAGCGTGCGCCGGCAAATATCTGGCGAAAGTGCCCCAGGATTTGCTGCATTTCGGCAGGCATCCCGAGCGGCGCTGCCACACTGAGGCAAATCGCCTCGACGACCAGTTAGTTGCGTTCGGGTTGTGGCCTCACTTCGGAGTTGCGGGGGAGTGGAGGTGCCCTGAGCGGCGCAAATGGGCCCATCTTGGCGTCCTGAGCAGCAGGAATGCAGCTCGTCGCCCTCGGGCCTGTCGAGGGCCCGACTCGCCTGCTCGGCTCCCGTTTCCAAGTCGCCACTGGCTACCGTCTCGGCCAGATGCAGATTGTAGCGACGCGCTGCGCTGTAACTGCCCCTCGCCCTCGAGTGGCTGATCCATCCTCTTGGATTTCGTCTGCGTTCATCGACTCTCTCCCTGCCGAATGGCCGGGCTGACCGCGAGAGCCCGTTGTGTGGCGCCCGTAGTCTGGGTTGGTACGCGCCGTGCTTGGCTTAGACAGAGACCGCAGCGTTTTACTCCCAGGGAGACCAGAAACAATGATCGAAGCATCGAAGAACGAGAAAGCTCTCAGCAATCTCGAGGCACTCTGCCGCGGCGAATTGGCAGCAGTCGAAACCTACAACACTGCATTGTCGTCGGCTTCGCTCGGTAGCTTTCGTCCGCAACTGATTCAGTGCCAGCGCTCACACCAAAACCGTGTTCACTTGCTGGGCTGGCGCATCCACTTGCTGGGCGGGACACCTCCGGAGTCCTCGGGTGCCTGGGGCGTCTTTGCGAAGGCGGTCGAGGGCGCCGCCACGGTGATCGGCGAAAAGGCCGCAATCAGCACTCTAGAAGAGGGCGAAGATCACGGCCTGAACCAATACCGGACGCGGCTCGCCGAACTCGACGCAGATACGCAAGATTTCATTCGTGCGCGCGTGTTGCCCGCTCAAACCGAGACTCACGGCATCGCTCGAGCTCTGAAGCTCGGCATGTCGCGCTCTCCCGCGAACGCCTAGTCGATTCCACGAAAGTTCGACCAAACACGCCCGGCCGGTCACTGCTGTGCTCCCTGCCCGGCGTGGGGCGCCGTGGAGATGCTCGTGGCTACTCGGCTGCTGCGTGCGACCGGTCATCCAACGCGCTCGCCAAGAGTCGTTGGGTGATTCGGCCACTGAGGATACCTAGCGCCGATAGAGCAGCACTGCGCGCGGCTTCCGCGAAGAAGGACCGCTCGCGTCTGAAGCCGGGAAAGCTGGGTTTCTGACGACGGCTCGCCAACACCGCTACGCCGAGTAGCGCGGCCACCCCCAGGCCGAGCATGAGTGGAGCTTTGTGAATCGCAGTTTCGGTACTTTCGATCATCTTGTTACCCATCTTCTTGATCTCGACGATGTCCTTCAGCAGTTTTTTTCGTGCTTCATCGGCTCGCTGTGTGTCCGAGGCAGTGGTGTCGGTCATTTCACGGTCTCCAGCACCTGTTTCGCATCCGAACTCAGGCGAGCGGTGGTGCGCGGGAGCCGCTTCAGTTGCAGCGACCGAAGACCGACCAGCGCGAACACGGTTGCAATTACGGCCAGCCCGATCACGACAGCGATTGATGCGACGCCGACCCCTAATGCGAGCACCAAAAGCACGCCTAGGGTCACCAGCGCGGCTTGAAAGAACATGGCGGCCATGCCCAACAACACAGCTGAGCCGATTGCCTGCTTCAGTTCGCTTTTGAGCTCGCCACGAGCCAACGAAAGCTCCGCTTGCAGCAAGGTCTTGGCTTGCAGCAAAGCGTCTTCCACTAGGTCGCCAAGGTTGGGGGCCGGCTGCTTCGGTGCGGCGGATTCGAACATCGAGCGGCAGCTGGTGCAGCCACCATGCCAGCGCGCGGAGCGAGCGATCCACGCGGCTATCCGCATCACACCCGCCCGCCGTGCGGAGCCTCGGAGGCAAATCCTAGAGGCAGCTCGTGGCGCACCGCCCCACCCCCGAGGCGAGATGTCTCGGACAGCCTGGAAAACTCCCGCGCCAGCGCGGATCCGCATTGCGGCGTGTCGCCAGACGGGCAGGAAATCAGGTTCGAAGCCGGTTGGCATTGCACTTGCTGAGAGCGGAGTGGCGCTCGTGGCATCCCTCGCGAGCCTCCACAAGGACGGCAGCAAATGGACTTCTCCAAAACCTTGGTCGCGCTGGCTTCGTCGATTGGCACTCGCGAAATACTCAAGGCCGCTTCAGGCCTTGGTTTGAACGATGCGCTGGGCCTAGTGGGCTTGGAACGCCGCCCGAGTGGACTGTCGCGCTGGCTGCCCGCCATCGGCTTGGTCACGCTGAGCGCGGCCGTCGGTGCGGGGGTCGCACTACTCCTGGCACCGAGTTCGGGGAGTCAGTTGCGGGCCCGCCTTTCCGACGGCATGGCCGACGCCAAGCAGCGCTTGACCCCCGGTGTCGTCCACGCAGACACCAATCGAAGCCACCGGCACGCGGTTTCTTGATCGCCACCGCCGGTATGTGCGTGAGCTACCGTCACGAAAGGATTGAATCCCATGCCTGTAGAAAATAGCACAGTAGATATTTTGGCGCCGCATGAACGCGCGCAGGCGCGCGAGCGCAACCAGCGGATCGGCAGCGCCGCGGCCGGTGTGATACTCAGCGGGGCTGCGGCGTTGAGCGGTCGAAGCGGACGATCGATGACGCGCGTACTGCTAGCCACTGCGGGCGGCCTGTTGATTGCGCGCGGCATATCCGGACTCAGCGTCAAGCAGTTGAGCGCCTTCGTGCAAAACCTGTTCACGCATCGCACGGACCTCGAGCGGCGCTTCAACGATGGCGAACATGACATCGTGGATGCCGCTTCCTTCGACTCATTCCCCGCAAGCGACCCGCCGAGTTACTCGCCCGGCGTCGGCTGAACGGTCCGAAGACCCGCTGATGGCCGCAAATGAGATGGGAAAAGGCGCGCAAGCGCTGATGGTCATGGCAGCGGTCGCGATCGTCGCCGCTGCCATCAAACTCGCGGCGGCCGTGGTCGCTCCATTCTTGGTAGCTGCATGCATCGCGGTTGCGGTGCAGCCCATCTTTCGCTGGGTGCACAGTTCGCGCATTCCGGACGTGAGCGCCGTCTTCATTTCCCTGCTGGTCGTGATTGGCCTACTGGGCGGGGTCGGTGCGTTGCTGGTTTTGGCGCTGGCCAACCTGAGCGGCTCAGCTGCTCAATACGTGTCTTCGCTTCACCAAGTCCAAGTACAGGCGACGCTCTGGCTGGAGGCACACCATCAACACGCGCTGGCGCAATCCTTGTACGGGTCTCGATTGGACACCCTTCTCCAAGAGGCGACGACCTACGTCGTGATGGGGCTGCCAACCGTGATGTCTACGTTGTTCACGGTTTTGCTTCTGATCGTGTTCATGTTGCTGGAAGTGACCACCATGCCCAAGCGCGTGCACGCAGCGCTCGGCTGGTCACCGAGCACGTTCAGTGACTTTTCGCGCACAATGGCGGAAATTCAGCGCTACCTGAGCGTGAAGACCGCTACCAGCGCCGCCACCGGCGTGTGCGCGGGTCTCTGGTGTGCGGTTTGCGGGGTTCCGAATCCGGCACTTTGGGGCCTGGTCACGTTCGCCCTGCACTACGTACCCACCGTGGGCAGCTTGGTCGCGGCGATGCCGCCCGTTTTCATCGCGTTGACTGCGTACGGGGTCGGTCGCGCCAGCGTGGTAGCCGGGGGCTTGGCGGTTTTCAGTATGATTATTGGCAATTTCATCGAACCCAGCGCGCTTGGACGGTCGCTCAGCGTCTCGCCCCTCATCGTGCTCGTATCCATGTTCGTGTGGGGGTGGCTACTCGGACCGATTGGTGCGCTGCTGTCGGTCCCGCTGACGTTGATTGCAAAGATAGTCCTGTGGAATACGAGCGACCTGCACTGGGTTGCCGTGTTGTTGGGGCCGACACCATCGGCCACCCCGCGCAACTCTGCTGAGCTGACCTCTGCGCGTGATTCTCTTCTGCCGCAGCCACGCGGGTCAGCTTGCAGCACTTCCCCGGCGGCCCGGGGCAATGTGTCCCGCGCAAAGGCCTCGTAATCGCCGCGCTTCTCGGAAATGGCGGGTTCGGGCAGCGTCCTCCAAACGCTCGAGCTGGCACGAACCGTGCTGTGCGGAGCCATTCGAACCCTGACTAATCCAGATTCAATGTCACGACACGCGCGACTCACCGTACTGGAGCTCGGAGCCTCAGCCATGCCGTGGGCCTCGTGCCACGCCCTGGGAGCCGACGACTGGGTCGTCGTTGCCCAACAGCGCGATGAGCCAGCCCTAGCATTTACGCAAAGGGTGGGCCGACGAGCGAGGCGTTTACTGAAGGAAGATGCACAGATAGACGCGGTCGACGTCTATGCGGGCCCAGCCGAAGATCGGCCAAGCTCGGCAGCACGCCGCGAGGCAATCGCCGAATTGAGTGATCAAATCGCCCACGGCGGCCGGCTCACCCTGTGGTCCGCGAGCGCCGACGCCCACGGAAACGCGGAGATTGTGGCTATGCTCGCCCAATTCGGCCCCCTGCTCGCTCGTCGGCAGATCGTGATGAACCATCAGGCATGCGGAGCGGACGAGCGCTCGGGGGTGCGCCATGCGGCTCCCACACCTTCAACCGCTTCGAATGCTTGCGACCTGGAGCTGAGTGAGTCGTGCCCCGCCCAGAGTTTGAGTCTACTCCCCGAGTAATACACAGGCTGGGGATTACCTGGGACAATCAACCCAGCGCAGTTACAATTTAGAATCGGAACTGTGTCGTAATGATGTCAGCCGCACGCGCGCCGTCGTTATATGTCGACGAGATTGCGACTGTGCGACTTCGGGCGCAAAGCGCCTACTCGTGCGGTGGGGTCAGGCGCGAGGGTAGCGAAAACCGCCAGGAGGCGATGCGAGAAGGGACGCGCCGCAACTCGGCCTTGGAAGGAACGTGGATTTGGCCTTGGCGGACGCCTTGGCTGAGCACCGCAATGCAGCCCCCCAGGACTGCCACGCCGCATACCCAGCCAACCCAGCGCCGACGCGGCGGTCGCTTGGCGTCCAAGTCTAGCTCGTTCGCGCTTTCTTCCGTAGCCAACGGGCGCACGGATGAGTAGCTAGACGAGCCAGGCTCGGACGAGTCCAGCGCAGCGAGCGCCCGAGACAACGCACGAACGTCGGGAAAGCGCCGCTCGCGCTGCTTCTCCAAGCAGCGCCCAATGATGAACTCCAGCGCAGGCGGGATGTCCGTTCGATACTGCGAGATGGGGGGTACCGGATCTCTCAACACCGATGCGCAAATTTGCGCAGTACCGGGCCCTCGAAACGGCAAGCCCCCCGTCAGCAGCTCGTACATGACGATGCCAAGCGACCAGATGTCGGTCCGCGCATCGACTTCCGACGGGCTCGTGATCTGTTCCGGAGACATGTATTGCGGCGACCCGACGCTCTCGGTGGGGTTGGTTTGCGCGCGCATGCGACGGCCTGAAATCTGTTTCGAGACGCCGAAGTCCAAAATCTTGATCACGGTGCTGCCGTCCGGATCGGTCGCGCAAAACAAGTTCTCCGGCTTCAAATCGCGATGAATGATGCCCTTGTCGTGCGCCTCGGCGAGGCCTTCGCAAACCTGTGACATGGCCGCGCCGAGCTCTTGCGCTGTGAGCGGACCGGTTTCGCGCAGCACCGCATACATGTCGCGTCCGGAGAGCAGCTCCATCACGATGTACGGCTCGCCCGTGTCCAGCATCCCGCAGTCGAATACTTGTGCCACGTGACGCCGAAGCTGAGCCGCGAGCATCGCCTCGCGCATCAGCCGCTCGGCAATCAGCGGTTCCGCGGCGAGCGTTCGTTGTATCAGCTTGACCGCGACTTCCCGCGAGAGCACGGTGTCCATACAGGCATACAAGAGGCCCATGCCGCCTTCGCCGATCTTGCGCAGCACGCGGTAACGACCGGCAATGAACGCTCCCGGAGCCAACGCGGGCGCCGAGCCAGGCTCCGCTTCGCGCGGCTCAGGCGGCATTTCCACGAATGGAATATCCAAGCCCGATGAACGCGAAGCGGAAGCCATCATGGCGTCGCTCCGTTGCTAGGGCTGTGCTCCTCCGGCTCGGAGGTAGCATCGGTCGAGGCATAGCGCTCGAGTTTTCGATGTAAAGTGCGGCGATCGAGCCCGAGGGCGTGGGCAGCCCGGGACTTATTGCCTTCCAACAGCTTCACGACGCGCACGATATAGCGGCGCTCGAGCTCGTCCAGCGGCACGATCTCACCGGGCTCGTCAGCGGGCAGCATCAGGCGCCCGGTTCGTTGTGCGCGCAAGCGCGGCGGTAGATCGTCGATACTCAGATGGCTGAAGCGCGCCAGCGCGACCGCGTGTTCCATGCAGTTTTCCAATTCCCTGACGTTCCCGGGCCAATCGTAAGCGAGCAGACGTTCGGCAATCACCGGAGGCAGATACATCTCACCTTTGCCGCTACGTTCAGCGGAACGTCGCAGGAAGAAGCTTGCTAGCTTCAGTACGTCTCCCGTGCGCTCGCGTAGCGGCGGCACGTCGATTTGAACGACGTTGATGCGGTTCAGCAGGTCTTCCCTGAAGCGTCGAGCCGCGACTTCTTCTTGTAGATCTCGATGACTGGCGGCTACCACGCGAGTGACGAACGGCACCTCCTCGTTCGACCCCACCGGACGCACCGTTCGTTCTTCGAGCGCGCGCAGCAGCTTCGACTGCATTTCCAATGGCATGTCACCGATCTCGTCCAAGAACAGCGTGCCGCCAGAGGCGCGCACGAATAGGCCCTCTTTAGCCGTCTTCGCGTCGGTGAAAGCAGACTTGGCGTGCCCGAAGAGCTCGCTCTCGAGCAGCCCGGCCGGCAGCGCCGCGCAATTGATGGCGATGAAAGGGCCGTCCGAGTGAGGGCCCGCGGCGTGCAGCGCTTGGGCCACGCGCTCCTTACCAGTGCCCGTCTCACCCTGAATGAGCACGGAGGCCTCGCTGGCCGCCACACGACGAATGGTTTCGTATACGCGCCGCATGGCGATGCTGTCACCGATCAGCTGCCCCGCGCTCGCCAGGTCTTTGTCGGAGTGAAGCTTCTTGACCTCGTGCTGCAAGCGTTGGTGCTGAGCAGCGCGCGCGACGCACAAGCCAAGCAGCTTTTCGTCGACCGGCTTGGCCAGGAAATCATAGGCGCCCGCACGCAGCGCATTCACGGCAAAGTCCATGTTGGCGTGACCAGTCACGGCGATGATTGGCGCTTCGTTCCCGCGACTTACCAGCTTTTCGCAAAGCTCGAAGCCACTCATCGGCGACATGCTCAAATCCGTAATCACGACGGTGAAACGTTCGCGACCCGCGCAATCCAGTGCTTCCTCCCCGGAGGTAGTCGCTGTAACTCCGTAACCCAGACGGACCAGCATCGCGCGAAGCAATTCGCAGTGGTCCTGATCATCGTCCACGAGCAGAATCGAATTTCTCATGTTGAACTCTGTCGGTCTTGGAAGGGCAGTAACAGTGCCAATCGACGAGCTAGTGGCTGCATGAAGCGTGCCTGCGTTTGAGTCACAATACGGGCCGCAACGCACCCTTTGCCGGCCTTGGAAGGCGCAAAATGTCACAGCTTCGCGGTGCCGCGAGGCGGAGCGCCGCGTGGGCGCCTACATGGTCGACGAGCTGCTTTGGCCCGAGGCAATATTGGCGCGCTGCGCTCGAAAAAAGAGGGCCGCACGGCGTGGCGGATTGTCACATGGCCCGCAAACGTGTCACGCTAGGTTTATGAAATCGGCCAAAAACAAGCACTTCGATTTCGCCGGCAGCCGCCAAAAAGCGTGCGCTCTCGAGCTGTGGCAGCCCGGCACGACGTTTGCTTAACACCGCGCCACAACGACGAACTCGCGTCGCAAAGCGCCCCGCCCTCGCGAGTCGCGCTCCCGCGCTTCCGCGGTTCTCGCTCTACCCGTCTTCCCAACCACACCTAGTAGGTCACATGAGCAACGGTCGAAAGATCCTAGTCGTAGACGATGACGAAGCCACCTGTGACTTGCTTCAGATGATGCTGAAGCGCCAGGACTATGAAGCCGTCACGGAAACCTCGGCCCGCGCGGCGTTGAATCGCATCGCCAATGAGGAGTTCACTGCCGTGCTCACCGACCTCGACATGGCAGAACTCGGTGGCATCGAGCTCTGCCAGCGCATCGCTGGTGTCCGCGCGGATATTCCGGTGATCGTCGTCACCGGAATGGGGAGTCTCGAGAACGCGATCGCAGCCATGCGCGCTGGCGCATTCGACTTCGTGACCAAGCCTGTCGACCCTTCGCTGCTGTCCATCAGCGTCAACCGAGCCTCCCAGCATCGCGAACTTCGGGAAGAGGTCCGTCGGCTGAAGGAGAGCGCCTCGAGTCTCAAAGTCGAAGGTGTGATCGGCAACAGCCCAGCCATGGAACGTGTGTTCGACCTCGTCGCGCGCGTGGCGGAGGGTGATGCCTCGGTGCTGATCTCCGGCGAAACCGGGACTGGCAAGGAGGTGGTGGCGAAAGCCATTCATCAGGCGAGCGGGCGCAAAGGCTCGTTCGTCGCCGTCAATTGCGCTGCGATGCCCCCCCACTTGCTCGAAAGCGAGCTATTTGGCCATGCCCGCGGCGCCTTCACCGATGCCAAGTCCCAACGTACGGGGTTGTTCGCTCTGGCCGACGGTGGCACGCTGTTCTTGGACGAAATTGGCGAAATGCCTCTGGAAATGCAGCCCAAGTTGCTGCGCGCGTTGCAAGAGCGAACGATTCGCCCGGTAGGCGCCAATACGGAAGTTCCGTTCGACGCGCGAGTGATTACGGCAACCAACCGCGATCTCGAGAGTGAAGTCTACGAGAAGCGCTTCCGCGAAGATTTGTATTACCGGATCAACGTGGTGAAGATCGCTCTTCCGCCATTGCGCGAGCGCGGAATGGACGTCGTGCATTTGGCGGCGCACTTCTTGGAGAATTTCGCAGCCAAGGGCAACAAGGGCGCTCTGACGTTGTCGGAAGGCGCGGCCGAGAAGCTCTTGGCTTACAACTGGCCGGGTAATGTCCGGCAGCTCGAAAATTGTATGGAGCGCGCCGTCGCCCTAGCTCGCTTCAATCAAATCTCGGTCGATGATTTGCCGGAGAACGTGCGCGGCTACACCGCGGATCGCTTCGTGGTCGCCGTCGACGAGATGGCCGAGGTCGTCAGTATGGACGAGCTCGAGCGCCGCTACATTCATCGGGTATTGGCCCTGGTGGAAGGCAACAAGTCACGCGCAGCGCAACTTCTAGGTTTCGACCGTCGCACGATGTATCGAAAACTCGAGCGCTATCAGTCGCGTCAGCAAATGCCGCGCGAGCACGAGGCGCCCAAGCGTGCCCCAGAAGCCTGACCCGAGGTTCCTCTCGATCACCGCGCACGACCTACGTGGCGCGGTTGGGGTGCTCGACGGTGCCATGAAGGAGTTGACGCGCGAAGTGTCCAGCGACAACCCGGACGCAGCGAAGTTGACACTCATGATGGCACGCAGCACGCAACGCCTGCTGCTGTTGGGCGATCGCCTTTCGGTGCTGGCGCGCCTGATGGACGGCGCTGAATTGGAATTGGGAGAGCCAACGGACCTCGCGGCGCTCGTCAAAGAGGCGGCCTCTCGAGCATTCTCTGCGCACGCCCGGCGCAACTTACGGCTGAAGTTGGACCTCCCTTCTACCGCGCCGCTCGTCGCGCTCAATGCTCAAACCATGGCGGGAGCGATCTCCGAGCTCGCGGCATTGTTTTGCAGTTTTTCTCAGAGCGAACTCGTGATTCGCGTCTCCTCGGACGCGACTGAGGCTCGCGTCACGTTCGAAAGCGACAATCGGAGCGAGAGCGTGCAACGCGCGCTACGCGATCGCTCCGGCACTACGCAGGCCAACTCCGGAATCGCCCTCGCAGAATCCGTGCTAGCGAGACACCACGGCAAGCTACAGTTGTCGGAAAACGACGGCTCTAACGCAGCTTTGACATTGACGCTGCAATCTGCTCAATTGTAGTTGCCTCCGCAGTTCACGGGTCGTTGGTCACTGCCACCGACCCCGCCGCTTCCGGCCGCGTTACCCCCGCCCGATCCCGGCGTACGTACCTGATCACTGGTGTCGGGGCGAACGGCAAGGCCGAATTCGGGGGCCCGGACTAGACGGAAGTCCTCCCGCGGTTCGAGCGGTCGCGCGATTGGGCCGATTGGGCTTATGCCTGCGTCGCCAAGTTCAGGTGAAGTGGTCGACGCATCGCCCCCACCGACCGGCTCCGCCACGCGATCGCCGGTATGCGTGCATGATGCAATCGAGAGCACACCAACAGCGACGGCGAGGGTGGAGATGGTCAATAGCCTCGAGAGCACGCAATCCATGCGCGCTTAGCTGCAACTCACGTGCCAGACGCGCGCCCATCGGCACCATTTGTGGCGCCCAGCCCAACTCACGGAGAGTCATCGCGGCCCGCAATGCCGTGCGACGAGGCAGGCTGCAGCAACGGAGGAGGCATGTGGCTTGCAATGTTTCGTACATGAACACATTCAATCATGACACTGGTTTGAGCCAGGTATCCCCGAGCGATGCCCAACTGAGGAGCCGCATTCAAGAAGAGATGGAGCAGCATGGGGAGGTCGACGCGAGTAAGATCGGCGTACTGGTTCGCGGGGGAGAAGTGTTACTTTGGGGTTCTGTGGCGAGCGAGCGCGAACGCAGCCTCGCGGGCCAAATCGCCGCACGCATTACCGCACGTACTGCGTTGATCAATCACATCCAAGTATTTCGCACGACGCAGGCCTGAGGACGGCCCCGTGCGAACTCGAAGCCATCAAGGCAACCCTGGATGCTTCACTTCTTTCTCTCCCACCCGATGCGTCGACGTGCGCATCCAGGCGATGCCGACGACGTAGGCCACGGTGATTCCAGTGAGTAAGACGATCACGGAAGCCACCACCGAATGGAATGCCACGCTCGCGACGAATGCGGCAACGAACACGAACGCAATTAGGGCGCCTTTAGCTTGACGTTTCATAGCCTGATTCTGAGCAATGCACGTGCCAACTCGCGAAGGTCACTGGTGGGCAGGACGAGTTCGAGGCCCGGGCATGTGACAGCTTCGTCGCCCCGCTGTGGCGTATAGCCACGAGCAGGAAAATCGGGTGAAATGCGGCCAATTAAGCGATCCCGTGGCCGGTGATCGCGCGCTGCGCCTGGCACGCTGACTGCAATGAGCCGTCGCGATGAAAACGCTGACGATAGCCGTCTTCATTTGTTGCGCGCTTGCGCAAGCTTGTAGCACGAGCAAGCCCGCGAACGATCCGGGCCCTGCGCAAAAGGCCGGTGCTGCCGTCGACGAAGGTGCGCACGACGCCAAAGAATCGGCCAAGGACGCAGGCAAGAAGGTGGGTGAAGCCACCGAAAAAGCCGGCGAGAAGATCCAGAACAAGAGCGGCGACTGAGCGCCGCCACGCGACTTTCCAGCTCACTTAAACCAAGAGGATACCCATGTCACATTCCAATTCCGTCGTCTGCCTGTCGGGTTTCGCCGTCTTCTTTGCGATCGCATGTGGCAGCTCTGCTGTGCCTCTGGATCGCCTCACCGATGCAAAGGCCACCGTGCGCGCTGCGCAAGAAGCCGGCGCGCAGGGCACTCCGCAAGCCGCGTTGCATCTGAAGATGGCGAACGACGAGCTCGCTTCCGCACAGAAAGCGATGGATGACAGTGACAACGATCGCGCTCGCCTCCTGCTCAACCAGGCGCAGGCTGACGCCGATCTTTCACTCGCTCTGGCGCGCGGAACCACCGAAAAGCAACAGGCGCAGGAAGCGCAAGCCAAAATCGACGGCCTGCTGAAGCAAGCGCAGTAAAATTTCGACGAAGAAATAGAGCAGGAGTTTAGTCATGAAAATCTCGACGATCGCTGTTGTCTCCAGTTTCCTCGCGGTCAGCGCGTGCGCGGCTTCGACGCCAACGCCGGAGCTCGTGAGCGCCCGCCAAGCTTACGACCGTGCGCGCACCGATCCATCGGCGTCGCTGGTACCCGACAGCGTGCTGAGCGCCAAACAATCCCTCGACAAAGCCGAAGCCGTTCACGACAAGGACCCGCAGTCCGACGAAGAGCGGAGCTATGCTTACGTCGCCCAGCGTCGCGCCGAGTTGGCCTTGGCGTTAGGCGAAAATGCCAAGGCCAAGCAGCAGTCAGATGCCGCGGCCGCCCACTACAGCGAGCTGCAGGACAAGCTTCGCACCTCCGCGGTGGCGCAACTCGGAGCAGAGCGCAGCCAGGTCAGTCAGCTAGGCTCGCAACTCGCTCAAACCCAAAGCGGTCTCGCTGCGGAAACCGACGCCCGCAAAGCAGCCGAGGCGCGCGCGGCGCGCGCCATGGAGAGTCTGAACAAGATCGCGCAAGTCAAAGAAGAGGCTCGGGGCATGGTCATCACGCTCTCGGGGCAAGTGCTGTTCGTCACGGGCAAGTCGGAACTGCTGCCGGCCGCTCGCGATCAACTCGACCAGGTTGCGGAGGCCCTCAAGGATCAAGGCGACGTCAAACCGATGGTGGTCGAGGGCTATACGGATTCCGTTGGTTCGGATACCAACAATCAAAAGCTTTCGAAGGACCGCGCCGAATCGGTTCGTGCCTACCTGGTGAGCAAGGGCGTCCCCTCCGACAAGATCACGTCCGTGGGCAAGGGTAAGGCGAACCCGGTGGCCAGCAACGACACGCCGGACGGGCGTGCCAACAATCGCCGCGTAGAAATCGTCGTGGCCGGTGGAGGCACTCGGGGTTCGACGGCGGATATGTCGACGAAATAGCGCTCTGAACGTCTCCGGGCGTGGCTCCGCTCGGGCGCGCTTCGGTTCGGTGAGCGCGCCTGACGGGGTCTCGTGGCTGACACGGCTTGGGGGCTTACTTTGGCAACTTGGCTCCCGGAGGCAACGTGACGCCCGGGGGCAATTTGAAGCCAGGAGGGAGCTGCGAGCCAGGAGGGAGCTGCACGCCGGGCGGCATCCGGAGACCGCCCATCATCGCGCCAAGCAGCTGCTCCAAGCTCAACACCGCGTAGTCTGACGGAACCTGAAACTGGTCCGTAGACAGCGTCTTCTTCTGAATGCTCGTGGGTTCGACCTTCAAATCACCAGCGCTATCCTGCCTCAGCGCGCCAGATTGCTACGAGGCATTCCTTCGCGCGGAGCGTCAGAAGCCATGCTGTGATTCGGGCGTGAGCTCGTTGGGCGGCGTATACGCCTCAACTAGCTTTTTAGGGCTGTCCATCGGTCTGAGGTGAGCGTCGTACCAAACCTCCTCGGCGAACATCAATGTGCCGTCTTGAGCGTAGCGAATCCGCCAGTGGGCAAAGCGGGAGCCAGGGGGCGGCTGCACCCAGCCTCCGCGTTGCCAGACGAACGATCCTCCTCGCCATGCCCAATGGCCATCGATCCAAACTGCATCGCCGTTGGGCGCGGGACTGACCACCTCAGCGAACGCAGCGGGGGGAGGATAAGGCACCGGCAGGTACTCGGGTCGCGGCTGCCGCGCGGGCAACGGTTCGGGCAATCCCGACGAGCAGCCTGAGCATGCGAGCGCGCACGCGCAGAGGAAGTGCGAAACCGGATGATTCACGAGGCGGTGCACGGCAGGAAGCAGGAACCGCGCCACGCTGGCGCAATGCTTGCACTCTGGCGGGAGTGATTGGCGTGCCTGCCCTGCCCGCCGGCGTCGACGCCGTGCGCGCTTACCGGCTTCTCCTTTTCTTCGGCTTCATTTCGGTGCTCCTCGGCACCGGTTGTACATCGGTTCCCGCGGGTCGCTCGGCGGTCACGGCGGTGGAACTTTCTGGGAACGACGTGGTTGACGCGGAAGACCTACGCGAGAAATTGGCGACGACCAGCAGTCCGAAGTTTCTCGGACTGTTTCGAGGCGTCGTCTACGACTACAGCGTCTTCGATCGCTTCGTGCTCGAGCGCGATCTGCAACGCATCGAACGCTACTACCGCGCGGTCGGCTACTACCATACGCGCGTACGCGCCGGTCGGGTCTTCTTCGTGGCGTCCAACAAGGTGCGCGTCGACATCCGCATAGAAGAAGGCGAACCAATGCTACCGGGCCGGGTCGATGTCCACGGCATCGAGCAACTCCCGAAAGAAAAGGCCGAGAAGATAAAGACGCAAGTCAGGCGGCGAATTTGCGGCAGGGTCGGCTGCACGGTAGAAAAGGGGGACCGTCCATTCGAAGAACAACGCTTCGCAAAGGCAGCCGAACTCTTGCAGCATGCGGTGGAAGACGAGGGCTATGCGTACGCCACCGTGCGGCGCGCAGCCGACGTGGACCTACCCAAAAACCGCGTCGCGGTGGGCTTCTTCGTCGAGCTCGGTCCGAAGACCAGGTTCGGCAAAGTCACCATCGTCGGCTTGGGCAAAGTTCCCGAGGAGCCCGTACGTCGCGCACTCGACATCAGCGAAGGAGCGCCCTACTCCCGCACGGAGCTGGACTTGGCGGAGCGCGCCCTACTCGACTTGAACGTGTTCAGCTCGGTCGTGATCACGCCCGCTCTGAGCAAAAACGGTGCGAACGAGACCGCCCCCACGATCCCCATCAAGGTCAGCGTCGAGCCAGCCAAGCTCAAGGCGATTCACGTCGGCGGGGGCGCCCAGATCGATTCATTGCAAAGTGACCTGCACCTGGTGGGAGGCTGGGAGCATCGCAACTTCTTCGGGGGACTGCGCAGCATCAGCTTCGAAGTAAAGCCCGGCGTAGTTCTGTATCCGACGCGCTTCCCGACCTTCCAAACGCCCCGGAACCTGCTGCCAAAGGTCAAGTTCAACGCGCAATTCCGGCAGCCAGGCTTTCTCGAGGCGCGGACCGGTCTTTTTACTCAAGTCGAGGCTAGCCGCGCACCGGTCATTTTTCAGTCCAAAGAAGTCAGCGATCGAGTCCTCGGTTACGACGATGCGCGGATCAGCGCGGGCTTGGATCGCTCGTTCAATTCCTTACGCTTGTACGGTTCGGTAACACACACGGTGCAGTACGACAGCGCGTTCATGTACCTCGGCACGCTCGATCCCGATCTGCACCCGGCCGTCATTTCCTTTCCAAAGCTGTTCTTGGCGCTCGATCTGCGTGATCAGCAAATCCACCCGCACGCCGGCGCCTATGCCAGCACGGATTTGCAGTTTGCAGGCGTGGGCGGCACCGCCGTCGACATCAAGACCACGAGTGAAGTGCGCGGCTACTTACCCCTCGCGCGCAAATGGACACTCGCGGGACGCGTCAATGTCGGCTTGTTGTTCCCGCAGAACTATGGCGGCAGCATCGAAGCCGGCGCCAACGGCGCGAACTACGAGACCGACCCGACACGTCGCCCAGGCTGGGTACGCGACATTCAGCTGATGTTCCTGCGCGGCTTCTTCGCAGGCGGGTTGGGCTCGAACCGCGGTTACGCGTTACGGGAGATTGGCCCTCACGGCATCGTGCCGCAGGCAACCTCTACCTTGGCCAACACCAACTGCACTGAAAGAGAGGGTAATCCTAACTGCAACCTACCCCTGGGTGGGTTCACGCTCTGGGAGGCTTCGCTCGAGCTGCGATTTCCGATCTCGGGCGCATTCTCGGGCGCGTTCTTCACGGACACCGCGGACGTGTCGGCCAAGCGCATCGACTTCCGCTTGAACCGGCCCCACCTGAGCCTCGGCATCGGGTTTCGCTACGATACGCCGGTCGGGCCAATTCGGCTGGACGCGGGCTACCGCGTGCCCGGGTTGCAAGCGCCTGTCGGAGCCAAGGACGAAGGCATCCCCAACAATACGTTCGGCATTCCGATGGCTCTTTCGCTGGGCATCGGGGAGGCATTCTGATGGACGCCCGGGTCGTCAGGCCGAGCAGGCTACGTCGCTACGTCACGCGAGCCGCAATCGGTTTCGGCGGGTTACTGGGGCTGACGGCACTGCTGCTAGCGGGCGCGCTATTCTCGCTGCGCTTCGCCGTAGTGCGAAACTACGTGCTGGCTCGGGTCAATGGCGCGCTCGACGGCGCATTCAAAGGGCGCTTGGTCCTGCGCCGCGTCGGCAATTTGGGTTTGTCGGGCATTACCGCGGCGGATGCGGAGGTTTTCGATCCAGCGGGGCATCGCGTACTCGACATTCATGGTCTCGACGCCAACCTCAGTGTACCGACGATCGTGTGGGCGGCGCTGACCGAGAAGTCGAAGCCGCTGACGATTCGTATCACCTCGGCCAGTCTGCGCCACGTCGAAGTCGTTTTGATCGACGACGGGTCCGGTTCGCCCACGTTAGCCAACGCTTTCTTACCCAAGACGCCGAGCGCGCCCGGTTCCGGGCCAGGCACGGTCGTGATCATCGACCGCGCCAGCATCGGTCACTCGTGGGCGCACGGCTCGCTCGCCGCGACGCCGGCCATCGACGTCGAGTTGAAGAACGCGCTGGCCAGCTTGCGCACGGACGACGTCGCTACCACGATCGAGGTCGAGAAATTGTCGCTCGTGGCGCGCGGACTACCGCAGGTCGTCGATGCCGCGGGCGACTTGCAAGGTTCTTTGCATGTTCCCGCGGCTGTCGCCAAACCGCTCGGCGCCCGCGCCCACTATCAAGGCTCCATTGCAGGAATACCGATACTTCTCGACGCGAGCTACCTCGACTCGACGCTCAGCGCCGCTTTGGACGCTCGTGAAATTCCACCAGCGGCTTTGCGCAAGTGGGTTCCCGGCCTAGAACTTCGCTCGCCCGCCGCGCTCTCGGCGTCGGCGGAAGGCAAACTGCCCAAACTGCACGGTGCATTTTCAATCGGAGTGGACGCGAGCAAAGTCGACGGGGATTTCGAGCTGAACGTCGACGAAGACCTGGCCGCCAAAGCCAACGTGCGAACGCATGATTTGGACTTGGCGGCCTTGTCGCGTAGTGCACCTGCGTCGAGCCTGGATCTCAACCTGCACGCGGCGGTGCTGTCACCAAAGGTCGGTGCGGTGACTGGTACATTCGACCTTACCAGCCAACCGTCGGTGATTGCCGCGCAATCTCTACCCGGGATTTCGCTGAATGGCTCTTTCAGCAGCGACACCCGCGCGCGGCGCAGTCGCGTCGAGGCACACGCCGAGATTGCCGAACCGGGAGCGCAAACGGCGCTCGACGCGACGTTGGTTCAGGCAACGCAGACGACGGTGGAGTTCCGCACTGCGACCCGGTTGAACGACGCACCGCGACTGAAGCAGCTCGCGGCCCTGCGCCACGGCAAAGGTGAAATCGACGTTCAGGGCAGCTACCGGGTCGAAGACCAGAGCTTGAATGCCAAGCTGCACGCCGATCTACGCGACCTCGAGCAGGCCGCAAATCGAGTTGGACGCGCCGATCTGCGCGCGACGATCGACGGGGCGCTGCCCCACCCGAAAGCGGACGCTTACCTCGTCTTGAGTCACGCACTGCTTTCCGGCCAGCACATCGCCAACGCCAAGGTCGGCGCGCGCGGCTCCCTGTCTCGGCTGGCGCTCAGCGCCGAAATAGCCACCAGCACGCCCGAGCGACACGTCCACCTCAGCGCCTTGGTCGCAAATGATCACGGCTTTTTCATCGATCACCCGAGCATCAACCTGCGTCAAGGTCAGACGAATCTGGTCATGGCGGCCGAGGGCGTGCGAATCGTCGATGGCCGCACGCGCGTCAGTGGCTTGCACTTGGAAGGAGCGGGCACAGCGGACGTATCTCTGGTCTACGGCTCGACGCTCGAGAGCGTCCGCGCACAGACCTACGACCTCGACTTAGCCCGCTTGTGGCGATTGGTCGACCCCCATGCGCCGCTCAAAGCCGGCACGGCAACCGTCAGCGCGAGCTACGAGCGCAGCGGAGGTGACGTCCGCGCGCAGTTGACCGCCCGCAGCCACGACCTCACCTTCGACCGCGTGGAAGGGGGCTCGCTCAGCGCGGATTTCGTGCTCGAACGGGACCGCTTGACCGGCACTGCAGCGGCCGATTTGAAACGATTGGGACGGTTGAATCTGGACCTCGAGGAACTGCGCGGGATCGATTTGGGAA
>Ga0302321_100001812_pt1 | contig 18255 bp, 19 predicted proteins | sample Fen_T0_1_FD_202505 | JGI IMG/M metagenome (GOLD analysis project Ga0302321, IMG submission 202505) | Peat permafrost microbial communities from Stordalen Mire near Abisko, Sweden - Fen_T0_1 | ecosystem: Environmental > Terrestrial > Soil > Wetlands > Permafrost | place: Sweden: Abisko...
CTGCCGATGATCAGTCATCTCGGCTCGATGCTCTCCAACGTTGCTGGCTGCACTGATTCGCAACGCCGCCTCGGCCACCACGCTGTCGGTTTCGCCTTGTTCGGTGATGGCGGTTCCAGCACTGGTGACATCCACGAATCACTCAATCTCGCGTCGCTGCTCAACCTGCCCGTTGTTTTTGTTATCGAAAACAATCGCTTCGCCTACTCGACCCCTGCCAGCGAACAATTCTCTAACGTAGAACTCTGGCAACGCGCAGCGGCTTACGGCATCGAGGGAATTGCCGTGGACGGCACTGATATCCCCGCCACGGCCAAAACACTCGCCACCGCCATCGAAAAAGTCCGCACCACCTCACGCCCCATGCTGATCGAGGCCCACGTCCTGCGCATGCGCGGACATGCGGCTTACGACACTTGCGACTATCTTAAGCCCGGCGAACTCGACGCGATTGTGGCACGTGATCCGCTGCCAAAATTCCGCGCACAACTCGTCGCCGCCGGCCAGACCAAGGTGCTCGATTCACTCGACGCTGAGCTTTCGGAATTTCTCGAAGCCTGCGTGAAAATCGCGCTCGCCGTTCCACGCCCCAGCCCAGACGGCATGGAGCAGGACTTGTTCGCTCCGGCCTCCGCACCCATTGACTGGAAGCCTACGCCCGCGACGGCCGAACCACTCAATTCCGCTCAAGCGCTCAATCTCGCACTTCGCAAGATTCTCACCGAACGCCCCGAATCGCTCGTACTCGGTCAGGACATCGCCACCTACGGCGGTGCCTTCAAGGTGACTGAAGGTCTATACAAGGACTTCGGCCGTAGTCGGGTTCTCAATACACCGCTCGCGGAGAGCGCCTGCACGGGCTACGCCATCGGACTCGCCCTCAACGGCCACCGTCCGATCGAAGAGTTTCAGTTCGCCGATTTTTCCACTGAAGCCGTTACACAAATCACGCAAAACGCCGCCACCTACCACTTCCGCTCCGGCGCAGCGGTGCCGCTCGTCCTTCGGTTGCCCTGCGGCGGCGGGCTCACCTTCGGTTCGTTTCATTCTCAGGAATTGGAATCGTTTTTCCTCTCCATGCCTGGCATCAAGGCGCTCTATCCGAGCACGCCGCAAGATGCCTTCAACGCAATGCTGGCCGCCTACGAAGACAACAACCCCGTGCTGCTCTTCGAGCACAAAGGCCTGTATCGCCGCGGCAAACGCCCCGTCGCGTGGGATCCCAACTACCGCGACGTCTGGCAGCCCCGTCACGTGCGCGCCGGCGATTTCGCGACGGTGATTACTTACGGCGAAATGGTTCACCTGGCCGAGGAAGCTTGTGAGTATTTGACAAGCGAATACGAAAAGACCTTCGACCTGATCGACCTGCGCTGCCTCTCACCTTTGCCGCTCGACGTCATCCGAGCGTCTGTTGCGCGCACCCACCGGCTCATCGTGTTGCACGAAGGTCGCCGCACGCACGGCTTCGGCGCCGAACTCGTCTCTCGCCTTACGGAGGAATTGTTCTTCTCGCTCGAAGCTCCGCCGCTCCGCATCGCTTCACTCGATCTACCCGTACCCTTCGCACCCGAGTTGGAGCATGTCTACCGTCCGACTCGCGACAGCATCATCGAACAAATCGCCGCTTGGATGGGCTAAACCGTTTCGCCGTGTTCAAAGCTATAACACCTTCGCAGGCCGACTGGGCAAAAATCGAACTCCTCGCGATGGACGTCGACGGAGTGCTTACGGATGGCCGTGTCACCATTTCGTCCGACGGCACCGAATCGAAACAGTTTTCGATTCTCGACGGCTTCGGCCTCGTGCGTCTGGCTCGCGCCGGCGTGCACGTTGCGTGGATTTCCGGCCGCGCCTCCGGCTCCACGACCGCACGCGCTAACGAATTAAAAATCGCCCACGTCGTTCAAGGCCGCGTCGATAAAGGCGCCGCCTTGCAGGAACTCGCCGCAAAACTCGGCGTCACCGCCGCTCAATGCGCCTACATCGGCGACGACACAATCGATCTTTCCGCCATAAACTGGGCCGGCATCGGCATCGCTGTTCCCAATGGTATGCCAAACGTTCTCGCCGCCGCGCGCCACGTGACCCAGCGCGCCGGAGGATTTGGAGCCGTGCGAGAAGTTTGCGAACAAATCGCCTCCGCCAAGGGTCTCACCTTCGCTCCATGACGTTGCGCATAACCGTTATCCTGCTGCTTGCTCTTACTCCCTTGGTAAGTTTGGCCCAGCCATCGTCGGTTACGGCCAACGCCCCCGTGATCAATTTCAAGCTCCCCGGGCTCAACGATGAAGGCCTCCGCACCAGCCTTCTCCGTGGAAATGAGGCTCGCTACGTCAACGCTTCGCAGATCGATCTGGTTGGCATGCAGTACACGATTTTTGCCGAGGGCAGCCCCACCAAGGTCGACACCACCCTGCTCGCTCCGACGGCGAGTGTTTTCATCATTAACAACAAAATCAAAGTCCACGGCGAAGAAGGCATGCGCCTGATCAACGACGACCTCGACGTGAGCGGTGAAAAATGGACCTATGAACACGCCGGTAAAAACGATCCCAACCCGCGAAAAATTACGATCGAACGCAACGTCCGTGTCGTTTTCCGCCTCGCTGAGATGAAGGATATTTTAAAATGAAACTTCGCCACACCGCTCTACTCACTCTTTTCGCCAGCTTCGCGCTTGCCAGCTCGCTGCGCGCTGACGAACCAGCGCTTCCACCCACGGTTATTACTAGTCAAACGCTCGAGATGACGAGCACCACCGATGGCGCAGAAACTCGGGCCATTTTTACCGGCAACGTCACGGTCACCGGCAACGAAATCAAACTCACCTGCGATCGCCTCGACATCCTCGCTGAGCGTATCGGCGACAAGTCCGCCACGATCGGCAAACTCGACAAATTTAAATCACTCATCGCCACCGGCAAAGTGAATATCATCCAAGGCGACCGCGAGGCCAGCTGCGGCCGTGCCGAAGTATATCCTCGCGACGACAAAATCGTCCTCATGGAAAACCCTGTCGTCGTCGATCACAGCGGCCCGACCGTTGCCACAGGTGATGTTATTGAGATGCTTCGCTACCATCGGCGCGTTACAGGCTCAAACGTCCGCATCACGTTTCCGACATTGAAAAATCTCAGCTACGACAAGAACTCGCCGCCGCCAGCGCCTCCTGTTCCTGCGCCGTCACCCGCTCCGGCTCAGGTCACTCCTGCAAACCCCACGGCAAAATGAGCGACCGACGCGCACCCGCTCCGGCTCCCGCAGTCAATCCGCCACCGCTAACCGCGGAAATCCAAACCAGTGGTTTGGTGAAAACCTACGGCACCCGCAACGTCGTTGCCGGGGTCGACGTCCGCGTCCGCGCCGGCGAAATCGTCGGACTCCTCGGCCCGAACGGCGCCGGTAAAACCACCACGTTTTACATGATTGTCGGCCTCGTGCCCGCCACACACGGCAAGGTCATCATCAACAACCGCGACGCCACCCGTCTGCGCATGCACGAACGCGCGCGCCTCGGCGTCGGCTATCTGCCGCAGGAACCATCGACTTTCCGCAAGCTCACGGTCGAGGAAAACATTCTCGCCATCGTTGAGACGATTAACATCCCGCGGCGCGACCGCGCTGGTCGCGTGCAACGTCATCTCGAGGAACTTAATCTCACACACGTCGCCAAACAAAAAGCCTACACGCTTTCTGGCGGCGAGCGCCGGCGTCTCGAAATTGCCCGCGCACTCGTTACCAGCCCGCAATTTCTTCTGCTCGACGAACCTTTCGCCGGGGTTGACCCCATCTCAGTCGCCGACGTGCAAAAGATGGTTTTAACGCTCAAAGAACGCGGCATCGGAGTCCTCATTACGGACCATAATGTCCGTGAAACCCTCCGTATCGTCGATCGCGCCTACATCATCCGCCAGGGCAAAGTCCTCACCGAAGGCACCGGCGAGTTCCTCATCAACGACCCTCAGGCCCGCAAGTATTACCTCGGCGAAGATTTCAATATGTAAACTCACGCGGTGAGCGCTTGCCAAGCAGGCTCGACCCTGGTGATGATTTCCCTTCCCGCCTAACACCACCCCATGCCGAAAGCTATTCAAGGCATCACCGTAGCCTACTTTTTCGAATCGTACCGTGAGAAGCTCAAGATGGAGCTTGTGACCGGCAACAGCGGTCTGCACCGCATGATCCGCGAGGGCAGCATCAACCGTCCTTCGCTGGCCCTCACCGGCTTCTTCAAGTATTTCGCGAATAAACGTATTCAAGTTTTGGGTGCAGCTGAGATGACTTATTTCAAGATGCTGCCGCAGCCCAAGCAGATCGAAATCATGAACGAAATGGCCGACCGTCAGGTGCCCTGCCTCGTTCTCACCCGTAATTTCAATCCCACGGCCGCGATGCTCGCCGTCGCTCAAGAGCGTAAGCTTCCGGTCCTGCGCACACCGATGATCACGATGAACTTCGTGAACCTCGCCACGTTGTGCATCGATAACGAATTCGCCCCGTCCTCAACCGAGCACGCCACCATGCTCGATATTCGCGGCATCGGCACACTCCTGCGCGGCACCAGCGGCGTTGGCAAAAGCGAATGCGCTCTTGCCCTTATCGAACGCGGCCACTCGCTCGTCGCCGACGACCTCACCGTCATCAAGCTTCTCGACGAACGCGAACTCATCGCCAGCGCCAGACCGCTCAATCGCGGCTACATGGAGTGTCGCGGCATCGGCATCATTAACATTAGCGAGATGTTTGGTGTGAAGAGCATCCGCGTTGATAAACGCATCGACCTCGTCGTTTCCCTCTACGAATGGACTCCCGACGCCGTCGAAGAGCGCACCGGACTGGAAGAAAATTTCTACGAGATTCTCGGCCTGAAGATCCCGCACATCATCCTTTACGTTCGCCCCGGCCGCGACATGGCCCGCCTCGTCGAAGTCGCCGCACTCACCCAGGCTCTGAAAAAGACCGGTCACGACCCCGCGAAAGATTTTAACGACCGTCTCATCGCCTTCATGGCGCAGCAATCCGCCGTTCCGGAGAAAACCATCCGCCTCACCGCGCCCGCCCATTCCGAAGAACGCGAACGCTGAGCCCATCGCGTTTCTCAATTTTCTGAAACTTGCCTCCGAGCGAGTAAATTCCGCTGCTCTTTTCTCCTTTCGAACTCATGCCGAACCAACCCACCCGCACCGACGGACGCCGCCCTGACCAACTCCGCCCGATCACCATCGAGGCTAATTTCGCGCCCTACGCGACCGGCTCCGTCCTAATCGGCTTCGGCAACACCCGCGTCATCTGCGCCGCTACGATCGAACCCAAGGTCCCGACCTGGATGCGCCAGCAAGGCGTCAAAGGCGGCTGGCTCACCGCCGAGTATTCAATGCTCCCCTACAGCACGCTCGACCGCAAACAGCGTGACATCTCCAAAGGCAAACTCGACGGCCGCACCGTAGAAATCCAGCGACTCATCGGTCGCTCGCTTCGCGCCGTCCTCGACCTTCAGAAGCTCGGTGAGAATACGCTCTGGATCGATTGCGACGTGCTTCAAGCCGACGGCGGCACGCGCACTGCGTCGATCACCGGCGCTTACCTCGCCGCGCGCCTCGCCATTCAGAAGCTCCTCGACGCAAAAAAACTCACCGAGAACCCACTCGTCGATTCCATCGCCGCCGTCAGTGTCGGTCTCTTTGAAGGCCACGAGTTGCTCGATCTCGCCTACGTCGAAGATAAAGACGCCGAGGTCGATTCCAACGTGGTCATGACGGGCAAAGGCAATTTCGTTGAAGTTCAAAGCTCCGGCGAAGAAGCCACTTTTACCTACGACCAACTCCAAGGCCTGCTCGCTCTCGCGCAAAAAGGTCTTAAAGAACTTTCCGCTATTCAGACCGCTTTTTTGACCAAGCAACTGCTAGGAACCCTGAAGCTCGGATAGTACTTTCAGTTTCTCGGTTTTAAAAAAGAGGGCGGACCGCCTACCCCTAAGCGGTCCGCCCATTATTTTCTATATTACCCCATTGTCCCCTCGCTAAGCGGGAGAACGAGGTTAATAAAGCAGGTGGCATGCCAAATAACTAGGCGTGAACAAAATCGAATCGATTTCACTTAACCCACTAGAGCTGTGCGGGTTGCTAATATCAAAGCTTCCGGGGATCACAGGCTAGGCGTGGCAACAAACCCAATAAAGTCTGCCGTACGTGTTTCAACGTCCTACGCAGAGCAACGTTGTCGCTCGCGATCAGTTTCAAGCTCCAGCCGCCGCACTCCCCGCGCAATGCGCTCAGGCCCGCCCACACCCCCTCACAGTGCAACGCGACAATGGCTTCGCGCCAAACAGGCGAATCTTTCAAACGTGGCGAAACGATAACTAGGTTCGCAAAACACGCGCCTTCGCCCGCGCCGGCTAATGATGCCAAGGCCTTCAGCTCAGCGCCGCTCTGATGGAGCCGCTCACGCAAAATCAAATCGCCACCCACGCGCAGTGTTAGTTCCAAGCAAAGTTTGTCCCAAGCCCAGGTTTCGCTTCGCGCCACACGACCCGGCATGAGCAAGTCCGCAAAGAAAATTTCGCCGCCCGCCGCCAGATCGATCTCTGTGCGCTGACGAAATCTCGAACCTCGATGCGGAACCAGCGGCTCCGGCATGAATTCCAGCCAGCCACCCGTCTCAATTACGAAACGCTGTCGGCTCTCCGCCTCGCCCGTTTTCATTTGAAAGATGCGCGTAGCACTCGGGCTCGTAGCCAATACTGCCGCACCCGAACCAACAGAAATCTTCGACTCTAGCCGGTCGCCTTCAAGGATGCCCGCGGTGGGGTTGACCACTTGCACAATCAGCGCATGCCCGTCCCAATAAGGTTTGCTCAGGTGAAACGGCGCCTTGAACGACTGGCGCGCCAAAAATGTTTGCCCGTCGTCGCGCGCCTCGGCTCGCAGAGAAAGATGTCCGGAGAATGAACTCATCGCACTCCAGCAATTCTTAACCATGGAACACGCGGGGTATGCAGAGGGAAAAGAAAAACGCTCCAGCCGATTCGAGAGAGAACATTCCTCTTCGAAACTCTGTGCTCTCCGCGTTCTAGGCGGTTCATTTGCTGCCTCCCTTTCCGAACAGCACCTCGCGCTCAATCCACGCGACAACCGCATCGAGGTTATGCTCGCGTTTTAGATCACAGAAAATAAACGGACGAACGCCACGCTGGGCTTTCGCGTCGCGCTCCATCACCGACAAATCCGCGCCGACATACGGCGCGAGATCGATTTTGTTGATAATGAGTAGATCGCTAAATTTTATTGCTGGACCTCCCTTGCGCGGCATCTTCTCGCCCTCGGCTACGTCGAGCACGTAGATAAATGCGTCGACCAGTTCCGGCGAAAACGTCGCGGTGAGATTATCGCCGCCGCTCTCGACTAAGACGAGTTGTAGATCGGGAAACTTCACCTCCAAGCTGCGCACCGCTTGTTCGTTCATCGTCGTGTCGTCGCGGATCGCCGTGTGCGGGCACCCGCCCGTCTCCACTCCGAGGATACGCTCAGCTGCCAGCGCCTGCGCTTCTTTTAGAAACCTCGCGTCCTCTTGCGTATAGATATCATTTGTTACGACACCGAGACTGTAGCGTTCGCGCAGTCGTTGGCAGAGCTTGAGGCACAGCATCGTTTTACCTGAGCCCACCGGGCCACCAATTCCGATTCGTGGAGGACGTGTCATGATTCAGGAAATAAAAAGTCGAGCCAACGCCGTTTCGTGGCGCGCGGCCGCGATGTCGAGCCAAGGATTGAACCAGCCGATTTCGTCAACCGGTACTTTCCCCGCGGCAACGAAAACTTCGCCTGCGTGGCCCATCAACTCCGAGAGCAACGTCTGACAACCGTTCTGCCCGAGACGCAGCAGCTTCATCGCTGCGGCGAGCAAACCTACGAGCGCTGCGTAGAAAACAGAAGCGAGCGCCGCCTCCAACGGTGCACCCAGTACTCGCGCTTCAAGCGCCGCCGCGATCGCCGGCGAATGTGGCCAGCCTTCTTTTTCGGCGCGGCGCAAAAATTCCGCCGCCAACGGATGCGTTCGCAGTTTCGCCGCGAGCTCTACGCGTTGACGCCCAATATTCTCCGCCGCAAAGCGTGCCTCACGCGCCGTCTTCAATGCCGACGAAAGTCGGCAGAGATCACCCATCTTGTCCCAGTCTGGAAGTTCGAATGCTCGCCACGCGTGCGCGACCAGGGGCAATTCCGATTGGCGCAACCCCGCCAAAGTCGAGATGAGGATGAATTGTCGTAGCGATTCGCGATCGTGCACGATTCCTTCCGCAACCAGTCCTTCGAGCCCAAACGAATGCGCGTACGATCCGGTTGGGTAAAACGTATCGTTCATTTGCAGCAGCCCGCAAAGCCATGCCGCCGAATTAGTGCTTGTGGCTTGGTCCGAGTTCATGCGTTGAGCTTGCAGTTGTTGTTGCGACGTCACCTCGTGAAAAACGTCCCGGGCGGAAAACCGCCGTCGTTTCCTGATAACTGATACCGATGCGATCCAACAAACGGCGCACAGCGTTCTCATTCAACGCGAGCAGCCGTTCCGGTTCGGACATGAGCTCAAGGTGGAGATTGCCGATCGCCCAGCCAACACCCGCAGCCGCAGAAGGCGGCATATCGAGGCTTATCTCCAGCACCGACTCAGGCTCCTGCAAAATCACATAACGTGAGCTCGCGCTCTGATAAAGCGTATCACCGGGTTGCAGCGGTTTTTCCAATTCGCAACCTACTTCAACACCGTCGTCAGCCACCGCTCGCCAGAGCCGTTTGGCGAGTTTTTGTCGGTCAACGCGCACCGCGGTAGGCGAAAGCCCGAGATCGGGTTGCGCAACAGCTTGATGAATAAGGAGCATAGCCAGGGTTGAATTTCATTCATAGCAGGCGGCATGCCTGTCAGAGCTATTTTCAATCCTGCAGACGCGCCATCACTCTTTCACGCCGCAGCACTTCTTATACTTCTTGCCGCTTCCGCAAGGACACGGATCGTTGCGGCCGACCTTCGGCTCCTCGCGACGCACGGGCGTGCCCTTCGGTTGGATGTAGCCAGCATAGACCCAGCGACCTTCCTCACGCGCAAAAAGCGCTGCCTCGATGTGATCGTGCTCTTTGCCTTCAGTGCGAAACTTCGCGGTGAAATGCACCATACCCTGGTCGTCATTCACCCCGCCTTTTTCGACTTGGTGAATCGTCAGCCCCTGCCATTCCGAAGTCTCTGCCCAACGTTTCGAATCGGCCACGTCGAAATCTTTTCGCTGCGTTTCGCTGAGCGATTTCTCGAGGTGTCCGTATTCCTTCTTCACGTAGGCCGAATAGCGCGAGCGCATCAACGCCTCCGCAGTCTGGGCCGGCGCGCCCGCGATGATCGGGCCGCAGCATGCTTCAAATTCTAAATTGGAACCGCAGGGACAAAGACTCATGCCGCGTTTATCCAATCCTATCAGCACTTCTGCAACATCAGAACAGACGATTTCCAATATCGCGATCCGATGGACAGACGACGGCGCGATGTGCAGTCTACCCACGATTTTCCGCGCTTATGCCCATCCAACGTGCCGCCATCTTCGACTTCGACGGAACGATTGCCGATTCGTTCAAAGAGTTGGCTGAAGTTTACGACGAGGTCGCGATCGAACTGGGCCTGCGACGCCTAACCGCGGCGGATTTCGATTCATTTCGGAATATGAATCCGCTTGAGGTGATGCGCGCAGCCGGAGTTCCAACGCGAAAAATCCCGCGCTTATTGACCACCATGCGAGCAGGCATGCGCGATCGAACAAACAAACTGCGCCCTTTCGACGGCATGAGCGAAACCATTCGCGCCCTCGACGCTCACGGCTGCCGTTGCGGCATTCTCTCCTCCAACTCGCTAGAAAATGTTCAGTGCTTCCTGCAACGACACGATCTGCCTATGTTCGATCTGTTTTCGTGTGGTGCTAGTTTTCTTGGGAAAGCCTCGCGGTTGCGAAAACTCACCCGCCGTCTCCGACTGCCCGACACGGAAATTTTCTATATTGGCGATGAGGTGCGCGACATCACCGCGGCAAACGAAGTGGGGATTCGAAGCATCGGTGTGAGCTGGGGCTTGGCCACCCGCGAGGCATTGCTCAGCGTTCAACCCTCTCACATCGCAGATACACCAGAACAATTGATCACCTACATCGTTAACGCCCGCCCAAGCCTTGCCTAAAAGACGCGAGTCGTTTCGTCTCATCAGCATGATCGGTGTATTCGATTCCGGCTTCGGTGGCCTCACGGTTCTGAGTTCTCTGCTCAAAACGCTCCCTCAATACAACTACCTCTTCCTCGCTGATAGCGCCCGCGCTCCCTACGGCGCCCGCAGCGCTGACGTGGTCAACGAATTCACTCTCGAATCCGTCGAGTGGCTCTTCGACGAAGGCTGCACACTCGTTATCCTCGCCTGTAACACCGCCTCGGCCCGCGCGCTCCGCAACATCCAACAACTCCATCTGCCCAAGCATCGCCCCGAATGCCGCGTGCTCGGCGTCGTCCGCCCCTCAGTCGAAGCCCTCGCCGGCCTTCCGCCTGGCGCGATTCCGGGCAAGACCGAACCATCTCTTACCTCCGGAGTGGTCGCTGTGCTCGGCACCGAAAGCACCATCGCCTCCGATTCCTACGGCCTCGAACTGCGCAAACTCGCGCCCCAACTCGAGCTCATCCAACAATCCTGTCCGCTCTGGGCACCGATGGTCGAAGCGGGCGAACTCGACGGCCCAGGCACGGAATACTTCCTGCGCCGCTCGCTCGACCCCGTGCTCAACCGCGCGCAACCGCCAGAACGGATTCTGCTTGGCTGCACCCATTATCCGCTGCTTCTGCCCGCACTGCGCCGCATCGTACCGCCATCGATCGAACTCCTCTCCCAAGGCGAGATCGTCGCCACACGTCTGGCAAACTGGCTTGACCGCCACCCCGACCGCGAAGCCCGCTTGTCCCGCAATGGCCACCGCCGCTTCGTCACAACAGACGATCCCAGTTGGTTCGCCACCCACGGCCAACGCCTCCTCGGCCATCCCCTGACCGCTGAACGCGTACGGCTGAATCACTGCGGTAAATCCGCCTGACCGTCCTTCGCACGGTCTCGCTCCTCAGTTCGCAAAAAATAGGCTCGCCGTATCCCGCATCCTTTGGTTTTCCTTTGTGCCTTTAGCTCGGTTTAAGCTAAACATAACCATGGGGAAAATCGTTATCACGGTAGGCGACATCACCACGCACGGCGGCACCGTACTGGTGGGCGATCCGACGATTCTCATCGAAGGCAAGCCCGTCGCCCGCATCGGCAGCACGATCATCTGCCCGCTCTGCAAGATCCCGACCGTCATCGTGCAAGGCGCCACACTGACGCTCGTGAACAACATTCCCGTGGCGCGCCACGGCGACCCCACCAGCTGCGGTGCAAAACTCGTCAGTACGCGCGCCGAACCTGCCTGTACCGTCCACGCCGGCAACAACGTTCACCTCGGCGCTGGCGTGATCCATGGTTCGGGCGTAGTCTGGGCGCCCAGTTCCGGCGGAGGCCAAGGGCCTTCACATCTTGACGCCTGCGAGCAGCGGATCGCCGAGGCCCGCGAACGTCTGAAGAAAGACGGTTACACCCCGAAGTACACCGACGACGAACTCCTTGAGATCGCGCAACAGTCCGAGATCAATGACCGCTTTCTCGTTTCACTGCAAAAGAAACTGCTCGAAAATCAACCACTCGGACGCGTCGACCCCGTCACCCGCAAATCGCGCTTCTGGGGCTCCACCTTCGACCAGGTTGAAAACGGTGACAGCGACCCCAACCTCCTCAGCAATCTTCAAGGTATGGAGACTCCCAAGCCGGGCGAGGAGTTCGCACTCTACATCCTCGACCAAGGCAACAACCACCAGAAAGATGGCATCTACGCCTTCTCGCCCACCTGGAAAAACATGCAGGACATCGGGGCGAAGGAACTTAGCAGCAAAAAAATTGATCCCGATCTCCTCCGCCAAGTCATGACCCCGGAGTACCAAACGAAATACACAGCCGCCATGGACGAGTTCGCGAAAACCAAAAACCCGAAGACGGGGAAACCGCTCGATGAATTCAAGGACAAGGACGTCCAGCAATTCGCAAAAAAGTATTTCAAGACCTCCAACGAACGGAGCCTATTCTATGCACGGCACGCCTACCGGAAGGATTTGGGCGCTAACAAAGATTTTTTAGGAACCGGCGTGACCAAATGGAAAGGCGGATCACAGAAGTATGGGACTGCAGAAACACTCACGCTCGAAAAAAATCCCCAGACCATCGCCGAACTGAAAACCTCCGGTAAACTCCGCATCATCGACTGCAAACCACTTTAACCCGAAACTTTTCTCATGGAAAACGACCTGAAACAGCTCGGCCTCATTGATCCCCTCGCGCCACCCGTGGATGCATGGATGATCAAACGGATAATCAATCCCTTCTTTGAGGAGGAGGAGAGGACCTACATCTGGAAATCCTGTGTCATTTTTCACGTCGGTGAAGGCGACTATAACCAAACCGAGCTTCCCCTATCTGCGGTCGCATGGCTGGTCGACGTAATCGAAAACAGATTTTGGAAAGTCCCTTCTGAAGGCGGCCTGCCGAAAGATGTCTTTCACTTCACCGGCGAGATCGCCGGCGAAACGATCAATGTGATCCGCGGCAGCTGCCTCGCCGGTGAAGACATCGGCGGGTTTACCATTACGAATCTTTCACGGGGTAGCTACATCGACGAGACCCAGGAACAAGCGCACGACATCACCGATCACGTTCTGATCGAAATGAAGTACATGGATTTCTTGCGCGACCTCGCCGCCCGCATCGCCCGCGGCGAGTACAAGTAAGCGCATGCCGCGCTCACTCAAGCGAAGCCGCCCCAACCATAAACCACCGAAAAGCCCGCGTAACTTCCATCAGGTAGGGTTGGCCCGCCGGGCCGATCGCGTTCGGTCGTTAATCGGACTTCCAGGGCTGGTCGTCTCTTCCTTCGCGAATCTGTCGATTGCACTTGGGTTGAAGTCGCTATCGATTTGTCTCACGGCGATGGCGATTTGTTCGACCGAGATGCCTGTTTATTCGCTGTCGATCGCTGTTTATTTACAGCCGTCATCAATTTATCCGGCGTCGTCGTCGCTTTGACCGAGGTCGTCGGCAGTTTATCAGGCGTCGACGTCAGTTTATCGAGCGCCCGCGTCTGTTTGGCCCGTGTCGACGTCTCTTTATCGAGATGCGTCGGCACTTTATCGAGATCCCGCGGCTCTTTAGCGTGTGTCGCTGTGCATTTTTTGTCGGTCGATGTTCGTTTAGGCTCTGCTCGAGGTATTCTAACCGATGTCGATGCGATTCCTGACGCTGCGCGTATGATTCTATCTTATGTCGATGGCCGTTTATCGGCTGTCGCTGCGCATTTATTGTCCGTCGACGGCCGTTTATCCCTTGTCGATCGTCGTTTATTCATTGTCGGCGGTCGTTCAGAGGCAGTCTGCCGTTTTATAGGCACTGCTTGTACAGTGATTTACGAAAGCCGAGGCCAATCCACGACAGGAAGCCTGCAATAACGCCGTGCGTTTGCGTTTTTTCTCTCAGGACGGCCTTCGCAGGCCAAGGGCACGCCGGTTGGAGACCACGGGGGTCCGCTCTCGAAAAATACCGCCGCCATTGGGGCACTTTGGCGGGTTCCTTCGACCGGTGAGGCGAAAACTCTGCGGACAAGCACTGACTAATGCTAACTTGGCCTTCTTGACACATTGCTATCCACTCTGAGAGCGCTGTTTAAGAGACTCCGATTTTCACAGGCACATCGCTTCAGCAGAGATGGCACATTTCTGCGATATTTACGGTCTCAGTTAAGACCTCTCACTCGCCATGAAAATTGAAGCTTTCACATCCATTCTCGCGGCGACACTGCTCGTCGGCAGTGCCTACGCCCAAGATTCTAACTCGGGCTCTGCGGCTCAATCCAGAGTCGTAACGCCTTCCACTCCGGCGCCTGCCGTCTCGGTCACGCAGGCACCAGCACCCAATCAGATCGTCTATACGCCTCAATTGCCGACAGCCGCGGATTTGACCAATGCTGCGGCGGCGCAAGGAATGGCAGTCGAGCGGATCGAGCAGACAGCCACGCAGGTCGTGGCGATTTATAGATACGCGAACGGTCAGATAAACACCGTCGCTTATCAGACTCTGCCACCGGCCACCGGCACCGCTGGCACGACTGTATCCGCCGCTCCATCCACGACGGTCATCTACGAGTCGTCACCACGTGTCGTGTATGCCTATGACCCCTTTTATGATCCGTTTTACTATTCACCCTTCTCTGTCCGTCTGGGCGTAGGTTATGGTTATCGCGGCGGTTACCGTGGTGGGTTCGGCGGCTATCATCGCGGATTTGGCGGCGGGTTTCACCACGGACGGTAACGTGTAGTTCCCTTGTGCCTCTTCGTTCGTTTTGCTTTAGCCATGCAAAAGGCCACACTTCTCAGCTCTCTACTCGCGCTCTCCGCGCTCCTGAGTGGGTGCGTGGGCACGGGTCCTAACACCCAACAAGGTGCCGTAACGGGTGGCACCCTCGGCGCCATCGCTGGCGCGGTCATTGGACACAATAGCCGTGGTGGTGACGCTTTTGGCGGCGCTATTCTCGGCGCGACTGCCGGAGCGCTAGCCGGCGGCGCCATCGGCAACAGTGTCGATCATGAACAAGGCACCGTTTATGGGTACCCGGAGGAGCGACATTATCGTGTGACCCGGATCCATTCGCCACCGCCAGCTCCCCCTGCTCCGGTCGAGAGAATCACCTCTCCGCAGCCTGCGCCTAACGCGTTTTGGGCGCCCGGTTATTGGCTCTACGACTCTCGTGGCTATTTTTGGATTCCCGGTCATTGGGAGATTCCACCGCCCTTCGCACACTCCTACGTCGCCGCACATTGGGAGTATCAAAATGGCCAATACGTCTTCATTCGAAGCTACTGGCAATAATCACGAGTTCGGAAGATTTGATTTAAAATAATTCGCCCTGCCCTAGTCCATAACGGCGCTGCGCTTCAGTGAGGCAGCCTTTCATCTCAAGTTCAGCGAGCAGGCGATACAGCTCGGTTGGAACTGCGGCGGATTTCTCGATCGCGACCGTAGGCAGAGCCAAGTTCAACGTCGTCAGCTTAAGATTGCGACGTAGTCCTTCGGCTTGGTTTCGGACAGCGTCCTGAAAACGATCCGGCTTCAATTCGCCGCAATGTTCAATCACACCTTCGACGGAGCCGAACTGCTGCAACCATTTGGCTGCGGTCTTAGGCCCGACGCCGTTGACTCCGGGGATGTTGTCGGAAGTGTCGCCCACGATCGCCAGGTAATCGGCTATCTGGCTAGGAGGTACGCCGAATTTTTCCGTTACCCCCGCTGCATCGAGCACACGCCAGCCCAGCTTCGGATTGGCGGTGGGCGGCGGGAGAAGAATCTTCACGTGATCGTTGACTATCTGGGCAAAATCCTTGTCCGCGCTCACAATCAGAGCTTCGTGACCGGCAGCGGCAAGCGCCTTTGCCTGAGAGGCAAGAAGGTCGTCGGACTCGACCCCGTTCAACTCGACACCGACAAGACCCATCGCACGGGTGAGTGATTTCACGTACGGCAGCTGCAGCACGAGCGCAGCCGGCATTTCTTCGCGGTGAGCTTTATATTCCGGATGCAGGGCCAGTCTATCCTGGGCACCGCCGAGATCGAAAAAGACGAGTGTCGCTTCGGGCTTTTCTTGATCGATCAGTTTCCAAAGTGATTTCACCCAGCCGTGCAACGCATTCGTCGGGAAACCATCGGCGCGGGTGAGTTCCGGGATCGCGTGAAAACAGCGATATACGAGATTGAAGCCGTCGATCAAAAGCCATTTAGCCATGCGCCCCTAGCGAACGCTGTCTGGAGGAGGGCGCAAACTCGAAATGCTAAAACCACGCAGTCTCCATGCTCTCTCCTTTGGGTTTCGAGCCGCCCCGCCGTTAGTTACAGACTCGAGTTTTCACCGGCGGCCAATGGACGGATTGCTTTCGGCAGCAATACCTCTGAACTTTAGCCGCACTTCGACGAACCTCTCACCCGCTTTATTTTCTATGAAACAACTTCGTATTGGCATTGTGGGTACAGGTTTCATCGCGCCGTTTCACTTTCAAGGTTTTCGCCCCTGGCCAGACGCAAAAATCGTTGGGATGTGCACTCACTCCAATCGCAGTAAGCTGCAGCAAATGTGTGCCGAATGGCATATCAACGCTCACGACAGTTTCGAACAGATGGCTGAAGATCCGGGAGTCGATGCTCTCATCCTCGGAAGTATCAATCCCGAGCACTTCACACAGATCATGACCGCGCAGAAACTCCGCAAGCCGGTCTTGGTCGAAAAACCTGTCGTGACCACTCTGCAAGAACTCGACCTCATTCGCGCCAGTGTAGCCCAAACCGGCGTTCCTGTTGTTCCAGCGCACAATTTTATTTATCGGGGCGCAGTGAAAGCCGGACGCGAGGTCATGCGCAGTGGCTTGCTTGGGCAGATAATATATAGTTCGTTTATCAGCAATCACACGATATCGTCTGATCATGCTGCGGGCTGGCGGGCCAAACTTGCTCTCGGTAGTGGCGGCGCGCTCATGGACAGCGGACATCATCAGGTGTACCAGTCCATCGGATTCATGGGAACACCTGTCGCCCTGCACGCTTTCAAATCTCAACGCGTCTTGACGGACATGGAAGGCGAGGACGTTGCGCACGTTCAGGTGCAATATGCAAACGGAGCCATTGGTACGATCGTCCAGTCGTGGACGAACAATAATGGCAGTCCCGTCGACGGTATCCGAATTGTGGGCACAAACGGTGCACTCCAAATCACCGACGGACTTTACGTGAATGGTATCAAACAAAACTCAGACGCCGACTACGCGAATTCATTCGTCCATCAGGCCCGGGCGTTTCTCGATGTCGTGCTGAAAGGAGCCACGCCCGAGTCCTCTCTCGACGATGCCCGCGACACGCTGCAATTGATTCTACTGGCCTACCAAAGCGCTGCAACCAACACGGTTTTGCCTTTTCAACCGCAACGGTAAAAGCCAGGAGCACCCGACTCTTTCACCCTGACAGCTACTCGTTGGATGATTCGATGACCGCTGTGTAGAGGCCCAACCACTATCGATGTGCATAGAAATAGCCACCTCATCTTCGTCGGTCAAACGTGAGTGCAACAACAGCGCCCGCCAATCTCGACGCTGCGTCGCATTATAGCCATCCTGCTATTCCTTGAACTCCTCCGACCAGATACGGAACAGAACCGGGTGCATTGTTCGTGTAACTTTGTTGTTTCTTTCTATGGCTAACCTTCTTCCTCTCTGCGCACAGAATTCGCCTTTGTTCCAAAATCCAGACGCTCCGACTGAGGCGCGAATCACTGATTTGCTCTCGCGAATGACACTCGAGGAAAAGATCGATTGTTTGGGAACGCATCCTGACGTACCGCGGCTGAGCGTAAAAGGTTCGCCGCATATCGAGGGTTATCACGGCGTGGCTCAAGGCGGTCCAAGCAATTGGGGACAACGCAATCCGACCCAAACCACTCAATTTCCCCAAGCCTACGGGTTGGGCGCTACGTGGGATCCCGAGCTCCTTCAAAAGGTCGCTGAGCAAGAAGCGATCGAGGCGCGGTTTCTTTTCCAAAGCCCGAAGTACAACCGCTCCGGACTCGTCGTGCGTGCGCCCAACGCCGATCTCGCCCGCGATCCGCGCTGGGGTCGCACAGAAGAGTCTTACGGAGAAGACGCGTTTCACGTCGGCACGCTCGCGGTCGCATTTGTACATGGGCTTCAGGGAAGTGATCCGCGTTATCTCAGGACGGCCGCGCTGACCAAACATTTTTTGGCGAACAGCCAGGAAGATACACGCGAAAGCGGCTCATCGAACTTCGACGAACAACTCTGGCGCGAATATTACGCCAAACCTTTTGAGATGGCAGCTGCAGCCGGAGCTCCTGCCATGATGGCCGCCTATAATTCGGTGAACGGCACGCCAGCTCACGTTCACCCGATGCTACGTGATATCGTGATGAAAGAATGGGGCGTCAACGGCATCATCTGCACCGACGGCGGAGGACTGCGCCTTTTGGTTTCGGCGCACAAAGCGTTTCCCGATCTGCCTTCGGCTGCCGCTGCCTGCATCAAGGCTGGCATAAACCAATTTCTCGATAAACAAAAGGAGCCTGTC
>Ga0302321_100001814_pt1 | contig 18243 bp, 16 predicted proteins | sample Fen_T0_1_FD_202505 | JGI IMG/M metagenome (GOLD analysis project Ga0302321, IMG submission 202505) | Peat permafrost microbial communities from Stordalen Mire near Abisko, Sweden - Fen_T0_1 | ecosystem: Environmental > Terrestrial > Soil > Wetlands > Permafrost | place: Sweden: Abisko...
TGATCATGGACTTCAGCGGGCACCGCCGCGGTCGCCGGAGCAGCCGTGGACCCGGCGTGGACCCGGCGTGGACCCGGCGTGGACCCGAGCACGGACCCGGCAGGGAAGCAGGCGCGCCGAAGTCCATGATCACGGTGAAGTCCATGATCACGGAGAGCGAGGGGCGAGGGTCGGCCGAAGGGGTGGTTCTCGGCGTGACGGCTCGACGCGTGCGCGCGAGCCGCCGATCAGGGGCCATGACCGGCTCTCCTGACACGATCGACGCTCCGATCAGCGGCATGGTCGACACGATGGGCGACACCGCGGTCGACGCCGCGGTCGACGCCGCCCTCCGGCTGCGCCTGGACCGGCTCGGGCTGCCCGAGCTCGTCGCCGAGCTGACCCACGACGACTGGCTGCGCATCACCGCCCGCCTCGCCGACCCGATGGCCACCGACTCGCGGAGCAACTACGCCGCCTGGCTGCGCCGGCAGGCGAGCGCCTGGACCGCCGTCCGGCTGCCCGCCGTCCACGTCGCCGCGCCGGGCTGGCCGCTGGCCTCGGTGCGCCCGCAGTGCCTGGACGTCGTCGGGCTCATCGTCGCGGACCTGCGCGAGCTCTCCCCCCGCAACCGCCCCAGCATCGTCCCGGCCCAGCCGAACGGGCACGACATGCCGCCCCACGGCACCCTGATCGCGGCGGCGCTGCTGTGCCGGCGGGTCGCCGAGCGGTCCGCCGCCCTGCTCCCGACGGCCGAGGCGCTCTCCGCCGGGACGACGGCCACCGGCACCGCCACCCGCTACCTGGCCCGCTGCGTCGACCTCAGCGAGCGCGCCGGCGGGCTCGACCGCGAGCTGAGCGACTGGGTCGACGGCGCCAGCGAGGCCGAGCTCGCCGACGCGCTCGGCCAGTCCCGGCGGTTCACCGCCCGGCTCGCCGACGCGCTGGAGTCCGCCACCCGCACCGGCTGGTGACCCGCGCCCGCCGGGGGCGGCCGGGCGACCCGCTCAAGCAGGCAGCGCCTCCAGGCCGCGCGCCCGGCGGATCTGATCGACGATCAGCGCCATGCTCTGCGTCAGGCTGTAGTCCTTCGGCGTGAACACGGCGGCGACGCCGAGCGCCTCCAGCGCGTGCGCGTCGTCGTCCGGGATGATCCCGCCGACGACCAGCGGGACGTCGTCCAGCCCGGCGGCGCGCAGCCCGGCGAGCACCTGCGGCACCAGCTCCATGTGCGAGCCGGAGAGCACCGAGAGCCCGACGCAGTGCACGTCCTCGGCAACGGCGGCCGCCACGATCTGGGACGGCGTGAGCCGGATCCCCTGGTAGACCACCTCGAACCCGACGTCCCGGGCCCGGACGGCGACCTGCTCGGCGCCGTTGGAGTGCCCGTCGAGCCCGGGCTTGCCCACGAGCAGCCGCAGCCGGCTGCCGAGCTCCTCGCCGGTGCGCCGTACCGCCTCGCGCACGGCCGCGATCTCGGCGCCGCCCGCCGACGTCCCGACGCTGCCGCTGACGCCCGTCGGCGCCCGGTACTCCCCGAAAACCTCCCGCAGCGTGCCCGCCCACTCGCCCGTGGTCACGCCCGCGCGGGCGCACGCCAGCGTCGCCGGCACGAGCGGGACGCCGTTCTTGGCGTCCTCCGCGAGCCGCGCCAGCACCGCCTCGGTCGCCGCGCGGCCCGCCGGCGTCCCGTCGCGCTGCTCCCGCCACACGCGCAGCTTGTCGATCGCCTGCTGCTCGACCGCCGGGTCCACGGTCTGGATCGCGGTGCGCAGGTCGGCGGTGAGCGGGTTCGCCTCCGTCTCGGTCCACCGGTTGACGCCGACGACGACGTCCTCGCCGGCCTCGATCCGCTGCCGCCGGGTCGCGTGGGAGGCCACCATCGCCGACTTCATGTAGCCGCTCTCGACGGCGGCCACGGCACCGCCCATGGCCTGGATCTTGTCGATCTCCGCGCGCGCCCCCTCGACGATCGAGCGCACCTTGGCCTCGACCACCGGGGAGCCGTCGAACAGGTCGCCGTACTCCAGCAGGTCCGACTCGAACGCGAGCACCTGCTGGATCCGCAGGCTCCACTGCTGGTCCCAGGGGCGCGGCAGGCCGAGCGCCTCGTTCCAGGCGGGCAGCTGGACGGCGCGTGCCCGGGCCCGCTTCGAGAGCGTCACGGCCAGCATCTCCAGCACGATCCGCTGGACGTTGTTCTCCGGCTGCGCCTCCGTCAGCCCGAGCGAGTTGACCTGGACGCCGTACCGGAACCGCCGCTGCTTGGCGTCGGTCACGCCGTACCGGTCGCGGGTGATCTCGTCCCACAGCTCGACGAAGGCGCGCATCTTGCACATCTCCTCGACGAACCGCACGCCCGCGTTGACGAAGAACGAGATCCGCGCCACCACCTCGCCGAAGCGCTCGGGCGGCAGCTGGCCGCTGTCCCGGACGGCGTCCAGCACGGCGATCGCGGTGCACAGCGCGAAGGCGACCTCCTGGACCGGCGTCGCCCCGGCCTCCTGCAGGTGGTAGCTGCAGATGTTGGTCGGGTTCCACTGCGGCATCACCGCGACGGTGTACGCGACCATGTCGGTGATCAGCTTCAGGCTGGGCCCCGGCGGGAACACGTACGTCCCCCGCGACAAGTACTCCTTGATGATGTCGTTCTGCGTCGTCCCGGCGAGCGCCGCGACGTCCGCGCCCTGCTCCTCGGCCACCACCTGGTAGAGGGCGAGCAGCCACATCGCGGTCGCGTTGATCGTCATCGACGTGTTCATCCGGTCCAGCGGGATGCCGTCGAACAGCGCCCGCAGATCCCCCACGTGCGCGATCGGGACGCCGACCTTGCCGACCTCGCCGCGCGCCAGTTCGTCGTCGGAGTCGTAGCCGGTCTGGGTCGGCAGGTCGAACGCGACCGACAGCCCGGTCTGCCCCTTGGACAGGTTGCGCCGGTACAGGGCGTTGGACTCCGCCGGGCTGGAGTGGCCCGCGTAGGTCCGCATGAACCAGGGCCGGTCCCGCTCCGGGCGCTCCTGCGGCATGGGGGCCTCCTCGCCTCGGCGCTGCACGGCACGGGACCGCACGAGGGGCGTCGCGGCCGCCTCTCGCCCGAAGGTACCGGCGCCCGACGACGGCGAGCAGCCCCCGCACCGTGACCGCCGTCACCCGGACCACGGCCCGCCGTCCGCCCGGCCGCACCCCGCGGCGAAGATCTCCGCGCCGCTACTGCGCCGCTACTGCGCCGCGGCCCGCCCGATGGCGTCGGCGAGGACGTCGGCGACCTCGTTCGCCCACGGCAAGCGCGTCATCGTCAGGTGGTCGCCGGAGACCTCGACCGTGGTGACGTCCCCGGTGAGGAACGGCGCCCACCGCGCGCGCTGCTCCTTCTCCGGCGTCTGCGCGACGACGACGAGCGCCCGCCCGGCGTACGGCCGGCCCCGGTACCGCCGCCCGAGCTCGCCGCTCTGGTTGTAGAAGCGCCAGTGCTCCTCGCCGCCCGGCGTCGAGCGCAGCGCGGTCAGGGTGAGCCCGGCCGCGGACTTCAGCCGCTGCACCAGGCCGACGGGCTCGGCGGGCGGGTGGTCCTGCGGGTTCGGCGGGAAGGAGTCGAGGACGGCGAGCAGCCGCACCTCGTGGCCGGCCGCCGTCAGCTGCTGCACGATCTCGAAGGCCACCAGGCCGCCGAAGGAGTGCCCGGCGATCTGGTACGGACCCGTCGGCTGCACCTTCCGCAGCGCCGCGACGTGCCGGCGCGCCAGCGACTCCACCGAGCGGTCGGGCAGGCCGCGGCCCTCGAGCACGGGCGACTGCAGCGCCCAGGTCGGCTGGTCGGGCCCGAGCCGGCGCGCCCACGGCACGAAGGCGACCCCCATGCCACCACCGCCGGCGACGATGAACAGCGGCACCTGCGTCCCGTCGGACTGCAGCGGCACGAGCGAGCCGACGGTCGGGGTCGCCCGCTGCAGGAGCCGCGCGGCGAACTCCTTCAGCATCGGGGCCTGCACGAGCAGCGTGGTGGTGGCGACGTCCGCGGCGACGTTGAGGTCGGTCGTCAGGCGGGTGATGAGCGCCTCGGCGGCCAGGGAGTCGCCGCCGAGCTCGAAGAAGTCGTCCTGCAGGCCGACCCGCTCCAGCTCCAGGACGGCGGCCCAGATCTCGGCGACGAGTTCCTCCCAGCGCGTCAGCTCCTCGTGGCCGGCCGTCACCGGAGCCGGCGGCGTGGGCAGCGCCGAGCGGTCGATCTTGCCCCGGTCGGTGCGCGGGACGGCGTCGAGGAAGACCACGGTCTCGGGCACCATGTGCGCCGGCAGCGCGCCGCGCAGCGCGGCCCGGACGCCGGCCGCGGCCGGCCGCTCGGCGGTCGAGACGACGTACGCGACCAGGCGCATCCCGCCGTCCCGGTCGCGCGGCATCCCGACGACGACCGCCTCCTTGACCTCGGGGAGGGTGAACAGCGCCGCGTCGACCTCGCCCGGGTCGACAAGGTAGCCGCGGATCTTGACCGAGTGGTCCGCCCGGCCGACGATCTGCAGGCCGCCGTCGGGCAGGAAGCGCCCGACGTCGCTGGTGCGGTAGGTGCGGGTCCCGTCGGCGTTGGCGGTGAACGAGCGGGCGGTCGCCTCCGGGTCACCCCAGTAGCCCAGTGCGACGTAGGGCGCGGTCACCGTGACCGTGCCGGTCTCGCCGTCGGCCACCGGGGCGCCGTCCGAGCCGACCAGCCCGAGCCGGGTGTCCCCCACCCCGTGCCCGGCCGGCAGGGCGCCGTCGGTGAGGGCCAGCCCGGCGGGCACCGGGTGCTCGGAGATCATGCCGGTCTCGGAGGAGCCGTACCGGTGCCGGATCACGCAGCCGGCCGGCAGCAGCGGGCGCAGCGCCTCGACGTCCCGGGCGTAGGCGGCCTCGCCGGCCACGTTGACCGAGCGCAGGCTGACCAGGGATGCCGGGTCCGGCGCGCTCGCCACGAACGCACGCAGGATCGGCGGGCTGGCGATCATGACGGTGGCCCGGTTGGCGGCGATCCAGCCGGGCAGGGTCGCGATGCCCCGCGACCGGGCGTCGTACAGGCGCATCGTGGCCCCGACCAGCAGGCCGTGGACAGTCGTCGTCAGGCCGGCGTGGAAGGCCATCGGCAGGGTGTGCGCGATGACGTCGTCCGCGCCGTAGCAGCCGTTGGCGAGCGCACTGTTCCAGGCGTCGCGGGCGAGCATCCGGTGGCAGTTCGCGACCGGCTTCGGCCGCCCGGTCGAGCCGGAGGTGAAGGCCAGCGCCGCCGCCGACGCCGGGTCGGGCGGGTCCCGGAAGAGCTCCGCGGCGTCGACGTCGCCGACGTCCCGGCGGGGGACGACGGCCCGCTCGACCAGCGCGGACGCGACCTGCTCGTTCGCGGTGTCGGCCACCACGAGCCGGACGCCGCCGCGCTCGACGAACTGACGCAGCCGCGGGGCCGGGGTCCTGGGGTCGAGCACGAGCACCGGATGCCCGGAGGCGACGACGCCGAGCAGCGCGGCCACGGCCCAGACGTCGTGGGAGTACAGCACGCCGACCGGCTCGGGGCTGCCGAACACCTCGGGACCGCCCGGCGCGGCGGGCGGGTCGAGGGCCGCCACCGCGGCCCGCACGGCCACCAGCACCCGGGCGGCCTCGGCCGCGACCTGCGCGAAGGTCAGCTCGTCGGCGCCGTCCGCCACGGCGAGGGCCTGCGGCTGGGCCGCCACGACCTCCATGAACCGGGCGATCACGCCGTCCGGCGCGTCGTGACGGGTCAGCCGACGCACCGGGCGCGCCGTCACCGGGGCGCCCGGCCAGGGGGACGACGTCATGGTGTCCGCTGCGTCTGGCACGTCCGGGAGGCTACCGGACATCGGTGTCTAGCCGATTTCGGAGTCCACGTAGCACCAGCGCCACGCCTCGCCCAGCTCGATGCTGCGGATCACCGGGTGCCGGCTGTCGTCGTAGTGCGCCTGCGCGTGCCGCCGCGGCGAGGACTCGCAGCAGGCGACGTGCCCGCACCGCAGGCACATGCGCAGGGCGACCCAGGCGCGCTCGTCGATGGCCACGCAGTCCTGGCAGACGTCGGTCACGGCCGGGACCGCGCCGAGCCGCTCCGTGCGCAGGTGCTCGCACCCGTCCCCCGGACCGGGGGCCCGCAGGTCCTCGGTGTCGGCCGAGCCGGCCACGCTCTCGGCGAAGGCGGTGAGCATGGCCTCCTCGGCGTCCAGACGCTCCAGGACGCCCTCGAGCACCTCGGCCGGCACCGCGCCCGAGCGGTGGACGTCGACGACGACCTTGCGCTCGGCGTCCAGCATGGCCACGCGCAGCCGGCGGAAGGCCCGGGACGGCGTCTCGGCCCCCGGATCGCTCATGGCCAGGCGCTCCCAGACCGAGTGCGCGATCCGCTCGCCCCAGCCGTCGAGGCTCGCCACGACGTCCCCCGGGGCCGGGCGCCCGTCACGCTCCTCCTGGCTCGCCGTCTCCTCGGCCAGGCGCTCGCGCCCGGCGTCGACCGCGCGCTGCAGAACGAGGGCCTGCTGGAGGGCGTCCTGGCCGGGATCCGGCCCGCGCACGCCCAGCGCGCGGACCAGGGCCGGCAGCGTCGACCCCTGCACCAGCAGGGTGGCGGCGACCACGCTGAACGCGGCGAGCAGCAGGGCGGGCCGCTGCGGGAAGTCCCGCGGGAGACCGAACGCGGCCGCCAGCGTCACCACGCCGCGCATCCCCGCCCAGGACAGGACCGCGACGCCCCGCCAGGGCGGGCGCGGCTCGGCCCGCGCCACCGCCGGGATCAGGTGCGGCAGGTAGGTGGCCGGGAACATCCAGACGATCCGGACGACGATCAGCGTCGCCGTCACGACCAGGCACAGCGTCAGGATGCTCAGGTTGGCCGTGGTGCTGTCCATCGCGTCGGTGACCAGGCGGCGCAGCTGCAGCCCGATCAGCAGGAACACCGCCGACTCGAGCAGGAAGTCCACCGTGCGCCAGATCACCCGCTCGGTGACCCGGGACGCCGCCGACTGGATCTCCGGCGAGCGGTGCCCGAGCATCAGCCCGGCCATGACCACGGCGAGCACCCCGGAGCCGTGCAACGACTCCGCCAGCAGGTAGCCCGCGTACGGCACGAGCAGCGACAGCGTGGTGTCGAGCACCGGGTCGCTGACCCGCCGCCGGATCGGCGTCGCGACGGCCGCGATCAGCCAGCCCGCTCCCGCCCCGACGGCGACCGCGAGCAGGAAGGTGCCGGAGACCTCCAGCAGGCTCACCCCGGCGCCGAGCGCAGCCACCGCCGAGCGCAGCGTGACCAGCGCCGTCGCGTCGTTGAGCAGGCTCTCGCCCTCCAGCAGCTGGACCACCTTGCGCGGCATCCCGACGCGCCGGGCGACGGCGGTGGCCGCCACGGCGTCCGGCGGCGAGACGATCGCGCCCAGCGCGACCGCCGCGGGCCACGGCAGGTCCGGCATGACCAGCCGGGCGGCGACCGCGACCGCGAACGCCGACACCAGCACCAGCGCCACCGACAGCAGCCCGATGGCGCGACGGTGCCGGCGGATGGTGACGAACGGTGTCCGGATCGCCGTCGTGTAGAGCAGCGGGGGCAGGACCCCGACGAGCACCAGCTCCGGATCGAGCTCGTAGGCCGGCACCCCGGGGACCAGGCTCGCCACCAGCCCCACCGCGGTGAGCACCAGCGGGGACGACAGGCCCACCCGGGCGGAGAAGCCGGACACGGTCGCCCCGACCGCCAGCAGGGCTACGAGCTGAACGGCCGCGTGCACGCACGGACTATGGCACGCCCGCGCCCCTCGAGCACCCCCACCCCCGCCGTGATCATGAACTTTGGCGTGAAGTCCATGATCACGACGGAGGGGGCTCAGGCGACGGCGGGCTCCACGGTGAGCAGCCGGTGCAGGCGGGTGGCCCGCAGCAGGCGCAGCTGGCGGGGCGGGACGTCGGTCAGGACCAAGCGCCGGCCGGCCTGCCGGGCCCGGCGGTTGGCGCCGACCAGGACGCCGAGACCGCTCGCGTCCCAGATCTCCAGGCGGCCGACCTGCAGCTGCAGGTCGCCGACGCCGGCCGCCACGATGTCGTGCAGGAGGGCCCGCGCCACCGGCGCGCTGCGGGCGTCGAGCCGGCCCGACAGCACGACCTCGGTCCCGCTGCGGACAACCTCGATCTGCAGATCCGTCGCCATGCCACCCCCCCAGCCCACGTCACGGCCTCCGGCGCCGCGCCTTCCGCTCACCTGCAGACGCCCCACGACTCCAGAAGGTTGCGCCCGGCAGGGCAGGAACCTCATCCGATGCCGCTACGTGACGTCACGAGTGCACGGCTGAAGGTTACCCGACATATAGCGTCACCGGCAGTCACGCACCGTGGAGATTTTGTGCGGGACCGCACCGTGCCGGTCGCGGGCACCGCCGGCGGGCGTCACACTCGCAGCATGAGGCCGTGGGGCAGCCTGTCCTTCCTGTTCGCACCGCTGATGGCCTTCCTGGCCCTCGGGGTGCTGGCCCTGCTGCTGCGCTGGGCGTTCTCGTCCGGGCACTCGCTCGTCGCCCGCCGCCCGAAGGCCGGGCTCTCCACCGAGTACGGCCTGCTCGTGCCGATCGCCCAGCCGTCGACCGTGATCCAGGCCGAGGTCCTGCGCCGCCACCTGGTCTCCCACGGGATCCGCGCCACGTTGGCGCCCGCCATCGACGGTCCGACCGTCCTGGTGTGGCCCCAGGACGTCGCGATCGCGCAGGAGATCCTGCGCACCGACCCCCCGGCCACCCTCCGCTGACCGGCGCCAGAGGGCGCCCGGCGCCAGAGGGCGCCTGGCCTCAGAGGTAGGTGTACTCCGGCAGCACGACCCGCACGACGTCGGCGCCCAGGGCGCGCAGCGCGACGTCCATCTCGGCGTAGCCACGGTCGACGTGCTGGGCGCCGGCCACGATCGTCTCCCCCTCGGCCACCAGCCCGGCGAGGACGAGCGCGGCCCCGGCCCGGATGTCGCTCGCCTCCACCGGCGCCGCCGACAGCTGCGGCACCCCGCGCACGAGCGCGTGATGGCCGTCCACCTTGACCTGCGCACCGAGCCGGGCGATCTCCTGCACGAACCGGAACCGGGCCTCGAACAGGTTCTCCGTCACCATCGCGGAACCGTCGGCGATCGCGTCGAGCGCGATGACGAACGGCTGCAGGTCCGTCGGGAAGCCCGGGTACGGCAGCGTCGCCACGTCGATCGCACGCGGCCGCGCCGGCCCCTTGACCCGGAACCCGTCCGGCAGCTCGCTCACCGCCGCGCCCGACGCCTCCAGCTTGTCGACGACCATGGCCAGATGCCCGGTCTCGCCGTTGCGGATGACGACGTCCCCGCCGGTGATCGCGGCCCCGAAGGCCCAGGTCGCCGCGACGATCCGGTCCGGGACGACACGGTGCTCGACCGGGTGCAGCTTCGTCACGCCGTCCACGCGCAGCGTCGACGTCGCCACGCCCTCGACCGTCGCGCCCATCCGGCGCAGCATCCGGCACAGGTCGACGATCTCCGGCTCGCGGGCGGCATTGTCGATCACCGTGGTCCCGCGGGCCAGCACGGCCGCGGTCAGCAGGTTCTCCGTGGCCCCGACGCTCGGGAAGTCCAGCCGGACCGTCGTCCCGGTGAGCCCCGTCGGCGCCTGCGCGACGAGGTAGCCGTGGTCCACCCGGACGTTCGCGCCCAGCGCGCTCAGGCCGCTGATGTGCAGGTCCAGGCCGCGCGAGCCGATCGCGTCGCCGCCGGGCAGCGCGACGTCCGCCCGCCCGCACCGGGCCACCAGGGGCCCCAGCACGCAGATCGAGGCCCGCATGGCCCGCACCAGGTCGTAGTCGGCGCGATGGCTCGGCTCGTCGGGCACGTCGATGCTGACGACGCCGCCCGCCCGGTCGTGCTCGACGCCGCAGCCCAGCCGGCGCAGCAGCTCGGCCATGATCCGGACGTCGAGGATGTCCGGGACGTCGACCAGCGTGCTCGTCCCCTCCGCCAGCAACGCCGCGGCCATCAACTTCAGCACGCTGTTCTTCGCACCCGGCACGCGCACCGATCCCTCGAGGCGCGCACCCCCGACCACCCGCAACGCCTCCACGCCGTCGATGGTACGCACCGCGCGGACCACTCGGTGCCGCTCGGCGCCGCTCCCACCCGGCACGGGTCGGCGCGACCGCGGGGCCGTAGGGTGGCGTCATGGTGAACCTCACCCGGATCTACACGCGTACCGGTGACGACGGGACGACCTCCCTCGGCGATTTCAGCCGGACGTCGAAGAACGACCTGCGCCTCATCGCGTACGCGGACGTCGACGAGGCCAACAGCGCGATCGGCGTCGTCCTGGCGACCGCGGCGGAGGGCCTCGATCCCGCCGTCGCCACGTTGCTGCGGCGCATCCAGAACGATCTGTTCGACGTCGGCGCCGACCTGTGCACGCCGCTCTCGGACCGGCAGGCCGAGCACCCGCCGCTGCGCGTGACCCAGGACTACATCGAGGGCCTCGAGGCCGCCTGCGACGTCCACAACGACCCGCTGCCGCCCCTGCGCTCGTTCATCCTCCCCGGCGGCACCCCCGCCGCCGCCTACCTGCACGTCGCACGGACGGTCAGCCGGCGCGCGGAGCGGGCCGTCTGGGCAGCCATCGAGCACTACGGCACCGAGCCGGACGGCGGGGTGAACCCGCTCACCGCCCGCTACCTCAACCGGCTGAGCGACCTGCTGTTCATCCTGTGCCGCACCGCCAACGGCACCGACGGCGACATCCTCTGGGCGCCGGGCGGCGGCCGCTGAGCCACCAAGACCCTGTCGTGATCATGCGCGGTTGAACATCAGAACGATCGGTGTTCAACCGCGCATGATCACGACGAGGACCTGGTGTGTCAGGCGACGCTGCTGATGTGCTGGCCCGGCGGGGCCGACTCCAGCCACGCCGCCAGGCCGTTGTAGGCGCCCTCGCTCATCGCGAGCTCCACGATCGAGGGGCCGTAGCCGCAGCGGACGACGACCCAGCCCGGCAGCACCGAGTGCGACTCCACGGCGTCCGGGTCGCGCCGTTCGAGGATGACCAGGCGCTGGCGGGTCAACGTCTCGGCGGCCCGCAGCCGGACGGCGAACACCCGGAACCAGTCGAGCCGGTCGTCGCCGTAGCGGGCGATGCCGTGCCGCCAGTGGCCGCGCTGCCGGATCGTCTCGTGGCGCAGCGAGCAGTCGAACGTGCCGAGGCCGCGGGTCAGGACGGTGCGCCGTCCGAAGATCAGGAGCAGCGCCGCGAACGCCGCCGCGAACAGGACCACCAGCACGACGGCGACCGGGACGAGGAACTCTCCCATGCCGCCGCTCCCACCGCTCTCAGCGCGCCGGGGTTCCGGCGATGGCGGCGTTGTCGGACACGAGCGTGATGCGGTCGTGCTCGACGGAGAGGAAACCCCCGTCGACCGTGGCCGTCACCACCTCGCCCGAGACCGGCTCGATCTTCACGTCACCCGACGCCAGCACCGCGAGGACCGGCGCGTGGCCCGGGAGGATGCCCAGGTCCCCGTCGACGGTGCGCACCACGACGATCGACGCCTCGCCGGACCACACCCTGCGGTCCGCGCTGACGAGCTCGACCTGAAGGGGCACCTGCTACCTCCGGAACATCGGACACCGGACGCCCGTCGCCGGGCGTGCGATGCGGGCCTGGGCCAACGATAGCCGGGTGGCCCCCGGTGCCGGGGGCGGCTCGGCCCGCTGGTACGACGAGTGGACGTTCAGGGACGGTGAGCGGGGTCACACTGAGTGGGGACCCCGCACACCCGCCCTGGTCATCGACCGGTCAGCTTGCGGTCAGCTACCGGTCTGCTTGCGGATCGCGGCGGCCTTGCGCTCGACGTCGTCGAGCCCGCCGCACATGAAGAAGGCCTGCTCCGGCGTCGAGTCGTACTCGCCGTCCGCGATCTTCGTGAAGGCCTCGATGGTGTCCGCCAGGGGCACGAACGACCCGTCCAGACCGGTGAAGGTCTTCGCCACGAAGGTGTTCTGCGACAGGAAGCGCTCGATCCGGCGGGCCCGGTTGACGACGATGCGGTCCTCCTCGGACAGCTCCTCGACACCCAGGATCGCGATGATGTCCTGCAGTTCCTTGTTGCGCTGCAGGATCTGCTTGATCCGGATCGCGGTGCTGTAGTGCTCCGCCGAGATGTACCGCGGGTCGAGGATCCGCGACGTCGAGGTCAGCGGGTCCACGGCCGGGTAGATGCCCAGCGAGGCGACCGCCCGGGAGAGCTCCGTCGTCGCGTCGAGGTGCGCGAACGTCGTCGCCGGCGCCGGGTCGGTGTAGTCGTCCGCGGGGACGTACACGGCCTGCATCGACGTGATCGAGTGACCGCGTGTGGAGGTGATGCGCTCCTGGAGCACGCCCATCTCGTCGGCCAGGGTCGGCTGGTAACCCACCGCGCTCGGCATGCGGCCGAGCAGCGTCGAGACCTCCGAGCCGGCCTGGGTGAACCGGAAGATGTTGTCGATGAAGAGCAGCACGTCCTGCTTCTGGACGTCGCGGAAGTACTCCGCCATCGTCAGCGCCGACAGCGCGACGCGCAGGCGCGTGCCCGGCGGCTCGTCCATCTGGCCGAAGACCAGCGCCGTCTTCTCGATGACGCCCGTCTCGGTCATCTCCGCGATGAGGTCGTTGCCCTCACGGGTGCGCTCGCCGACGCCGGCGAACACCGACACGCCACCGAAGTTCTCGGCGACCCGGTAGATCATCTCCTGGATGAGCACCGTCTTGCCGACGCCCGCGCCGCCGAACAGGCCGATCTTGCCACCCAGCACGTACGGGGTGAGCAGGTCGATGACCTTGATGCCGGTCTCGAACATCTCGGTCTTGCTCTCGAGCTGGTCGAACGCCGGCGCCTTGCGGTGGATCGGCCAGCGCTCCTTGACATCGAGGCGCTCGCCGTCCTTGAGGTTCAGGCACTCGCCGATCGTGTTGAAGACGTGACCCTTGGTGATGTCCCCCACCGGCACCGAGATGGCCTCGCCGGTGTCGGTGACCGGGGCACCGCGCACCATGCCGTCGGTGGGCTGCATCGAGATCGCCCGCACCAGGTTGTCGCCCAGGTGCTGGGCGACCTCCAGGGTCAGCCGACGCGTCGACTCGCCGAGCTGGACGTCGACGTGCAGGGCGTTGTAGATCTCCGGCATGGCGTCCGCCGGGAACTCGACGTCGACGACCGGGCCGATGACGCGGGAGACCCGGCCGACGCCGGCAGCGCCGGTGGCGGGCGTCTCGAACTCTGTCGCAGTCATTCTCTACTCACTCACTCTCGCACCGGCGGGGCTGGAGGACAGTCGCATTCCGCGCAGACTCCATTGTGGACGCATCGGGCCTCACGAGCCCGCCTTGGCGTCGGCCAGAGCGTTCGCCCCACCGACGATCTCGCTGATCTCTTGGGTGATCTCGGACTGGCGCGCGGTGTTTGCCAGCCGGCTGTACTTCTTGATGAGCTCCTCGGCGTTGTCCGTCGCGGACTTCATCGCGCGCTGCCGGGCCGCCAGCTCGCTCGCGGCCGAGGCCAGCAGCGCGTTGAAGATGCGGCTCTCGACGTACTTCGGCAGCAGCGCGTCGAGGACCTCGCGGGCGGACGGCTCGAACTCGTACAGCGGCAGGACGTCGTCCGGCGCGGGCGGGTCCTCCCCCTCGACGACCTCCAGCGGGAGCAGCCGGACCACCTCGGGGACCTGCGTGACCATGTTGACGAAGCGGGTGTAGACGATGTGGATCTCGTCGACGCCGCCCTCGTCGTCATCGCGCAGGAAGGCGTCGATGAGCGTGTCCGCGATCTGCTTGGCGTCCGAGAACTGCGGCGCGTCCGAGAACCCGCTCCATTCCGCCTCGATCTCGCGCCGGCGGAACCGGTAGAACGCGATCCCCTTGCGCCCTGCGAGGTACGGCACGACCGTCTTGCCCTCGCTGCGCAGCAGCTCGGAGAGCTGCTCCCCCGCCTTGATCACGTTGGAGGAGTACGCCCCGGCCAGCCCGCGGTCGGAGGTGACGAGCAGCACGGCGGCCCGGCTGACCTCGCGTTTCTCCGTGGTGAGCGGGTGGTCCTCGTTCGAGTAGGTCGCCACCGCGGAGACGGCCCGGGTGATCGCACGCGCGTACGGCCCGGACGCCGCGGTGCGCTGCTGCGCCTTGACCATGCGTGACGTCGCGATGAGCTCGAACGCCCGGGTGATCTTCTTCATCGCCTGGACCGATTTGACCTTCGACCGGTAGACGCGGAGCTGGGCTCCCATGTCGTCCTCCTCCCGTGTGTGCCGTGCGCCGGATCAGCCGCGCTTCTGGCGGACGATCTTCTCCTGCTCGACCTCGGACTCCTCGAGCGCCTCGGACTCCTCGACGCCCACCCCGGCGAGCTGCTTGCCCGCACCGGTCTGGAAGGAGCGCTTGAAGTCCACGACGGCCTGCCTGAGCGTCTCGACGGTCTCGTCGGACACCTCGCGCGTCTCCCGGATCGTGTCGAGGATCTTGGTGTTGCGGCGCAGGTGGTCCAGCAGCTCGCGCTCGAAGCGGGTGACGTCCTCGACGGGGACGGCGTCGAGCTCGCCCGACGTCCCGGTCCAGATGGAGACGGCCTGCTCCTCCATCGGGTACGGCGAGTACTGCGGCTGCTTGAGCAGCTCCACCAGGCGCGAACCGCGGGCCAGCTGCTGGCGGGAGGCGGCGTCCAGGTCGGAGGCGAACATCGCGAAGGCCTCCAGCCCGCGGAACTGCGCCAGGTCGACCCGGAGCGAGCCGGAGACCTTCCGCATGGCCTTGGTCTGCGCCGAACCGCCCACCCGGGACACCGACACGCCGACGTTGATCGCGGGGCGGACGTTCGCGTTGAACAGGTCCGACTCCAGGAACAGCTGGCCGTCGGTGATCGAGATGACGTTCGTCGGGATGTAGGCCGAGATGTCGTTGGCCTTGGTCTCGACGAAGGGCAGGCCGGTCATGGACCCGCCGCCCAGCTCGTCCGACAGCTTCGCGCAGCGCTCGAGCAGGCGGCTGTGCAGGTAGAACACGTCGCCGGGGTAGGCCTCGCGGCCCGGCGGGCGGCGCAGCAGCAGGGAGACCGCGCGGTAGGCCTCGGCCTGCTTGCTCAGGTCGTCGAAGACGATGAGGACGTGCTTGCCGGCGTACATCCAGTGCTGGCCGATGGCCGAGCCGGTGTACGGCGCCAGGTACTTGAAGCCCGCCGGGTCGGACGCCGGGGCCGCGACGATCGTCGTGTACTCCAGCGCACCGGCCTCGTCCAGCGCCCGGCGCACCGAGGCGATGGTCGAGCCCTTCTGGCCGATGGCGACGTAGATGCAGCGCACCTGCTTGCTCGGGTCGCCCGAGGCCCAGTTGGCCTTCTGGTTGATGATCGTGTCCAGCGCGACGGCGGTCTTGCCCGTCTGGCGGTCACCGATGATCAGCTGACGCTGGCCCCGGCCGATCGGCACCATCGCGTCGATGGCCTTGATGCCGGTCTCCAGCGGCTCCTTGACGCTCTGGCGCTGGACGACGGTCGGCGCCTGCAGCTCCAGCGCGCGGCGTCCCTCGGAGGCGATGTCGCCGAGGCCGTCGATCGGGTTCCCGAGCGGGTCGACGACCCGGCCGAGGTAGCCGTCGCCGACGGGCACGGAGAGCACCTCGCCGGTGCGGCGCACCGGCTGGCCCTCCTCGATGCCGCTGAACTCGCCGAGGACGACGACGCCGATCTCCCGGACGTCGAGGTTGAGGGCCAGACCGAGCGAACCGTCCTGGAACTGCAGCAGTTCGCTGGCCATGACGCTCGGCAGGCCCTCGACGTGCGCGATGCCGTCACCGGCGTCGGCGACCCGGCCGATCTCCTCGCGGGAGGCCGCGCCCGGCTCGTACGACTGGACGAAGGCGTCCAGGGCGTCCCGGATCTCCTCCGGACGGATCGTGAGCTCCGCCATGGTGTGGGTCCCTGCTCTCTCTGCGTGTCTGCGGATCTACGCGGGTGGGGGGCTAGCGGGTCAGCCGGCGAGCCGGCGTCGGGCGTCGTCCAGGCGGGTGGAGATCGTGCCGTCCACGACCTCGCCGCCGACCTCGACACGGACGCCCCCGACCACGGCCGGGTCCACGTCCACGTTGAGCCGGATCGGCCGCCCGTACTGGCGCTGCAGGACGGCGGCGAGCCGGCCGCGCTGCTCCTCGGTGAGCGGCAGCGCCGCCACCACGTGCGCCACCAGCTGACGACGGCGGGCGGCGGCCGCCTCGACGTACCCCTCGAGAACCTGCTCGGTGCGCAGGCCGCGGGGCCTGGCCGCGGCCTGGACGGCGAGCCGGACGGTCTCGGGAGCGGTGCGGCGCCCCAGCAGGGTGCGGACGAGGTCCGCCTTGCGGTCACCGCCCTCGCTGCGGGTCGAGAACGCGTCCCGCAGGCCTTGGTCGCCGGCCACCGTGCGGCCGAAGCGGAACAGCTCGTCCTCGACGTCGTCCAGGCGGCCCGCCCGCTCCGCCCCGGCGAGGACGGCGCTGACGGCGTAGCTCTCGACGGCGTCGACCAGGTCGCCGGTGCGGGCCCAGCGGCCGCGCACCAGGCCGGCGAGCAGGTCGACGGTCGCGCCGTCCACCTGGCCGCCGAACAGCCGGTTGACCAGGCCCGCCTTCGCGTCGCCGTCCCGGGAGGGGTCGGTGAGGGCCCGGCGCAGCGCCGGGTTGACGGACAGCAGGTCGGTGACGGCGAACAGCTCCTCGCCGACGGCCGACGGGTCACGACCGGCAGCGGTCAGGAGCGCCTCGAGGCTCTCCTGACCCGCCGCGAAGGTCGCGCGGCTGATGCCCTGCATCAGGACGTCCGGGCTTCGAGGTCGGCGAGGAAGCCGTCGACGACGCGACGCTGGCGCGCCTCGTCCTCCAGGGACTCCCCGACGATCCGGGAGGCCAGGTCGATCGAGAGCCGACCGACCTCCTGGCGCAGCTGGACGATCGCCTGCTGGCGCTCGGCCTGGATCTGCTGCGACGCCGCGGTCGTGATGCGCTCGGCGTCCTCGGCGGCCCGCTGCCGGATCTCGGCCGCGATGACCGCGGCCTCCTCCGACGCCTGCTGGATGATCCGGGCGCGCTCGGCCCGGGCGTCGGCCAGCTCGCTGCGGTACTGCTCCAGCGCGGCCGACGCCTCCGCCTGGGCGATCTCCGCCTTGCGGATGCCGCCCTCGATCGCCGCGGTCCGCTCGGCGAACATCTCCTCGAAGCGGGGCACGACGAACTTCGCGAAGACCCAGTAGGCCACCGCGAAGAACAACAGGCCGATGATCAGCTCGGCCGGGTGCGGGATGATGGGCAGCTTGCCGCCCCAGCCGTTGTCCTCGGCTGCGACCACGGATAGCGCGATCACGGATCCGTCCTCACTCTCTCGTCGCGTGCAACGGGCGGGTGGAGCCGGTTACGGCTTCAGGCCGTTGAAGACGAAGGCGAAGACCAGGCCCAGCAGCGCGAGGAACTCGGTCAGCGCGAAGCCGGTGAAGGCGATCGTCTGAAGCATGCTCCGCGACTCGGGCTGACGAGCCACGCCGTTGATGTACGCGGCGAAGATGAGACCCACGCCGATACCGGGGCCGATGGCGGCGAGACCGTAGGCCAGGAGCGTGATGTTGCCTGTCATTCCGGGTGTCCTTTCGGATACGGGGACTTGCGCGAGTTCGCGGACGCGAGGGTGATCGGTGGAACGGTCAGTGCTCGTCGGCGACTGCGCCGGCGATGTACAGGGCGGCGAGCAGGGTGAAGATGTACGCCTGCAGGAACTCCACCAGGACCTCGAAGAACGACATCACGATCGCGAAGGCGAACGAGATGACACCGCTGACCTTGATGGCGGGAGCCCCGTGGAGCAGGAGGTACTCGCCGCCGACGGTGAAGATCAGCAGCAGCAGGTGACCGGCGAACATGTTGCCGAAGAGCCGCAGCGCGAGGCTCACCGGACGGCTGATGAAGTAGGTGATGAACTCCAGCAGGAACATCAGCGGCCGCAGCCACCCCGGGACGCCCGGGGGCACCAGCGACTTCATGTAGCCGAGGAAGCCCTTCCGCCGGAAGGCGACGGTCTGGTAGACGACGTACACGACGAGCGTCAGGGCGATCGGGAACCCGATGCGGCTGAACGAGGGGAACTGGACGAACGGGATGACGCCGGCCAGGTTGTTCAGCAGGATCATCAGGAACATGGTTAGCAGCATCGGCACGAACTTCAGGAAGTCCTTGCTGCCGATGATGTCCCGGGCGAGGCTGTTGCGGACGAGGCCGT
>Ga0302321_100001815_pt1 | contig 18239 bp, 9 predicted proteins | sample Fen_T0_1_FD_202505 | JGI IMG/M metagenome (GOLD analysis project Ga0302321, IMG submission 202505) | Peat permafrost microbial communities from Stordalen Mire near Abisko, Sweden - Fen_T0_1 | ecosystem: Environmental > Terrestrial > Soil > Wetlands > Permafrost | place: Sweden: Abisko...
GCGTGTAGAAATGAATTTCCCGACGATTCTGTCGGACGCGCTGGCGTACCGGGACGGCCTCTTGCAGCCGGAGGATGCCTGCGTTCGTGTGGTCGCTGGCGCCGCGGACGACGTCCCCGGGCTGATCGTCGATCGCTTCGGACGGCTGGTCGTCTGCTCGGACTACAATCCAGATGGGCAGGGTGAGTTATGGATGGCCGCTCTTGAGTCGGCATTTCCCGGACGTTCGATTCTTCTGCGCTGGCGGGTCCAAGAGGGAGATCAAGGATTGCAACTTCGCTGGGGAGGACTTCCCGCGCTCGAGCACATCGTCGCCGTCGAAGACGGGCTCCGGTTCGAAATCGGCACCGATCCCAGGCACGACTTCGGGCTCTTTCTCGATGGGCGGGCGGCGCGCAGCCGCGTGCGGGAACTGGCGCGTGGGGGATTGGTGCTGAATCTTTTCTGCTACGCCTGCGGTTTTGGAGTTGCGGCGCGGGCCGGTGGCGCACGCGACGTGGTGAACGTGGATCCCGAGCGTAGCTACCTTAGCTGGGGACGGCGCAACGCCGCGCTGAACGGTACCGATTTCCGGGTGGTCCCCGATACCGCGCAAGCTTTCTTGCGACGCTGGCGCCGCCGCGCCGAACGTGGCAAGGCCGAGCATTTCGACGTGGTGGTCACGGATCCGCCCGCCTTTGGCGTGGGCCGGGGCGATGATCGCGTCCTGCGGAAGTTCTGGCCCGAGCTCCTGGAATCCATCGCCGCGTTGGAACCCGCGCAGGCGGTGCTTCTGTGCAACGACAAGGCCTACCGCGGGTACGAGGACTTCGAGGCCACCGTGCAGGCGGCCTTGGGTGTTGCCTACGAGGTAAACACCGTGCCGCAGGGTCGTGAGATTCTCGGACGCCAGCCTGACCGTCGCGACCCCTGGTACGAGCCCCCGCGTGTGCTTCACGCGCGACGGCGGTAGCGCACGCGCGGCAGTTGCGCGGCCAGCACATCGTAGGCCTGACGCGAGATCTGGCGGCGCACATGGGTCAGCTCGTACCAGATCTTGGCTTCGTTCTCTTCGGCCATTGCAAGCCTGGCCAGGTCCAAGCGCGCGGGCGGCTTCACCGGCGTCGTGCCCAGAAGTTGGCCGCGCGCTTGACCCGATAAATCCCGAAAGACGCTGCTGCCGAAATGGTCGTAGTAGAAAGTCGTGTGGGCGGTGGACAAGGAGCCTGCCCAGGGATAGCTGCGCAAGAGCCAACCCGAAGCCAGTCGATCCAGCGCTTGCTCCAGCCGAGCCCTCTCGCGGTCGCGCTTGCTTGGTTTCCGTTCGGCGAAGAACAGCGCCGTCTCCAGCGCGTCGCCCTGCACGCTCCACATCTCGCTCAGACCGAAGTGCGTCGGCTCGCGTGCCACGCGGGAGCCGTGGGTCAGCTCGAACTGGCCGACAATGAAGGCCGCGATGTGCGGGGCTTGTTCTTCCAGGAACCCGAGCGTCGCCATGGCCTCGGCGAAGGTCTCGGTAGGAAAGTCTGTGAAACACATGAGCTCGGCGGCAATTCCCGCCTGGGCAAGATTGCGCACGGCTTGGCCGACGACCGAAGGCGTGAGTCCCTTGTCGATCAGGCGCAAGACGCGCGAGCTGGCCGACTCCACGCCCAGGCTGCAGGCCACCGCCCCGCCCCGCCGCAATCGCGCGCACAGCTCGGGTGTCAGCTGCGCCTCCGGCCGCAAGTCGGTGCCCCAGCGCAGATCAAGCCCACTGGCCGCCAGCGCATCGGCCAATCGCCCGAGGGTTTTCGGCGCCACCGAGTCCTGTGACAAATAGAAATACCGCGTGCCGTGTCGGGCCGATAGCGCGCCCAGGTGTTCGACCACGGTTTCGACCGCACGTTCGCGGTAGCGTGCCGTGCCCTTCGCGGTGAGGCCGTAGTGGCAGAAGGCACACCGGCCCCAATAGCAGCCGCGGGTGGGATCGTAGGGCAGCAGCAACTGCGGCGACAAATAGCAATCGAGCGGCAGCCCGTCGAAATCAGGGGCGGGAAGGCTGCGCAGATCGACCGTGGGCGGACCGGGCAGGTAGCCGGCACTCGAGGAAGAATCGGGCAGCACTAAGTTGGGAATCTCGGCCAATTCGTGCGCGCTCGTGCGCCCCTCATCCAGAGCGCGACACAACGACAGCAAGGTGTGCTCACCTTCGAAAACCACGGCGCTGTCAAACGGGCCCAGCGCCTGCCGAAGCGCCGGACCGTGTAGTCGCAGCAGCACCTGCGTGATGGCGGGACCGCCAGCCACCAGGTGGGCCTCGGGAAAGGCCCGTTTGAGCTTAAGCGCAAACGCATACGCCGGAACCAGTTGGCCTGGAAAGCAGACCGAAAGGCCAATGGCGTCCACACGTGCACGGCGCAAGCGCGGCACCAAGTCGCGCGTGAGGTAGCTGTCGAAAGGGTCGCGCTCGGGCCCGGCATCGCGTGCCATCTCGTCGGGCGAGGTCAGCGCAAAGGGCGATCGATAACTGGTAAAGTCGAGATGCAGGGGCGTATGCGCGGCCGAAATCACCCGCAGGGCAGCGCCTACCGTAGCCACCGCGTCGGCGTACATGCCGGGATCGAAGAAACGCTCGGGCCGTCCCAAGATGGCCAGCGCCGCGTCGATTCCATCTGGCACCGCCCTCGCCTCTCCGCGTACGCGCGAAAGGGCCAGCAGTTCAAGTTGCGCCTGGTGATCGAGCGAGCGCCGACGCCGCAGATTGCTCAGGCGCCGCTCGATGCGGTCGGCCAGTTGGGACAAGGGCTCGCGCCGCAACAACGATCGAAAGCCCTCCAGGTTCGCATCGATGGACAGAACGTCGATGCCCTGGGGACGCAGAAATCCCGCCAGCGCGGGGATGGATGGGTACGGCGCCGTGGGATCACACGCCGGCGGAAAAATGAGGGCTATTTTCACAGGTTGCCCAGAGAAACCTACATGACTACGCCCACGACTGCGAGGTTGCGCGGGCTCGTGGCGACGGGAAACAACTCGACCACGTGGACGTCATAGCCGTGATCTTCGAGGTAGCGCGCTCGATCCAGGGCGAGAAAAATCTCCAGCGGGCGGCCCAGCATGGATCGGGGCAGGGATAGGCGCCGCTGGGCCACGTAGTGGGTGTGGGCTTGCTTGGCGGCGGCGGCGATCTCACTGGGCGTGGGCGCGGCCAGACCACGGACCGAGCACACCGCTTGGGCGAACACCGCGAATCCCGCGTTTGCTTTGCGGCGATTCACCCCGCGCATCTCTTCTCCCGCTGGAACGGAAGTTCCCCTGGCCGCGAGCAAGTAGCGCAGCGCCAGGCGAGCTTCCTTGGTGGCGAGGGCATGGCGAAGCTCGACCTCGATGCCCTCGGTTCGCGCCAGCACGTTGGCAAGCCCGAGGATTTCCCGGGGAAAAGCTGGTCCACCCGGGCTCAGCGCGGTTCGTTGCTGTCCTCGGATCTTTTGTGGGCAGCACCCGATGAGCAGCACCGAGGCTCGCGTGGCCACCGCCGCCGCGATCAGCGCATCCCCCAAGTCGCCACAGCCGTGCAGGGCCATGAGCAGGCGTTTGGGGTTGGCTGGTAAGCACAGCATGGGATTGTCCGTCGGTGAAAGGACATCGGTGGTCAGGAAGCGAACGGGCAAATCCCCGGCCAGCGCTGTCGCCACCGCCACGCGCTGGGGATCCCGTTCCAATCCCAGCGTGGGGACCGAGAGCGCCGCCGCAGCCCGCGTGGTCAACTGGCCCCTCCCCGCGCCCACATCCACGATCTCGGACAGACCCACAAAAGCCTCGCGCAAAAGACGCAAGATGGCCGCCACCTCCCCGCGCTTGCGCACATTCATGAACGGAAAATCCACCGGCTCCGCATCGCCCGGCAGGGTGGGAATCAGCGCCGTGACCGCAAGACACCGACCAGCCAGTGCGTGCAGCGACGGCGGACAGAGAGGATCGCTGAGAAACCAGCGTGCGATCCCCAAGCTGTCTGCGCGCTCGAGATCCGCCTCGGCAATCCCCAATAAATAGTCCTGCCACCCTCGCGCCACCGCCCACATCGGCGCCGTGCCTTCCACACGCTCGAGCACGATGTCCCTGGCATCCGCGAGCAACGCCGCCACCTCCGCGTAGGCCGCGGAGAGATCGATTCGGGAAAGGACCAAGGACACGCCCGCAATTCACCACGCCGACCGTGGATTGGAAAGCCTGATGCTACTGAGTCAGACAAATGCACAACTTGCAGCCCGCCGTGCACACGCCGTCCTTGCCATTGTCGGCGCCATGGTCGCATTCCTCGTTGCCACTCACAATGCCGTCACCGCAGTGGTACGCCAGCTTGCACTGGGGCGTGCAGCCACCAAACGAGCTGTCGAGAATGCCGTCGTCGCACTCCTCGGGCCCGTTCTTGATACCGTCGCCGCAGTGAGGGGCGTAGATGCAGCTGGGCGCGCAACCACCGTAGTCACCGGTGTTGAAAAGCGCCCCGTCGTCGCATTGCTCGGGCGGCTGAAGGATGCCGTCGCCGCAGCCACCCGGCCGCCTGCAAGAGGGTGTGCAGGCGGGATCGTTCGACATGGCTGGCTCGCACTCTTCACCGTAGTCGGATTGAACCATCCCGTCCCCGCACCTTGGCGCGAGCGCACAATCGGGATTGCACGTCCCGTAGGTGCCGTCATTCACGCCGTCATCGCAAACCTCCTTGCCGTTCACGCGGCCGTCCCCGCAATACCCGCCCCGCTTGCAGTTCGACATGCAGCCACCATAGGCAGCGTTGGCATCGGTGGTCGCGAAGTTCTTGGGACCGTTGTCACATGCTTCGTCGAAGCCTGCCTGCACGATGCCGTCGCCACATCGGGCGGGCAACTGGCAACCCGGGCCGCATCCGTTGCTCACCCCGTAGTCGTCGTTGTTCTTGCCGTTGTCGCACGCTTCGCCGTCTGTCACGGCGCCATCGCCACAGTAGGGTCCAAGACGACAGTCCGAGGTGCACTGGCTGTACCCACCTAGATTCTTCGCGACTCCGTAGTCGCATTGCTCACCCGGCTGGACCACGCCGTCCCCACAGATAGTGCGGCACATGCTCGCCACGTCGGCATTGCCCGACGTGCACTGGAAGCCCGGCTCCACCGTGCAGGTTGGCGAGCAACCGTCGCCAGCGTTGGTGTTGCCGTCGTCGCAAGCCTCGTTCGTGAGGAGGCCATCCCCACACTTTGGGGCGCACACGCCCCCGGCACCGCAGTTGGGTTCGAGGTGACAGGTCGGTGAGCACCCGTCGCCCGGGACGGTGTTGCCATCGTCGCAGCCCTCGACCCCTTCCGCCTTGCCGTCTCCGCACACCGTCTGATGACAGCTGAGCGGACTGCCGGTACAAACCCAGCCGCTGTTGATCTTGCAGGTGCTTGAGCAGGCCTGGGCCAGGTTCGTACCTGCGGCGGCCGGATCGCATTGTTCCATCGGGCTGAGCACGATGCCGTCGCCACACTTGGGGACGCAGGTGGCGTTTGGGAAGGGGCAGAGGTATCCCGCCTCGATGGTGCACGTGCTCGAGCATCCGTCACCGGATTGCGTGTTGCCGTCGTCGCAGCCTTCGCTGCCCTCCACCTTGCCGTCGCCACACTTGGCGACCGGACACGTGCAAAGCATTCCCGGTACGCAGGCGCAACCCGCGCCCTTGGTCTTGCAGTCGGCGGAACAACCGTCGCCGTCCTTTTGGTTGCCGTCGTCGCACACCTCGCCAAGCGAAGACTCGACAACGCCATCTCCACAGCGCGGATGGGTGATGCAAGGCATGCCCGGAATCGCACAGGTGAAGCCGGGCTCGATCCGGCAAGTGTTGCTGCAACCATCGCCGTCCTTGGTATTGCCGTCGTCGCAATCCTCACCTGGCTCAATGCGCTTGTTGCCACACTGAGAGACACGCGTGCAGGGCTGTCCCTCGAAGCATAGGTAGGCTGGATCTTGGACCGAGCAGGTTGCATTGCAGCCATCCCCATCCCTGGTGTTGCCATCGTCGCACACCTCGCCCGCGCCAATTTTTCCGTCGCCGCAAATGATCTTCCGGATGCAGTTTCCGGACGGAGGACAGGTCCAGTTGGGCTCGACCTTGCAATTGCCGTTGCAGCCATCGCCGGGCAACACATTGCCATCGTCGCATTCCTCGAGGCCGCCCTGATTGTTGAGCCCGTCGCCGCAGGACTCGGGAGCGTACGGCTTGCAGCCAACAATCGTGCTGTAACAGATTCCCTGAGCCCCGGAACTGCCACCCGTGCCGGGTGCGCCGCCCAAGCCACCAGCGGCGTCCCTCACTGGACCGTCGAGCGAACCTCCGTGACCACCCATGCCGGTGGTACCACCTGTATCCGACCTGACAGCGTCAGGCGGGCTGCCACCCGTGCCTGGGGTCGCACCACCTGTTCCTATCGTGGGCGCATCGGGCGAGCTGCCCCCCGTGCCCGTGGTCACACCACCTGTGCCTGGCGGAGTCGCGCCGCCTGCTCCGCCCCTCGATAGGGCCATGCTGTCGATGCTTGCATTCGCATCGGACGTGACTCCGCCCGTGGCACCAGCATCCTTGCCCTTGTTCACCCGCAGGGTGCTGTTGGAGCAGCCGGCGGAAGCCAGCCCAGCGACGAGGGCAAGCGCCAACGCCGCCGGAAGACACTGGATGGACCTCGATGGTTTTCGCATGGTCAGCACCTCCCACTGGCAAGCAGCCCGCTGGTTTCGCCGGCCAAGGGCACGACGGCGACGGGGCGGACTTCTAGGAAGAAGGGTACTCCGGCACGCATGACGACCCGTAGGAAATTCGAGCGCACTTTTCCGAGGACGTGCGAGGTATGATGGGTGAGGCCCATCGGGGCAGGTGCACCTCCCCTCTTCAACGTCGAAGGATGACCATGAGCAAGCAGTCGCAGATTCTGGTCCTCACACTCGCCCTGGCCGGCCTAGCCTGTCAGGGGGCCAGCAAAGGCGGCCCTGGCGGCGCGAGCAACGGCGGCACGGGCGGCTCTGCCGGCAACGGTTGGACCGCGGGTACCGGCGGCGTTGCAAGCAGCGGCGGCGCCATGGGCAACGGCGGAGTTGCAGGCAGTGGTGGCACTGGTGGAAGCGGGGGGATTGCGGGCAGTGGCAGCGGCGGTCTAGGGCGCAGCGGCGGCACCATCGGCAGTGGCGGTTTTGGCGGCAGCGGCGGCACCATGGTTGGCGGAGGTGGTACCACGGGAGCGGGCGGGGTGGGCGTCACGGGCGGAATGACGAGCTCGACGGGCGGAAGCTCGGGCGGCGCGACGGGCTTAGGCGGGACGGGCTCGGGTGGCACAGGTGGCTCCACGGCCAGCGCCCCCTACCCGTCCCAGGCATGCATCGACCGTGCGAACGCGCTGCTCGGGCAAATGACCGCCGACGAGAAGTACGCGCAGATGCTGCAAATGGAGCGGGCGGCGCTGACCACGGCGCTGGTCACCCAGTACGGCGTCGGGTCGGGTTTCAGCCAGGGCGGCTCGGCGCCGTCCACCAACTCGCCCACGGGCTGGGCGGACATGGCCGATGGCTACCGGCAGGCCGCGCTGGCCAGTCGCCTCAAGATCCCCTTCCTGTACGGCGCCGACGAGGTGCACGGGATCGGCACCGTGCAGGGGGCCGTGGTGTTCCCGCATAACATTGGCCTGGGCGCCACGCGCGACCAAGCGCTGGTCGGGCAGATCGCGACCATCACCGCCCGAGAAGCCCTCGGCTGTGGTGTGGACTTCGTGTTCTCGCCCGTGGTCGCCGTCGCGCTCAACGAGCGCTGGGGACGCACCTACGAGGCCTTTGGCGAAACCACCGACCTGGCCTCGACCATGGGCGCTCTCATGGTCAAGGGCCTGCAGTTCACGTCCACGGGAGCCCCCACCGGTATCCTTGCCGACGCCAAGCACTACCTAGGCGACGGCGGCACGGCCAACGGCGTGAACGGCGGAACGGTCACGGGCGACGAGACCGCCCTGCGTGCTATTCACCTGCCACCCTATCGCGCCGCGGTCGCGGCCCGGGTCGGTTCCATCATGGCGTCCTTTAGTACTTGGCAGGGCACCAAGATGCACATCAACAAGACCATGCTCACCGACGTGCTCAAGGGCGAGCTCGGCTTCGGCGGATTCATCGTCTCCGACTTCAACGGCTGCTTCCAGCTCGGGCTGGCCAATCAGGACGGTCTGGGCCAGTGCCTGAACGCGGGCGTGGACATGTTCATGATCTACGGCCAAACCATCCCGACCATGCTGGGCTACTTCGCAGCCCTGCTGAAAGCCGGGACCATCACCCAGACCCGTGTGGACGACGCCGTCCGGCGCATTGTGGCCGTGAAGTGCGAGCTGGGACTCTTCGAGGCAAGCGGCAAGGTCGATCGCACCCTCACTGCCGAGGTCGGCTCCGCGGCGCACCGGCAGGTCGCGCGGCAGGCGGTGCAAGAATCCCTGGTGCTGCTCAAGAACGACGGCGCCGTGCTACCGATTCCCAAGACCGCCACGGTCGCGCTCGGGGGCAAGAGCGCGGACAACACCGGCAACCAGTGCGGTGGCTGGACCATCTCGTGGCAGGGCTCGACGGGCAATGGCGTGACCGGCGCCACCAGCGTGCGCCAGGCCTTCGAATCCGCCATCGGCGCAAGCCAGGTGAAGTACTCCGCCGACGGTTCAAGCACCTCTGGCGCCAGCGTGGGCGTCGTCGTAATCGGCGAGACCCCCTACGCCGAAACCAAGGGCGACAGCACGGATCTCACCGTGGCCTCCGCCGACGTGAACGTGGTGAAGGCCATGAAGAATGCAGGCCTCAAAACCGTGGTCGTGCTCATCGCCGGTCGCCCGATGATTCTCGATCCGCTGATGAGCTACGCCGATGCCATCGTGGTGGCGTGGCTACCGGGCAGCGAGGGTGCTGGCATCACCGACATCCTGTTCGGCGATGCCAAGCCCTCGGGCAAGTTGCCGCAGACCTGGCCGCGTTCGATGTCGCAGATCCCTATCAACGACGGCGACCCCAGCTACGATCCGCTCTATGCCTATGGCTACGGCTTGAGCTACTGACTCGCGGCGAGGCTTAGAACTTCGTGCAGTCGATGACGAAGCGGTACTTCACGTCGCCTTTCACCGTGCGCGCGAAGGCCTCGTTGATTTTGTCCGGCGTGGTCATCTCGATGTCGCTGGTAATGCCGTGTTTCCCGCAATGATCGAGCATTTCCTGGGTCTCGGGGATGCCGCCCACCAGCGAGCCCATCACCTTGCGGCGTCCGAAAATGAGCGGAAATGGGCTCAAATCCAGTGTCTGGGGAGATGCGCCGACGAGGATGAGGGTTCCGTCGCGCTTCAGGCAGCCGAGCGCGCTATTGATGTCGTGCTTGGCCGAGATGGTGTCGACGATGGCGTCGTAGCGGTTGGCCAGCGGCGCCAGGGCGTTGTCGCCGCTGGTGAGCACGAAGTCGTGCGCGCCAAGCTTCTGCGCGTCGGCTTTCTTCCCAGGCGAGCGGCTGAGCACGGTGACTTCGGCGCCGAACGAGGCGGCGAGCTTAACCGCCATGTGGCCGAGTCCTCCAAGCCCCATCACGGCCACGCGCGAGCCTTTGCGGACACCCACGTGGCGCAGCGGCGAGTACGTCGTGATGCCCGCGCAGAGCAACGGGGCGGCGCCCGCGGGATCCAGGTTCGCCGGGACATTGAGGACGAAGTGTTCATCGACGACGATCTGGTTGGCATAGCCACCCAGGGTCTGCGTCTTCCCAGCGGTGTCCTTGTCCGGGCTTCCATAGGTCATGGTGAAGCCATTCTCGCAGTAGTTTTCGTGCCCTTCCTTGCAGCTGGCGCAGGTATGGCATGAATCGATGAAGCAGCCGACGGCGACTCGCTGGCCAACCTTCACCTTCTTGACGTCGTCGCCGACCTTGGCCACGCGGCCGATGATCTCGTGGCCGGGCAAGCATGGAAAAGTCGTCATCCCCCATTCGTTGCGGGCGAAGTGAATGTCCGAATGGCAGATGCCGCAAAACTCGATGGTGATTTGAACGTCTCGCCGTCCCGGCGCGCGGCGTTCGAATTGATACGGGGCAAGTGGCGCATCAGCCGACAGGGCTGCATATCCTTTGGTGAGCATGGGGCCTCCAGTGATTGCTGCAGTTATTGGATGTTCGGTAGTCTGTCGGACCGCGCCGAACAATGCCACCCCGAAAGGTCCACGTACAAGGATCCGAAAGGCCGCCCCCGAACGGTGTACTCTTGCGCGGACCTAGAATGAGCTTCGACGGAAAAAGGGTTCTTTCCTCGGGCCTGGCTGGCATGAAGCAAAATGCCCTGCCTGGGCTCGGTCTGTGGCTGCTTGCGCTCCTGCTTGTCTGCGCGGACTGGCTCTCGCCCTCTGCCCATGGCCTCTTCCAGAGCGTCGGCATGTTGAAGAGCCACTACGGTCTTGCCTTCTCCGCCACGACCACGGCGTTCTTTGGCGGGGTTGTGCCGTTTCTCTTTCTCCTGGCCACGGGAAGGATCCGCCGCCATCAATGGACGGCGGAATTGGCGTTCTACGCACTCTTTTGGGCCTACAAGGGCGTCGAGGTCGATCTGCTCTATCGCCTGCAGGCGCACCTGTTTGGGAATCACGCGGCCCCAGGGACGATCCTGCGCAAGGTTCTCGTAGACCAGTTCATCTACAACCCCATCTTGGCCGCCCCCGTGTCGGCCCTGGCCTTCTTGTGGAAGGAATGCGACTTCTCCTGGCGAACGGTGCGGTCGAAGTTGGGATTCGAGTTCATGACCTTCACGGTGCCGGTCACCCTCATGTCCACGTGGGCGGTTTGGATTCCGGCCGTGACCATCATCTACTGCCTGCCTGCGCCGCTGCAGATTCCCCTTTTCAATCTCGTGCTTTGTTTTTGGGTGCTGGTGCTGAGCTTTATCAGCAAGAGATCGGCCGAAACACCGGCAGAAATCGCGGTCGCCTAGATGCCCAGGTCAACCTTCCCCGCCATCGCTCGCTCATACGCCGTCGTGGGCGCCGTGCTTGTGGGTTTGGTCGCAGGAGGTGCTGCCTGCCACAAGGGTTGTGGGCACACGGTTGCAAGCGCCCATCCCACGGCGGCGAACCGGGAAGCAGTCACCTTCTACAAATCGGGCAAGCCGTATACCCGCTGGTGGTGGTTCGCGACCCAGATGAAGAAAGAAGACATCGCCGCCGACCTCGACTGGGTGAAGCAGAAGGGCTTCGGCGGGGTCGAGGTGGCTTGGATCTACCCCGATTGGTGGCGCGACGAGGAACTGGCGAAGCTGTCGCCGCCGCCCAAGTGGCTGAGTCCCGAGTGGTCTGACCTGGTCTCGTACGCCAAGCAGTACGCGGAACAGATCGGCCTGGGCTGCGATTTCACGTTCGGATCGGCGTGGCCGTTTGGCGACAGCCAAGTCAAGAAGAAGGACGCGGAGGGAATGTTCGACGAACCGGAGGCGGAGCAAAGCATCCGCGACCACTGGGACTACCCGGACAAGGCGCTGGTCATCGATCACCTGAGCCGGCGGGCGTTCGACCGCTACGCCGAGCGCACGGGCAAGGCGCTGGCGCCGGCCCTGCGCGGCGCACGCTCTGCGCTGTTCTGCGATTCCATGGAGCTGATTCTGCGGCCGTTCTGGACGCCAGGGTTCGATGACGAGTTCGAGCGACGCTTCGGCTACGACGTGAAACCTTTCCTGGAAACCCTGTACAAGCCCGTGAACAGCGACGTCCGCTACGACTACATGAAGCTGGTCTCCCAAGCCATGATCGAGCGGTTCTACCGTCCATTTACGGAGAAAGCCCACGAACTGGGGGCGTTTTCGCGCGTGCAGGTCGCGGGCGCGCCGGTGGATCTGCTCACGGCCTACGCCGCGGCCGACGTGCCGGAGACCGAAGTCATGATCTACGAGCCGGCCTATGCCCAGATCGTCGCCTCGGCGGCGGCACTCTCGGGCGGGCGCGATGTCAGCTCCGAGACCTTCACCTGTGCCTACGGTTTCCCCAGACGGCACCACAAAGAGGAGCAGACCGCTGACCTGAAGCTGGTTGCGGACGCCATCTTCGCCAATGGCGTGAACCAGATCTTCTGGCACGGCAAGCCCTTCCAAGCGCGCGACGGCCAGGGGGACGCCGAGTTCTACGCCACCGTTCATGTCGGGGAGCATGGCGCGCTCGCCGAAGAGTTGCCGGCCTTCAACGCCTACATGGAGAAGGTCTCCACAGCCATGAAGCGCGGTCGCGTTTACGCCTCCGTTGCCGTCTACCTGCCGACGGAGGACGCCTGGATGACCTCCGAGAACCTCTACAGCACCGATCCCACGTGGGAGCACTGGTACCCGTCCTACGCCATGAACTACACGCAGCCGCCGCAGGAGCTGAAGGGCTGGCGGCCGCTGTGGATCAACCGGGACTTTCTCAAACAAGGAAAGCTGGAAGGCGCTGTGCTTCGCGTGGGCGAGCAGGTGTTCTCGGCCCTCTATCTCGACGTGTACTATCTTGACGACGACGCGCTCGACACCATCCTTGCCTTGGCGCGCGCCGGACTGCCGGTGTGTCTGAAGAGGCTGCCGCATCAGCCGGGCCTGATGAAGTCGCCAACCTTTGAGGCACGTGCGCGGGAGTTGCAAGCCTTGCCCAATGTCTCGTCCGACTTCACCAAGGTGGCGCGCGACAAACCGCTGGTCGCCGGCGAAAACCTGCCCGACTTCTGGGCCCGCGTCGACGGCGCCGAGACCATCATTTTCTTCGCCAACCCGAAGGCCCAGAATCTTCACATGCCCCTGCGCTACGGACAGTCACTTGCGACCGAAGATAGCGCGCGCCCCATCGAGATCACCGTCAACGGCAAGACCACGGCCCTGACCTTGCTCTTCAAACCCTACCAGTCGATCCTGATGACCCTTGATGGAAACGGCGCGGGGAACGGCACGCACAGGTTCGTCGACATCGCGTTTCAGCCGAAGACGCCCGTGGTGAAGATGCGCTAGCTATTCGATCGTCACCCCGTTCTTCGTGCACATCGCCCTGACCGCCTCGCGCTTGCTGTCGCTCAGGTGGGAGGCGGCCTCGCGAGCGGCGTCGGCCTTGCCAATAGCGCAGGAGCAGGTTGCGATGAGCTCGTAGGCCTGCACGGCCTGTGCGGGGTTGGGATCGGCCCTGAGCGCGGACTGCGCCTGGCCGATCGCCAGAGCATGGTGCCCCCGCATCCAGGCGTGCTGGGCCTCGCGCACGAGATCGTCGACGGTTGCCGGCGTAGGTGGTGGCGAAGCGGGCTCGGCCGTGCTTGAGGCCGGCGGCTCGGGCTGCGGCCGTGGCTTGGCGGTAGGCAGCGCTGCAGTCTCGGACTGGGCGGTAGGTGCCGGCGCAGCCTCGGACTCGGCGGCAAGCACACGCGTGGGTGGCACGGGCATCACCGGCGTTGTCCGGCGCGCACCACTTGCCTGGGCAGGATGGAGCCGGGACAAGGCGAGCTTGCCAGGAGCACGAACCGTGGGACGGGGGATCTCAGCACGCGCTGCTGGTTCGGAGCTGGGTAGTTCGTCCACTGGCGCCGCCGCCACTGGAATTGCTGGCACAGCAGGCGCGACCACCGGAGCTGCCGCCGCTGGAGCTGCTGGCGCGGATGGCGCGACCGCCGGGGCTGCAGCCTGTGGCGGTGCAGCTTGTGGCGGCGGCGATGGTGGTGACGGTGCGGGCACTGTGGGGGCCGGTGCCGGATGCGAGGCAACGATGGCCTTGGTCGTGCTCGGAGCCGAGACACTGCGCAGGGACCAAAGCGCGATCCCGATCCCGCCGAGCAGCAGCACAGAGGCAAGAGCAATCCCCCGTGTCCGTTGCGAGCCCACCATCTCCAATTCCTCCAGGTCGAAACGCTCGGGGCGCTCATCGACGTCCGGGACGATTGCCTCGGGACGCACCAAGAGCTTCCTGGTTGGCTGGTCGTCCAACTCGGCAGCGATATTGACAGGCAACGCCGCTGCCACTACTGCAGGAGGCGGCGTGATCACCACTGCCGCTGGATCGTTCGCCATGGCCGCAATCGCAGGCGGCGGCGTGATCACGGCCGCGGCAGGATCGGCCGCCATCGGCGCTACGGCGGTCTTCCGCGCTACCGCGGGCTTCGCTGCCTCCGGCTCCCGCGCGGGCTTCTCCGCGGATCGCGCTCTATCCTGGCGCGCCTCCTGCGAGGCTCCCGACAGATCGATCCCCGACTCTACAATCCCCGGCAGTCGGTGCGCGTCCCGCAGGAAGGCGCAGTCGGTGATGCAGTCGTCGAGGGCCTCGCACAGCTCACCGGTGCTGGCGAACCTCAGGGTCGGGCTCTTCTTCAAACACCTCAAAATCAGTGCATCGATGCGCATGTGGATGCCGGCCCCGGGGGTGCGGCGACTGGGTGCGATCACTTGGCCCGAGACGTGTCCGCGCAGGATGTCGAGCAGCGATTCGCCGCCGAATGGGACGGCCCCGGTGACCATCTCGTAGAAGACAGCGCCCAGCGCGTAGATGTCGCTGCGCTGGTCGGCGGGCTGCCCCTGGGCCTGTTCGGGCGATAGGTAGTGAAGCGTGCCCGACACTGCCCCGGCGCGGGCCTGCGCGCCGGGTGCCAGGTCGAGGAACCTGGCCATCCCGAAGTCGAGCAGCTTGACCAGATCGAAGTTCTCCTCGGGCTCGACCACCAGGCGCATACCGTGCGCCTTGCTGCGACGGACGATGCGGCGCCGGCCCGCGCGCGTGCACAGGAAGATGTCGGCCGGCTTGAGACCGCCGTGCACGATGCCGGCCGCGTGGGCCGCACCCAGTCCGCGTGCCACTTGCCGTAGGATGTTGATGGCCTCGAAGAGAGGCAAGCGCTGCACCGAGTGCAGGCGGTTGCGCAGGCTCTCACCCTCCAGGTGCTCCATCACCAGGAAGACCGTGCCGTCGGCCGTGGTGCCGAGGTCGGATACGTCGATGACGTTGGGGTGGTGAATATGGCTGGTAGCCCTGGCCTCGCCTATGAACTGCTCGACGATGTCCTTCTGTCTGGCGCCTCGGTCGTGCAGGATTTTGATGGCGACCAGCCCGTCGCTGGCAACGTGGCGGCCGCGGTAGACCACGCCCGTCCCACCCTCGCCCACGACGCCCCTGATCTCGCAGCCCCCGACCCTTGTGCCCACGCGGGCCAGGGCCTCGGCCGACACGGTCCCCGCGCTCGGTTGCGGTGTCTTTTGGAGTGCTGGCGAGTGTCCCATGCCCGTTAGGGGCCTGGCAGCCCGGCCAAGTAGGCAGAATTCTATCCAGTCACTATGCGCCAGCCCTCGGATCACAAGGTTTTCAGGCAGTTACGGGACGCCACAGACGTTCCGTGTCAAGCGCGCGGACTTGCGCGAAAGCCCGGCAGGACGCTGTAGGCGAGGCGCACGGGATCTTGCACGCCTTGCTCAACCAGCCAGCGCTCGGCGCGTGCGCGCAACTCACCCCCGCGTGCCCCGCCGACGATTTCGCCAAGCCAGAAACGAGCGCATTCGGCCAGCGACTTGGCGCCCGTGGCCTCGACGGTTTCCACCGCACGTTCGAGGGCGGTGGCAATCGCTTTGCAGTCCGCGCCCGGAGAAAGCCTGCGCACCCCCACTGCCAGAAGTGCCCCCATGGCGACGGCGGTTTGCTGATCGAACTTCAGCAGGTAGCGCGCGCCCCGCATGGCTGTGCGCAACAGCGGCGCACGCTCGGCAGGCGCGGTTCGTTCCGCCATGGCCAAGGCGAGGCGACTGGTCAGCCAGGTGTAGTCGGCGCGCATGCCTCTGATCTTCAGCATCGAGGACGCCCGCAGGCTTGCCTCCTCGGCGGCCATGGCCTTCACGGCGACCTCCGGTTGGTCTTCGTACAGCGCATGCTCGCAGCGCGCGTACAAATGGAAGAAATGCTGGACCTGGTACTTGTCACCGGGCCACAGGTCAAGCGCCCCTTCGATGTCTTTGCGGGCCCGCGCGACGTCATTGCGAATGAGCCAGACCATGGACAGATAGGTACGCAAGTTGGTGGCCAAATAGCGATCGCCCGTGCGATCGGCATCGGCCGTGTAGCGATCGAAGCGCTGGCACAGCTCGGGCAGCCGTCCGAGCGCGCGCAACGTGAAGCAGATGAAGGAGCGCGTGGTTGCGAGCTCCCAGCTCACGCCGTGGCAGTAGCGCAAGAAGTGCTCTTCGGCGCCCGTCAATTCGCCAAGTGTCGCTTCCCAGTCACCGGCGAAGTAGAGCACCACGCCCTTGCACATTCGGCCGAGGCCAATGACCGCTGGATCTCCCGAGCGCCTGGCCAGCACCTCGGCCTTGGCAACCAGCTTCCTGGCGAACGGCATGCGCGCGCTGCCCAGCGACGCGAGCTGACCGCCGAGCACGGCCAGTCCCTGCGCCACGCGCCGAGCGTCGCCCACCTCCAGCGCGAGGAAGAGAAATTGTAGAAGGAAATCATCGGCGCGCAGGATGTCGACCATGCCAAGTCCGATGTTGGCCGACCACAGAACGTCGAGCAGCCTGCGCCTCTGCTCTGGAATGCTCGACGCCGGTCGTTCGACGAACTCGGTGCCGCGCACGCGCAGCCGAAGCAACCGCCACAGCACCGAAAGCAAAGCGCGCCGAGGACCCACCATGCGCAGCCTTGCCTGCTTGAGCACACCTTGGAGGGTATCGAGGCCCTTGGCGATGTGGCCGCCGCGCAGAAGTTGCTCGGCCGCAAGGTGGTGCAGGTGCAACGACTGGTTGGCATCGCTCCCCGCGGCGGCGCGCTGGTAGGCCTCGGCGGCGGCAATCGCATGTCCATCACCGGCCCGGCAATCTCCCAAGGCACGCAGGAGCGCGATCTTTGCCTGCTCATCGGATTCAAGTTTGATGGCGGTTTCGTAGAGCTCGGCGGCCCGGTTGAACGCCAGCTTGCTGCGTGCCTCCTCGGCGGCGGCAATGGCATAGAGCTTGGCACGCGCGTGATCCTCGGCGGATAGCCAATAGTGGGCCAGTTTGTCCTTGCGCTCGCGATCCCATTGTTCGACGGCCAGGGCCAGTTGCTGGTGCAGCCGACGTAACGTCGACGCGTGGAGATGGCGCAGAACCGCCTCCGCGATGCGATCGTGGTACACGACGACGGTGTCGTCCCCCTGGCGCCCTCGCCGGACGAGCAAGCGGCCCTCCACCAGCGCCGAGATTCCACGTTCCCAGCGCTCGCCACCGAAGGTCACATCCACGGCGCTGGCCAGCGTGCGCTGGGCAAGTGGATCCCGTGCCGCCGCGACGATCTCGAGCATGCGCTGGGCCTCCTCGGGAAGGCCACCCACGCGCTTCAGGATCATGCCGTCCAGTCGGTAGTCATTGCTCTTGGCCGACGGCGACGGCGACGGCGCTCCGTCGGGATCCACCATGTCGAGAAAGTGCTGCACGAGCTCCACGGCGAAGAAGGGATTACCGGAAGCCTCATCCGCCACGGAATTCACAATCTGCAGTCTGAGCTCGGGCGCAAGCTGCGCCGCATGGATGCTTTGCTCGGCGAGCGAGCGAATATCGGCGTCGGGCAAGGGGCCGACCTCCACGGTTTCGACCGCCGTGAGCGTCTCGTCACCTTGCAACGTCGACAGCGAACTGCGATTGCCCGAGGAAGGGCGGCAAGCGAGCACGAGGTGCAAGGCGGGCGCGGCAGGTTGCTGCATGAGCGCGTGCAGAAGCGCGAAGCTGTCCCGGTCAGCCCACTGCCAGTCATCGATGAAGATGACCAGTGGTGAAAGCCGCGCCAAACGCGCGAGCAACTCGCGAAAAGCGGTAAACGCTTGATTGCGCGATTCGCTGGCGTCAGGCGCCGGGGCCGTCCTGTGGCACGCGCGATCGATGACCTCGATCCGGCGCAGGACCGGAAAGATCTCGGCCAGCCGTGAGATGCCGTCGGGAAAGACGAAGGATCGGTCACGGGTGACTATCTTGTCGAGGAGGTGGCTCAGGTCATCGACCACGCTGTCGAAGGCCTTGAAAGGCAGCGCCTCGCGCTCGTGGCAACGCCCGCGCAGGACCAGCGGCGCAGCGGTCGGTCCCGGGGAAACGAGCGATCGCAGGAAAGCCTCGATCAGGCTTGTCTTGCCGATACCGGACGTGCCCTGCACGACGGTGACGGCTAGGTTGCCGTTGCCAATCTTTGCGTAGGCCCGGGCAAGCGCGTCCAGTTCCGCCACGCGCCCGCACAAGGCCTGCGCTGGTGTTCGTATGGCAAGGTGGCCGTTGGTTTGGCGAAGC
>Ga0302321_100001816_pt1 | contig 18239 bp, 19 predicted proteins | sample Fen_T0_1_FD_202505 | JGI IMG/M metagenome (GOLD analysis project Ga0302321, IMG submission 202505) | Peat permafrost microbial communities from Stordalen Mire near Abisko, Sweden - Fen_T0_1 | ecosystem: Environmental > Terrestrial > Soil > Wetlands > Permafrost | place: Sweden: Abisko...
ATGCTCTCACGCCTTTACAAGCTCGATCATCTCTACGGACTCCTGTTGACTTTCGGTCTGGCGCTCATCTTTCAGGGCGTGTTCACCAACTACTATGGCAGCTCGGGACAACCCTATCGGCTGCCTCAGGAATTCGTGGGCGCGTTCAATCTGGGCTTCATGTACCTGCCGAAATACCGCGCGTGGGTTATCGTGGCGTCGGTATTCGTGTGCGCGTCGACATGGTTTGTGATCGAGCGCACGAAGCTCGGTTCGTACTTGCGCGCCGCGACCGAGAACCCAGTGCTGGTCCAGGCCTTCGGCATCAACGTGCCGCGGATGATCACGCTGACGTATGGCTTCGGCGTGGCGCTGGCGGCGCTGGCCGGCGTGATGGCCGCGCCTATCTATCAGGTCAGCCCGCAGATGGGGGAGAACCAGATCATCGTCGTCTTCGCCGTGGTCGTGATCGGGGGCATGGGATCGATACTGGGCGCCATTGTCACCGGCTTCGGCTTAGGCGTAGTGGAAGGCCTGACCAAGGTGTTCTATCCGGAGGCGTCGAACACCGTGGTCTTCGTGATCATGGTCATCGTGTTGCTTCTCAAGCCTGCCGGGCTGTTCGGCAAGGAGAAGTAGGGGCCGGGATGGCGATTGCGACAACCTCTGCCTCGATTCCGGGACCGCGGGCCATGCTGACCTCGACGGCCATCATGGCGGCTGCGCTGGCGCTCGCGCCGATGCTCGGCGTCTATCCCGTCTTCCTGATGAAGGCGCTGTGTTTCGCACTCTTCGCCTGCGCGTTCAACCTGCTGATCGGTTTCGGCGGCTTGCTCTCGTTCGGCCACGCGATGTTTCTCGGAATGGCTGGCTACGTTTGCGCCCACGCGGCCAAGGTATGGGGCATGCCGCCGGAGTTCGCGATTCTCACCGGCACGCTGGTGGCGGGATTGATGGGGGTGGTCGTCGGGCTGCTGGCGATACGGCGGCAGGGCATCTACTTCGCGATGATCACGCTGGCACTGGCGCAGATGGTGTTCTTCCTGTGCCTGCAGGCCCCATTCACGCATGGCGAGGACGGCATCCAGTCGGTGCCGCGCGGCAAGATGTTCGGCTTTCTCGACCTCTCCAATACACTGGTCATGTATTACGTCGTGCTCGCAATCTTCCTGGTCGCATTCCTGTTCATCTACCGCATCGTGCATTCGCCATTCGGTCAGGTCCTGAAGGCCATTCGCGAAAACGAGCCGCGTGCCGTCTCGCTGGGCTACGACGCGGAGAGATACAAGCTGATTGCGTTCATTCTCTCCGCGACCCTTGCCGGACTCGCGGGAGCGACCAAGGCGATCGTGTTCCAGTTGGCGTCGCTCACCGACGTCCACTGGACGATGTCCGGCGAAGTGGTCCTGATGACCCTATTGGGCGGCATGGGTACGATCTTTGGCCCGGTCGTCGGCGCGTTCACGATCATCGGCATGGAAAGTTACCTGGCCGATTTCGGCGAGTGGGTGAAAGTGATCACCGGAGTGATCTTCGTGGTCTGCGTGCTTGCGTTCCGTCGCGGAATCGTCGGCGAGCTGGCGGCATGGTGGGCGCGCCGCCAGGCCTGATTCGGCTAGCGGCCGTCGCCGCGGTTGCCGCGGCACCCCAATGGACGCTCGCAGCGACGCCGGTCTACGTCGTTACCGGCAACTGCCGAGATGGCCAGCCGCACGGCGCCTACGAGCTCCGCATGCCCGACGGGACGTTGCGCGTCGCCGGCGCGTTTACTCGCGGAAAGCGCACCGGCACTTTTCTGTTCTGGTCCTCCTCCAGTGTGCGCATCGCATTGCTGCCGTACGACGATGATGCAATGAGCGGGACGGTGGCGCTCTGGTATTCGGCCGCCGGCCCGACGACCGAGCCACGGTCGAAACTCGAGGCGGTCTATGCCAACGGCCGATTGACCGGCGGCGCGCGATCCTGGTACCCCGATGGCCGGCCGCGCGCCGAATTTCGCTACGACCACGGTGTCCTGGCGGAGGCCCGGGCCTGGAACGCGAAAGGCGCGCCGTTGCCGGAAACCGAGGCGCGTGCCTTGGCAGCGCGCGACCTGGCGGCAGACGAGCAGTTCTACAATACGCTGGAGGCGATCGTCCGCGACAATCCGCCTCAGTGCGACGTCAACGGGAGGAAGCCATGAAATCGAGCAAGCGACGCCACCTGCTGCAGACCGCGGCCCTGATGACCGCAGGGATGGGCGCATACGAACACGCGCAGGCGCAGGCGCCGCGAACACCGTTTGCAGTGGCGCCCACCTTCATTCCCATCGCCGGATCCGCCGACCTCTTCCCGGTGCGGCGAATCTACTGCATCGGCCGCAACTACGCCGCTCATTCCCGGGAAATGGGTTCGGACCCGACGCGCGAACCGCCTTTCTTCTTCCAAAAGCCGACCGATGCGGTGCAGATCGTTCCACCCGGTGTCACCGTGGACCATCCCTATCCGGCGCTCACGAAGAACTACCATTACGAAATCGAGTTGGTGGCAGCGCTCGACAAGGGCGGGCGCGACATTCCGGTCGAGCAGGCCCTGGCCTGCGTATTCGGGTACACCGTCGGCCTCGACATGACGCGGCGCGACCTGCAACGCGCCATGGGCGACGAAAAGAAGCCCTGGGAGATTGGCAAGAGTTTCGACCACTCGGCACCGCTGGGCCCGCTGCAACCGGCGGCGAAAACCGGGCCGTTTGCGGAAGGGGCGATCTGGCTCACGGTCAACGGTCAGGTCAAGCAGACGGCCAACCTGAACCAGATGATCTGGTCGGTGGCCGAGCAGGTGAGCAAGTTGTCGCAAGCGTTCGAACTGATGCCCGGCGACATCATCTATTCCGGGACGCCGGAAAACGTCGGCCCGGTGGTCAAGGGCGACGTGATGACCGGACATATCGACCGGCTGCCCGACATCAGCGTCAAGGTGGTTTGATCCGCGGTTGTTTGAATCGCCCCTTTCCTCCAGGGGCGCCGCCTTTTGACGGTCGAAGGACTTTCGCGCTAGTGTACAGAGTCAGAAGTTCCGAAGATCAAGGAGCGGATGCAATCCGTCGTCAGGCGAGGCGCGAGGCCGAGAGCGTGCCTCGTGGTACGGTAAGGCCGAGCAACAACGCATTGCGGCGGATTACGCCGCGAACTATCAAACGAATTTCTCACTCAGTACACAAGATTGCTGCCAAGGCGCGGCGCCGTCCTCGCTTCGATTCCAACCCGACTTTCACTCGAAGGTGATTCCCATGTGCATTTCCCTGCTTCGCCGCGGTCTCGGCGTTCTGGCCGTCGGCGCGGCACTTGTCGCAGCGCCCTACGCCGCTGCGGCAGATCTGAAAATCGCGGTCGCAGCCGACGTCACGTCGATCGACCCGCATTTCTTCAACCTGTTTCCCAATAACAATATCGCCGAGCACATCTTCGACAAGCTCGTGCAGATGGACCCCGATTCAAAGATGATCCCTGGCATCGCGACTTCGTGGAAGACCATCGACGACACGACGTGGGAGTTCAAGTTGCGCAAGGGTGTCAAGTTCCACGACGGATCCGAACTGACCGCCGAGGACGTCGTGTTCTCGATCGATCGTGTGCCACTGGTGGCGAACAGCCCAGGCCGTTTTACCGCTTACACCAAGGCGATCGTCTCGAAGCAGATCGTCGATCCATACACGCTGCGCCTCAAATATGCGGCTCCCTATCCGCTTGCGCCCAACGACCTGTCCACGATCTACATCGTGTCGAAGAAGGCGGCGACGGGCGCGACGACCGACGACTTCAACAGCGGCAAGGCGGCGATCGGCAGCGGCCGCTTCAAGTTCGTCCGTTACGTGAACGGCGATCGCGTGGAGCTAGCGCGCAATGACGGTTACTGGGGCGACAAGCCGGTCTGGGACAAGGTTACATTCAAGATCATCAAGAGCGAACCGTCGCGCGTCGCGGCACTGCTTTCCGGCGACGTCGACGCCATCGAAGGTGTGCCGACAGCGGACCTGGTACGGCTCAAGGCCGACCCCAAGTTCAACGTGACCTCGAAGATCTCGCATCGCGTCATCTATTTCAACTTCGACCACCTCGACCGCGTGAGCCCGTTCATCACCGCCAAGGACGGCAAGCCGCTGGCGAAAAACCCGTTGCTCGACCTCCGGGTGCGCCGTGCGATTTCCAAGGCGATCAACCGCCCGGCAATCGCCGAGCGGGTCATGGAAGGTCAGGCGATTCCCTCTGGCCAGCTGGTGTCGGACAAGCTGTTTGGCAATGTTCCGGGTCTCAAGGCAGAAGCCTTCGATCCGGACGGCGCGAAAAGACTTCTGGCGGAAGCCGGCTATCCCGACGGCTTCAACATCACCATCCACGGACCATCCGGGCGCTACGTCAACGACGAGAAAATCGTGCAGGCGGTGGCGCAAATGCTGGCGCGCGTCGGCATTGCCGCCAAGGTCGAGACTGCCCCGATGGGACCGTACGCATCCCGCGCCTCGAAGCAGGAATTCAGCTTTGAAATGGTGGGTTGGGGGGCATCGACAGGTGAAGCGTCGTCGCCGCTGCGCTCGCTGCTCGCGACCTACAACACGGACAAGGGATTGGGCGCGGTGAACTGGGGCCGGTACAGCAATGCCAAAGTCGATTACCTGATCGAACAGGCGTTGCAGCAGGTCGACGACGAGAACCGCCGGATCATGCTGCAGCGGGCAACCGAGCTCGCGATGTCTGACCTGGGGATAATGCCCATCCACTTCCAGTACACCATCTGGGCGACCGCCAAAGGTGTGACGTACGTGCCGCGAATCGACGAATACACGCTGGCGTTCCAATTCAAGCCGGTCAAGGGTTGAACGATTATGCGCGCGATCCGACTGTTCTAGCGGGACACTGCCTGGTGCGCACGGGTCTCGCCGGCAGTTCCTGCCTCGAATCGGCTGGCTCTGCCAGCGATTCGAGGGTAATCAATTTCGGCCAAAGGTAGGTTTTTACTTTTGGCCGTTTTCATCATCCGCCGCAGCATGCAGAGCGTGGTCGTGCTTCTGTTCATGTCGCTGCTGGTCTTTGTCGGCGTCTACGCGGTCGGCAATCCGATCGACATCCTGATCAACCCGCAGGCCGACCAGCAGGAACGCGAACAGGCCATCGCTGCGCTGGGTCTCGACAAGCCGTTGTACGCCCAGTACTTCACGTTCCTGAGCGGCGCACTGCACGGCGATCTCGGCAAGTCGTTTGTCCATGCCACGTCCGCGCTCGGCCTCATCCTCGAGCGGATGCCGGCGACTATGGAACTCGCGATTTCCGCAACACTGATCGCGGTGGTGCTCGGCATTCCGCTCGGGCTGTGGGCAGGTTTGAAGCCCAACGGCGTGGCCGGTCGCTCCATCATGGCGGGATCGATCCTGGGCTTTTCGCTGCCGACCTTCTGGGTCGGCCTGATGCTGATCATGGTGTTCGCGGTCGAATTGCATTGGCTGCCGTCGAACGGCCGCGGGCCGACGACATTGCTGTTTGGCCTCATTCCGGTGTCGTTCATGTCGTGGGACGGCCTCAAACACCTGGTCCTTCCCGCCACGAATCTCGCGCTGTTCAATCTGGCGCTGCTGATTCGCCTTACGCGCTCGGGCACCCACGAGGCGTTGCTGCAGGACTATGTGAAGTTCGCGCGAGCCAAGGGGCTCACCAATTCGCGGGTGATCGGCGTGCACGTGCTGCGCAATATCCTGATTCCCATAGTGACCGTGATCGGACTCCAGTTCGGCGCGTTGATCGGGTTCGCGATCGTTACGGAAAGCGTTTTTGCCTGGCCCGGAATGGGCAAGCTGCTCATCGACTCGATCAACTTCCTTGACCGGCCGGTGATCGTCGCCTACCTGCTGGTGATTGTGTTCCTGTTCATCCTCATCAACCTTGCCGTCGACATACTGTATTCCGCGCTCGATCCGCGCGTGCGCATCACCGAGAGCAAAGGATAGACGGGTGCCTTCGATGCATTCGGCCAATCCAGCCGCGAGGGAAGTGCAAAGTCCCTTCCAGCGTGTTGTGAGCGACTTTCTCGCGAATCCTGTCGCTGTGTTCGGGCTGGGATTGCTGGCGCTGGTCGTGCTGGCGGCCATTTTCGCGCCGGTCATCTCGCCGCAGAATCCCTACGACCTGGCGCAACTCGATGTCATGGACAGCCGGCTGCCGCCGGGGTCGCCCGCACCCAACGGCGGCCGATTCTGGCTCGGCACCGACGATCAGGGCCGCGACATGCTGTCCGCAATTTTTTATGGGCTGCGCATTTCTCTCGCCGTAGGTGTGATCAGCACGACCTTCGCGCTGATCATCGGCCTGACGATGGGACTTACCGCTGCCTACTTCGGCGGCAAATTCGAGACGCTGGTGATGCGCATCGTCGACATCCAGCTGTCGTTCCCGGCCATTCTTATCGCCTTGATCCTGATTGCCGTACTGGGGCAGGGCACGGGCAAGGTGATCACCGCGCTCGTGACGGTCCAATGGGCCTACTACGCGCGTACGGTGCGCAGCGCGGCGTTGGTCGAGAAGCGCAGGGAATACATGGAGGCGGCGCGCTGCCTCGCGCTGTCGCCGACGCGCATCGTCTTCCGGCATCTGCTGCCGAACTGCCTGCCGCCCATGATCGTGGTGGCGACGGTGCAGGTGGCCGCGGCCATTGCGCTGGAAGCGACGCTGTCGTTTCTCGGGTTGGGATTGCCGATCACGGAACCCTCGCTGGGCCTGCTGATTGCCAATGGATATCAATATCTGCTGTCAGGCAAATACTGGATCAGCTTCTTTCCTGGCATTGCGCTTCTGCTCACGATCGTCGCCATCAACCTGGTCGCAGACCAGCTGCGCGACGTGCTCAATCCGAGACTTCAGAAATGAGCGAGTCGGCCGAGGCGATCACCGGGCCCGTCCTCGAGGTCGACGGGCTGCGCACACATTTTTTCACCAAGGCGGGCGTAGTCAAGGCGGTCGACGACGTTTCCTTCAGCGTGGGCCGCGGCGAAGTGCTCGGGCTGGTCGGTGAGTCCGGGTCCGGCAAGTCGATGACCGGCTATTCTCTGATGGGTCTCATCGATCCGCCGGGAAAGATCGTGGCCGGCAGCATCATCCTGGACGGCATCGAGCAGCGGACTCTGAACGCGGAGCAACAGCGGCGCATGCGCGGCAATCGGATCGCCATGATCTTTCAGGACCCGATGATGACGCTGAATCCGGTCCTGCGCATCGATGTGCAGATGATCGAGGCTATCCTCGCGCACAAGCACGTGAGCAGGGATGTGGCCCGAAGTCGCGCGCGCGAAGCGCTCGTCAAGGTCGGCATTCCTTCGCCGGACGAGCGGCTCCGCGCCTATCCGCACCAGTTCTCAGGCGGCATGCGCCAGCGCGTGGCCATCGCCATCGCCTTGCTCAACCGTCCCGATCTCATCATTGCCGACGAGCCGACGACCGCGCTCGACGTCACCATCCAGGGGCAGATCCTGTTCGAAATCCAGAAGCTCACGCGCGAAACCGGCACCGCGCTGATCTGGATCACCCATGACCTGTCCGTAATCGCGGGTTTGGCCGACCGCGTATGCGTGATGTATGCCGGCCGCATCGTGGAACAGGGTTCGTGCGAGGAGGTGCTCGCGCATCCTGCGCATCCGTACACACAGGGGCTGCTCGATTCGGTGCCCGCGAACCACGAGCCAGGGCAGCGCCTGAAGCAGATTCCCGGCATGACGCCGTCGCTTCTCGACCTGCCGCCCGGATGCCCGTTTCGCGAACGCTGCAGCTATGCCACCGCCGAATGCGAGGCATCGCCGGAGATGCGGCCAATGGGCGGCCCAGGACAAAGCGTGCGCTGCTTTCATCCGCTCGTTCCGGAACGCGCATGAGCGCCGCCGGGCTGTCCCAAGACGCGAATGGCTCCGCGGCCTCATTGCAGCTTTGGCCAGGCGCGGCGATTTCGTTTCGGCCACCATCGACGCTCGCGGACGCGCTCTTCGAGCCTTGGTTTCGCCCCGCTCGCGTGGACGTCCCCGGGGGCAGCGCAGCGGCCTCATTTTCCTTCGCCGCAAGCGTGGGAGCCCAATGAACATGGCTGCACTTCGCGCACCCGCGGACATTGGCGCACTCGTCGAACTGAAGGGCGTGTCGAAGCGATTCGTGAAATCGCTGGATCTCGCGGCGAGAATCGGCAACAGGTTCGGCGCGGGGATGAAGGAAGAGGTCGTCCACGCGGTCGACAATGTCGACCTGGTCGTGGCTTCGGGCGAGGTCGTCGGCCTCGTGGGCGAATCCGGATGTGGCAAGTCAACGCTCGGGCGCATGACCGTGGGTCTTCTCCCGTTGTCCGCCGGCGAGCGCTTTTGGCAGGGCGCATCGCTGGCCTTGCTGGACGCCGCGGCGGCCCGCCGGCAGCAACTCACGATGCAGATGATTTTCCAGGATCCCTATGCGTCGCTGAATCCGCGGATGCGGGTGCTGGACATCGTTGGCGAAGCGCCGGTCGCGCACGGCATTATCCGTGCGCCGCAACAGGTCGAATACGTCGGCCTGATGCTGAATCGCGTCGGACTCGACCCGACGCTCATGCGCCGGTATCCGCATCAGTTCTCGGGCGGACAGCGCGCACGTATCGGCATTGCGCGCGCGCTCGCCGTCAAGCCGCAATTCCTGGTCTGCGACGAGTCGGTGGCTGCGCTCGACGTTTCCATCCAGGCGCAAGTGCTGAACCTGTTCATGGATCTGAAGAGCGCGCTCAACCTCACCTACCTGTTCATCAGCCACGACTTGGGTGTGGTCAAGTACATTTCGGATCGCGTCGTCGTGATGTACCTGGGTCGGGTCGTCGAGAGCGCGTCTTCGGCCGAGCTCTTCGCGCATTCCAATCACCCGTATACGCAGGCGCTGCTCGCGGAAGCGGGCAAGGTAACGCCGGCCAAGCGTACATTTGTGGCGATCAAAGGCGAGATCCCCTCGCCGCTCGACCCGCCCGCCGGTTGCCACTTTCATCCCCGCTGCCCGCATGCGATGCCCAAATGTCGCGAAGCAGCTCCGCCGCTCGTCGAGATAGCGCCGGGACACAAGTCAGCGTGTTACCTGAACGATGAGTGAGGCTTTCCTTCGCCACGATCCCGCGGGCGACGCGATTCCGTTGGTGCTCGATTCGCCGCATTCGGGCACGATCTATCCGGAAGAATTCGACCACGCACCGGCGCGCATACTCGTGCGTCAGGCGGAGGACACCCACGTCGCGACATTGTGGCGTGCGGCACCAACCTATGGCGCGACGTTGCTCGAAGCCCGTTTCCCGCGCTCATTCATCGATCCGAACCGCGGCCTTGCCGACATCGATCCGGAACTGCTCGCCGATCCGTGGCCGCACCCGATTTCGCCGACGCGCAAGACGTTGCAGGGCATCGGCCTGGTATGGCGGATGGCCAGCGACGGTGTGCCGATGTATTCCCGCAAGCTCACGAGCGCTGAGGTGATGACGCGCATCGAACGCTATTGGCGACCCTACCACGCCGAGCTCGACGCAGTGCTCGACGCGCGCGTGCACCGCTTCGGCGCGGTGTGGCACATCAACTGCCATTCGATGCCCGCGGTCGGCGATGCGCGGGCCGACGATCCCGGGCGCGAGCGCGCGGACTTCGTGCTGGGCGACCGCGACGGCTCGACCTGTGAGCCGGCCTTTACGCAGTTGGTGGCCGACACGCTGCGGCATCTGGGCTATGCCGTTGCCATCAACGACCCGTACAAAGGCGTGGAGATTGTCCGCAAGCACGGACGCCCGGCAGAACATCGGCACAGCCTGCAGCTGGAGATCAAGCGCACCCTCTACATGGACGAGAAGACATTTGAACCCAACGGCGGATTCCTGCGCCTCGAAGCGGATCTGGCGCGCCTCACCGCAACGGTCGCGAGCCACCTGCGGTCGCGCCTGGGCATCACCGCGGGAACCATGGCCCCGCCGTCAACGCCATCCGACCGCTGATCCCCGATGGCTGATTGGTCAGACCACTTGACCGGTTGCATGGGCACTGTTAACGTCGCCGCCACATCGCCGGATGCGCGCTGGCAAGTTGCCCTGAAGATGCCGCACCGTCGCCTTTTGCAATCCCTTCCAGGAGGAGGTTCCATGAAACTCATGCAGCGCGCACTCATTGCGCTGGCCGCCGCGCTGTTCGTGTCCGTGGCATGCGCCGCCTATCCCGAACGCCCGATTACGCTCATCGTGCCGTGGGGCGCCGGCGGCGGTACCGATGCCACCGCGCGGATCATCGGCACGCTTATGGAGAAAGAACTGGGTCAGCCGGTCAACGTGGTGAATCGCGTCGGGGGCAGCGGCGTAGTCGGGCACAGCGCCATCGCACAGGGGGCGCCGGACGGATACACGATTGGCTTGATCACCGTCGAGATCGGGATGATGCATTGGCAAGGGCTTACCGAACTGACGGGCTTGTCGTATACGCCGATCGGTCTGGTCAATGCCGATCCGGCGGGCCTGCAGGTGGCGGCCGATGCTCCGTACAAGACGGTCAACGATCTGGTCGCGGCGATCAAGGCCAATCCCGGCAAGCTCAAGGCCTCGGGTACCGGCCAAGGGGGCATATGGCAGCTGGCGATCGCCGGCATGTTGCAGGACTTGAAGGTCGACCCGGCAAGCGTGCCGTGGGTACCTTCACAGGGCGCCGCGCCCGGTTTGCAGGATCTGGTCGCCGGCGGCGTGCAGATTGCGCCGGTATCGCTGCCCGAGGCGCGCTCGCTGATCGACGCCGGCAAGGTGAAGAGCCTGGCGGTGATGGCCGACGCGCCCTCCGCGCTGTATCCGAACGTGCCGACGCTGAAGGCCGCAACGGGAAGCAACTGGACAATGGCGGCCTGGCGCGGCATCGCTGGGCCGAAGAACCTGTCGCCCGAGGCGCGCGACAAGCTCGTCGCCGCGATCAGAAAAATCGTCGCGAGCAAAGACTACACCGACTTTATGGCGCAACGGGGTTTCGGTGTGATTTACGCCGGGCCCGAGGACTTCGCCAAGTTCATGGCCAAATCCGATGCAGACCTCGGCGCGACGATGAAGGCGGTCGGAATCGTCAAGTGACGCATCCGTCCAAGAGCAAGACGCATAGCGTCGAAGCGATTGGAATCGGGTGCGTGATCCCCGTGCAGGCGGGGATCCAGAGTCTTGTTGCGGACGACACTGGGTTCCCGTGTTGGCGGGAACGACGACCTAGAGCCTGCGCAGGCAGCGCGATTCGGCACTACTAGCCCGGCATGAGACTCAACGACGCCGTCTGGGGCGCGCTGCTGCTGCTGTTCAGCGCCGTCATCCTCTTCCACGTGCAGAGCTTTCCCAAAATCCCGGGACAGCAGGTGGGGCCGGCGCTGTTCCCGGGTATTCTGGCGGTCGGGCTCGCGGTGTGCGGCGCGCTCCTGATAGTGAAGGGTCTTGCCACGCGTCGAGCCTGGGGCGAGCGTGCCGAATGGGTCGCATTCGCTGCGTGGACCCGTTCGCGCAAGCATGTTCTCGCCTTTGCGCTGACCATCGGCGTCAATATCCTGTACATCCTCGCGGTCGACAAGCTGGGCTTCATCCCGATCGGCGTGATCTATCTGGGACTTCTGTTCTGGGTGTACGGCGTCGCCGCTAAGTGGATCCTGCCTCTGTCCCTCGTCATGACGCTTGGCATTCACTACGCGTTCTACAAGCTGCTGAAAGTGCCGCTGCCCTGGGGACTTCTGCAGGGGATCACCTGGTGACGTCCACGCTGCGCAAGCGGAGGCCGCAGTGAACCCGGCCTGGTCGCAGGCCTTCGCGCTGGTATTCGATCCCTACAATATCTGGGTGATGCTGGCCGCATCGCTGTTCGGCCTGTTCGTTGGCGCGGTCCCCGGGCTCACGGCGACGATGGCCACCGCGCTGCTCGTGCCGGTGACCTTCTTCATGGCGCCCATCCCGGCGATCGCCGCCATCGTCACCGCGACCGCGATGGCGATTTTTTCCGGCGACATCCCCGGCTGCCTGATGCGCAGGCCCGGCACGCCCGCGTCGGCCGCGTATACCGACGAAGCCTATGCGATGACCAAGAAGGGGCAGGCGGAAATCGCCCTCGGCGCGGGCCTCGTCTTTTCCGCCGTCGGCGGGCTGTTCGGCACGGCCGTGCTGATCCTGGCGGCGCCAACGCTCGCCGAGTTCGCGCTCAAGTTCAGTTCCTTCGAATATTTCTGGCTGGTGCTGCTGGGGCTGACCTGCGCGGTCTTCATGACTTCCGACCGGCCGCTGAAAGGCTTCGTGTCGCTGCTGCTGGGACTGCTGGTCGCGTGCGTCGGGCTGGGCAACCCGGCAGGTTTCCCGCGCTTCACGTTTGGCAATATCGAAATGCTGGGCGGAATCGGCATGATCCCGATGATGATCGGCATGTTCGCGATCTCGGAGATCATTCGCTTCGCCGTCGATACCGACCCGCCGCTCAAGATTGTCGACAAGCCTTTGGGCAACGTCTTCAAGGGCATGTGGGGCCTCACGAAGAAATACCCGATACAGATCCTGCGTGGCAGCGCGTTGGGCACGCTGGTCGGCGCCCTGCCCGGTGCGGGCGCGGACATCGCAGCCTGGATGTCCTACGCGATCAGCAAGAAATTCTCGAAGGAACCGGAAAAATTCGGCACCGGCCACGTCGAAGGCATCGTCGAATCGGGCTCGGCCAACAACAGCGCCCTGGCAGGTGCCTGGATTCCAGCGCTCGTCTTCGGCATCCCCGGCGATTCGATCACGGCGATCGTGATCGGCGTGCTGTACATGAAGAACATGAACCCCGGGCCGTCGCTGTTCACCAACAACCCGCAGAACATCTATGCCGTCTACCTGCTGTTCATCATCGCCAACATCATCATGGTTCCGCTGGGCTGGTGGTGCATCAAGGTGTCAAAGCAGATCCTCAAGGTGCCGCGAAACATGCTGATGCCGGTCATCATGCTGTTCTGCGTCGTTGGCTCGTTCGCGATCAACAACACGGCGTTCGACGTTACAGTGATGCTTGTCGCCGGCGTCATCGCCTTCGTGTTGGAGGAAAACGGGTTCCCCATCGCGCCGGCAATTCTGGGTGTCGTGCTGGGCGGCATGCTCGAGGAAAATTTCATCACCTCGATGATCAAATCCGACGGCAGTCTGGGCGCGTTCTTCGCTCGTCCGGTTGCGGCCACGCTTGCCGCGCTCACGCTGGCGGTCTGGTTCTTGCCGCTGCTGATTCGCCGATTGCGCGCGCTGGCCGGCGTCTGACGCAAGCGTTTCCTGCCCGGCGACACCCGTGCGTTGACCCACTGTGGTGCGGTGCGGTAAAATCGCAGGGTTTTGGCGCCTGAGTTGGTTGCAGGCGCGGGGTGGAAAACGCGATGCGCCGCGCCCGGGTCAAATGGGGGAACTCTCCCGTACACCTGGTCGATTGCAGTGGAATCGGCGGGGAAACGACACAGAAGCGGCGGGCAAGTCACGGAAAGATCGGTCGAAATGCGCGGGAAACTCACCGTCGGCAACTGGAAGATGAACGGTGGGCTGACGGCGAATTCGGCGTTGTTGGTAGCATTGCTGGCCGGGTGGAAGGCTCCCGTTGGCCGGGAGTTGGGCGTTTGCGTGCCGTTTCCGTACCTTGGGCAGGCGCGCGACGCGCTGGCCGGGTCGGCTATCGCGTGGGGCGCGCAGGATGTCAGCGCGCACGCGCGTGGCGCGTTTACGGGCGACGTTTCGGCCGGCATGCTCGCGGAATTCGGTTGCCAGTACGTGCTGGTCGGTCATTCGGAACGGCGCCAGTTGCATGGCGAAACAGATGGCGAGGTTGCCGCCAAAGCCGCGGCGGCGGTGAATGGCGGGTTGCAGCCCATTGTCTGTCTAGGTGAAACGCTCGCTGAACGCGAGACCGGGCAGACGCAAGTCGTGGTAGGCCGGCAATTCGACGCGGTGGCGGCAGTCTTGGGCAAGCAGACGGCGCTGGTCGTGCTGGCCTATGAACCGGTCTGGGCGATCGGCACGGGTCGCACGGCATCTCCAGCCGAGGCGCAGGCAGTTCATGCATTTCTGCGGCAAAGGCTGACCGCGGCAGGCGCCGGAAATGTGCAGGTGTTGTACGGGGGCAGCGTTAAAGCGGCGAATGCGGCGGAACTTTTCGCGGTGCCGGACATCGACGGCGGACTCGTCGGTGGGGCATCGCTGGACGCGAATGAATTTTTGGCGATTGCAGCGGCCTGAGCAAGGTCGGTGGCGAAGCCGGAGCAATGACAATGGCACTGTTGGAAACTATCTTATTCGTCTTGCAGATCGTGGTGGCGATCGCACTTTGCGGCCTTATCCTGCTCCAACATGGCAAGGGTGCAGACATGGGCGCAGCGTTCGGGAGCGGATCCTCGGGCAGCCTGTTCGGAGCGGCCGGATCGGCAAATTTTCTTTCGCGCACGACGGCAATACTCGCGGCAGTCTTCTTCCTGACCAGCCTCGGGCTGACCTATCTGGGCACGACTCACGTCAGGTCGGGCAACATGCAACAAGGCGTGATGCAGGACGCGCCGGTGACCAAGGCGATCGAAGGCCCGGCGCCCGCGACCCCTGGTCCGGCACCGACGCCGGCACCGGCGACGCCCGCCGCACCCCAGGGAACGCCGTCGAAGGCGGGAGACATACCGAAATAGCAGCGATCAGGCATCAGTGATTCAGTGACGCCGTATCTGAGGCGTTTGTGTTGCGGATTCATGATTCCCGTACGGCCGACGTGGTGAAATTGGTAGACACGCTGTCTTGAGGGGGCAGTGGCGAAAGCCGTGGGAGTTCGAGTCTCCCCGTCGGCACCAGAGCACGAATGACACTCGCGCAGGTCGGCAGGGAAATGGCCGTGGCGGCGAGGCGAGAAGATCAGGCGCGGTTTGCTGTCGGGAACCGTGCCGCGCGCGGTAAAATGCTGCAACGCAGGTGCTTTCGCGCCACGGGGCCCATGATGCTGGAACAGTATTTCCCTATCCTCCTCTTCATCATCGTCGGCCTGGCGCTCGGTCTCGTCCTCCTCTCTCTTGGAGCGATCCTTGCGCCGAACCGCCCCGATGCGGCCAAGCTCTCTCCCTACGAGTGCGGATTCGAAGCGTTCGAGGACGCCCGGATGAAGTTCGACGTCCGGTACTACCTGATCGCCATCCTGTTCATACTGTTCGATCTCGAAATCGCCTTCCTCTTTCCGTGGGCTGTCGTCTTGCCGGAAATCGGCTTCGAAGGCTTCGTGGCGATGATGGTGTTCCTGCTGATCCTCGTCGTCGGCTTCGCCTACGAATGGAAAAAAGGCGCGCTGGAATGGGAATGAGCGCGGCGGCGAGCGAAGCGAGCAACGCCCGAAGGGCGCGGCGCTGCACGATTGACCGCGGCCGACACTCCGTCGCCGCGCATGGCATCTCCGATCCACGGAGGCCGCAAGTAGCGACTCCCGGGAGTGCTGCAAATGGCCATTGACGGCGTGCTCGAAAAGGGCTTCGTCACGACGTCGCTCGACAGTGTCATCAACTGGGCGCGCAACGGCTCGATGTGGCCGATGTCCTTCGGGCTTGCCTGCTGTGCCGTGGAAATGATGCATGCGGGCGCAGCGCGATATGACCTCGACCGCTTCGGTGTCGTATTCCGTCCCAGCCCGCGCCAGTCCGATGTGATGATCGTCGCCGGCACGCTATGCAACAAGATGGCGCCGGCATTGCGCAAGGTGTACGACCAGATGGCCGAGCCGCGGTGGGTGATCTCGATGGGCTCGTGCGCGAACGGTGGCGGCTACTATCACTATTCCTATTCCGTGGTGCGCGGCTGCGATCGCATTGTCCCGGTCGACATCTACGTACCGGGCTGTCCGCCGACTTCCGAGGCGCTCCTCTACGGCATTCTGCAGCTCCAGAACAAGATCTGGCGCACCAACACAATCGCGCGCTGATGGCCTCGAAGATCGAAGAACTGGCCGCGGCGCTGCATGCCGCACTTGGCGACATGCTTACCGGCGTGACCGTTGCGTTGGGCGAGGCAACCGCAGTCGTGCCAGTCCAGCGCCTCGGGCAGGCGATGCGCACACTGCGTGACCGGCCGGAGCTGCGGTTCGAATCGCTGATCGACGCCTGCGGCGTGGACTACTCGACTTATGGTGAGGGCGCGTGGGACGGACTGCGCTTCGCGGTGGTCTACCACCTGCTTTCGCTGTCGCACAATCAACGTCTGCGCGTGCGCGTGTTCGCCGAAGACGACGATTTTCCGGTTGTCCCGAGCGTGGTCGATGTATGGCCGTCCGCCAACTGGTTCGAGCGTGAGGCGTTCGACCTGTATGGCATCGTGTTCGACGGGCACCCGGACCTGCGGCGGCTCCTGACCGACTACGGTTTCGTCGGGCATCCGTTCCGCAAGGATTTTCCGCTGTCCGGACACGTCGAGATGCGCTACGACCCGGAGCAGAAGCGCGTGATCTACCAGCCGGTGACGATCGAGCCACGGGAGATCACGCCGCGGATCATCCGCGAAGCGCAGTACGGTGGAACGAAATGATGACATACCAGATCTTTAACCACGAAGCACACGAAGAATGGCAATTCGTTAACCAGGGTTTCTTCTTCGCGTCCTTCGTGGTTCAGGATTTTCGTATTGCCGATGGCTGAAATCCGCAACTACACGATGAATTTTGGGCCGCAGCACCCTGCGGCCCATGGCGTGCTGCGCCTCGTCCTCGAATTGGACGGCGAGGTCATCGAGCGTGCCGATCCGCATATCGGTCTGCTGCACCGCGCCACCGAGAAGCTCGCGGAAAACAAGACCTACATCCAGTCGCTCCCTTATATGGACCGGTTGGATTACGTATCGATGATGTGCAACGAGCACGCGTACTGCCTGGCGATCGAGCGCCTCCTCGGTCTGGAGGTGCCGGAGCGCGCGCAGTACATCCGGGTGATGTTCGACGAGATCACGCGCATCCTCAATCACCTGCTGTGGCTGGGCTGCCACGCGCTGGATATCGGCGCGATGACACCGTTTCTCTACGCGTTCCGCGAGCGCGAGGACCTGTTCGACGCATACGAGGCCGTGTCGGGCGCGCGCATGCACGCGGCGTACTACCGGCCGGGCGGCGTGTATCGCGACCTGCCGGAGCAAATGCCGCAATACCAGCCGTCGAAGCTCCGGAACGCCAAGGCGATGGAGCGGTTGAATGAAAACCGCCGGGGATCGCTGCTCGACTTCATCGACGACTTCGTGCGCCGCTTCCCGAAATGCGTGGATGAATACGAGGAGCTGCTGACCGAAAACCGGATCTGGAAGCAGCGTACCGTCGGCATCGGCGTCGTCACGCCGGAGCGGGCGATGGCGCTGGGCTTTACCGGTCCCATGTTGCGCGGCTCGGGTGTCCCCTGGGACCTGCGCCGGAAGCAGCCTTACGAGGTCTACGATCGCCTGCAGTTCGACATTCCTGTGGGGGTGACCGGCGACTGCTACGACCGGTACCTGGTACGTGTGGAAGAGATGCGGCAGTCCAACCGGATCATCGGCCAATGCGCCGACTGGCTGCACAGGAACAAGGGCCCAGTGATCGTGGACAACCACAAGGTCGCGCCGCCCGACCGCGAGTCGATGAAGTCGAACATGGAAGAACTGATCCACCACTTCAAGCTCTTCACCGAAGGCATGCATGTGCCGCCGGGCGAGGCCTACGCTGCGATCGAGCATCCGAAGGGCGAGTTCGGCGTCTACATCATCTCCGACGGCGCAAACAAGCCGTATCGCGTCAAGTTGCGGCCGCCGGATTACGTTCACCTGGCTGCGCTGGATGAAATGTCCCGCGGCCACATGATCGCCGACGTGGTCGCGATCATCGGAACGCAGGACATCGTGTTCGGGTCCATTGACCGATGACCATGCTGAGCCCACAAACGCGGGAGAAAATCGACCGCGAGATCGCCAAGTATCCGGCCGACCAGAAGCAGTCGGCGGTGATGTCCGCGCTGGCGCTCGCGCAGGCGGAGCACGGATGGCTGTCGACCGAGATCATGGACGTCGTCGCTAGCTATCTCGGGATGCCGCCGGTCGCGGTCTATGAAGTCGCGTCCTTCTATACGATGTACAACCTGCAGCCGGTCGGCCGCTTCAAGGTGAGCATCTGCACCAACTTGCCGTGCGCGCTGCAAGGGGCCACGGTCGCGGCCGGGCACATCAAACAGAAGCTGGGCATCGGATTCAACGAGACGACTGCCGACGGCGTATTCACG
>Ga0302321_100001817_pt1 | contig 18238 bp, 8 predicted proteins | sample Fen_T0_1_FD_202505 | JGI IMG/M metagenome (GOLD analysis project Ga0302321, IMG submission 202505) | Peat permafrost microbial communities from Stordalen Mire near Abisko, Sweden - Fen_T0_1 | ecosystem: Environmental > Terrestrial > Soil > Wetlands > Permafrost | place: Sweden: Abisko...
GCATGTTTAAATAGCCCGTCAAGCAATTTCACATCTCCCAGGGGAAATTCGTTTGGGTATAATTTGTCTTGTGCAGCTACATTCATCTCTCGAACAAGGAAATAGCTGATTGCATATATTACAAGAATTATTCTTTTCATATACATTTTTTCCAAACCGCTTATTTTGTAACAAAATTGGTTTATTACCCTTCTTTCAAAATTTCTTTAAGAAATCTTATAATGCTTGCCGTAGGCCATTAAGATTGTATCAAGTTTTTTATTTTTTGAACACTAATTGTGCGAATTGATAAAGGCCTCGTCTCCAACTCTGCCATTCATGAGCAGTAAGCGGAGAAACATAAAAATGTATATTCATTCCAGCCTCTTTTATTTTATCCGTATTTTCTTTTGGATCCCCCCATGGACCTTTTCTTGGATTATCGAGTTCCCGACTGCCATAACTAATAAATACCAGTTTCACTTTTTCTTTAAACTCAGGAGCATTTTGTAGGTCCTCAGGACTAATACTACCGCCACTGAATATGCCGATATATGAGAATCTCTCGGGATGGGCCAGTGAGATTATACGGGTTTGCATACCGCCCATCGATAATCCTGCCATCGCCCGGTGTGGTTGATCAGCAAGAGTGCGATAATTGGCATCAATCATGGGGATAATGTCATTCAGTAAAGTTTTCATGAAGCGATCTGCCCAACCAGTTGGTGGCCATGGTTCTGCGGGACGTTCACCGTTTGGTCGTGGTGGCATTCGCCATGTTCCGTTATCCATTACGATGATATAAGGGTTGGCTTTACCTTCTGCAATCAGGTTATCCATGATAAGATTCGCGTGTCCCTGACCACACCAACCGGTCTCATCTTCACCACCGCCATGCTGCAAATACAGCACCGGATATCGCTGCGGGTAATTGCTATAATAACCGGGAGGAGTGTAGATAAAACAGCGACGCATGCTGCTATCGCTTTTTGAGTAATAAATATGCTCACTGACTTCTCCGTGTGGGACATCTTTAAGGGCATAAAAATCCTGGTCTTTAGCCGGGACTTCAATACCACTTCCCCAACGGCTGGCGCCATAAAAATACAAACTGCCAGGATCAGGGACTGCAGCTCCATCGACCCAAAGCTGGTAATAGTGAAAACCTTCGTCCTGAGGAGCTGATTCTCCTGTCCAAACGCCTTTTTCATCTCTGGTTAAATCGTATTTTACGGCTCCAATATCCAGTTGAACCATTTTAGCTTCAGGTGCAGAGATTTGAACACGTACACGGTTCTCAGAATTTACCTGAGGATATTCCTTCCCGGGTTGATTTACTGATGAGGGTTTAAAATCCTCTATCACAGAAGTTTTATTTGACTGCACATACCCGGTCACTTTGGTCATTACTGCGCCCCATTCCTTACCCTCAGTTGTCCTTCGCCATTTAAAATAACGATCCAGAACCTCAAGAGATTCTGCACTGGGAACAGGGCCTGTATGTGGTGTTGGTCCGAGATACATCACTTCCCGATTAGATTTACTAAAGGCAGTCCATCGGGGAAGGTCTTCACCATTTGGATCACCATGTTTTGCAAAATTGGTCCAGTACGTTCCCATTGTTTCAGATAGTTCAAGATCGGATTGTGTTGTCTGAGGATTTGAAGGATCCAAATTCATAAAGACATAACCAACTTCCTGACCATGCGGAGAACCATAACCAAAACGGGGTGAATTTTCAGGATAGTCAGGGTGTTGATCGAAATAATAATAAAACACTTTTGATTTCCCCTTTTCTGACTGAAGGTTGGCCCAGGCCCAGGTATGCCATCCGAATGCAGCATCCCTGGCGAGGTCACGGGCAGTTTTGGATACAGAAGTTTCGCCGGCAGGATATGCCTTAATTAATTCATCGGCAAATTTACCATATCGTGTTTTTACCCCTGAAATGTACTCTTCAGGTGTCTTTTCCCTTGAAAAACTCGCGCCTTCATCCGAATTATAACCAATAAGAATATCAACATCGTTGAATTTTCCGGCTTGGTACAGTTTATACTGATCATCTGGAATTATATAGCCATCTGTAATTGGCCATCCTCCTTCCATTCCCATACCTATTGGAAGTTTATCGGCAGGAATTTTTCGCAATTCGGCTATAGAGGAGATGCCTGATTTTTGAGCATAAGCTTCACCTTCAATCTCAGCCTGCTTCAGGGTTTTCATATTCTCGCCGGGAAAAGTGATGGCTCGTGTTGGTCCAAACGATCCTCCACTTTCCGAAATGGCTCTCAGGAAAAGGCCTTTTGCCAGGGGTGACGCACACAACATGCTTACAGAAATTCCCCCGGCTGATTCGCCAAATATGGTTACTTTATCAGGATCACCTCCGAATGCTGCAATATTCTTCTGTATCCATTCCATCCCAGCAATCTGATCGAGTAAACCATAATTTCCTGAAACATGGTTAGGATTTTCAGCACTCAGTTCAGGATGTGCAAGGAAACCAAATTGACCTACACGATACGCAATGCTTACCACCACAACACCTTTTTTGGCGAGTTTTTCGCAGTTGTACCCGGGTTCGGCAGTTGAACCAAAACTAAAGCCACCGCCATAAATCCAAACCAGTACAGGTATTTTATCTTTTGCTGATTTTGCCGGAGTCCACACATTTAAGTACAAACAGTCTTCACTTTTGCCTGATGGTGGATTTCCACCCTGCATAGGAGCTGGTGCAAATTTAAGGGTCTGCAATACACCTTTCCATTTTTTTACAGGCTGAGGGGCACGCCAGCGAAGCTCGCCAATTGGTGGTGCAGCAAATGGGATACCTTTATAAACTGCCAACCCATTATCTAATGTTCCCTGAACCAGACCATCATTTACTTTTACTGGCGCTGGTTGTTGTGCCATGCACAAGGAAGCCGTAAAAACAGTTAAAATCGCAATTAAGAAAGATCTGTTTCTCATAATAATTGTTCCTTTCTTTAAATATTAATTTGTCTGCATTTCTTATCGAAAGCGTTGGTATTCGCAGGTATCACCTTTAATCTGTTCTACTTCAATTCAATAAATTCCGGCTCATATGGTGCAATCTTAAAGTTGCCTTTATAATCTTTCTCCAGAATTAAGCTGTGTGAATTGCCGATCATTTTAATTTCCTTTGGTTCACCGCTTACATTCAGATATAAGAAATGTGTTTCGTCTATCTGTCGTGCCATAATACCTGTAGGCACATCCGGTCCTTTTATAATTCCAAGTTCTACAATCAGATCATCGACCAAATTCCCAAGAGTTTCATTATTTGCAGGCAGACCAACATAAATTGCTCTTCCTTTACCATATTTATTGGACGTTATGATTGGGTAATCCTTGTCTAAACTTGTAATATTTGCCAGTATTTCAGCACCTTTAGGTTGAATTACATCAAATCTTGTTGATTCAGTATTAATAGCTTTTCCCTTATAGGTGAGCTCTAGTTTTTTGCCTTTGTATGATTTTCGTGATATTTCATTGAGGGCTTCAGTTTCCTCAAAACTTCCAACCCGAATTCCAAATACATCGCTCAGGCGGCCAGGGTGGGTTGTCCCAAACACTTGCCCAGTTTCGTCAACAATAGCTGAATTGGCTGTCATTACTACCGTTCCTCCATTATTAACATAATCACGAATTTTATTAGCTGTTGTCTCATCCATCACAGCAACACCAGGCACGAAAAGTACTTTGTAATCTAACGAACTCCTGCTGATTTCCACCACATGAGAGTCCATATTGCGCCAATAAAACAAATCCCAACATGCTTCCAGTTGGGCATCATGTAGTTCAGGGAAGGCACTACTTTCAATCTGGCTGGGGAAAGAAAAAGCCAGACCGATTTCTGCTTTTAGTTTATAAGGGAAAAATTGTTCTATTTTTTTAAATTCTGTGGCAATTTTCTTGTATTCATCGTATTTGCGGTTAGGAAGGCCATCCCAGTCGATCATTCCTTCCAGATATTGTTCCTCTCCAGCACGCATACTTTGCCATGTCCAGCCACAGACCATCTGGTTGCCATACATTAACGATGCATAAGCCTGTTTCCTGATGGCATTTGGAACAGCTGTCATCGTAGTAAATTCGCTACACCAGAATGGGTTTTTGCTTTCGAACTGTATCCGTGATATACCAAATGCGGCATTCATAACGCCCCAATTGGTTATTAATGAAGTGCCAGGGTAAAATCCCGCGCCGTGACGTGTCATTTTGCCTGAATATGCAATTTGAGAATAATCAAAATATTTCATCCGGCTGTAATACCATGCATTGGTGTTTGTCAGGGCATTAGGGGCATTTTTATGTACAACATCGAGTACCTTAAATAGAATTTGGTTTACTTCATCCGAAACAAAACGTCTGAAATCCAGCAACCTTTCAGGAACACTGTTAGGGTAGACTGCAACAGGTAAACCTATTTCGTCGAATTGATTGAACCGGCGTGACCAACGTTGAGTAGCCCAGACCTTGTTCAGAGTATCAAGGTTTAAATATTTACTCTTAAGCCAGGTAATAAATCGCTGTCTTACTGTTTCGGAATATGAAATAGGCCCATCGCCCGATTCGTTGTCAATTCCGAAAGCCAATAATGCCGGATGTTTTCCATAATGACTGGAAAGAGAATCAGCATATCGCACGGCATATTTTTGATAATTGGGGTCACCAACATCATCCATGTAACGATGGTTTGGGTACTGTACATCGCCATTCACATCTACCACATCTATGGAAGGGAATTTATGATGAATCCAGATTGGAGCAGGATGAATGGCAATATCGAGAATTACTTTAATACCAGCCTGATTCATCATGTCCATTACTTTATCGAACCATACAAAATCGAACTTTCCTTCAGATGGTTCATAGCTATCCCAAGCCAGATGGCCCATACGAACAACATTAAGTCCGGCGGCTTTCATGAGTTGGATATCGGTTTTGATTTTTTCGGTATTTTTATTATCGTGCGGATGGTAGTTGGCACCGATATAAAGAACCTGGGAACGCCCAATCAGACTATTTATAAATAGCATCACTAACATAATAGAAGCTATCTTAAATCTTTTTTTCATAATATTCAGGTTATGAATTTAAACACCATTTAAAGCTTTATCAGGTTCAAAAAGAACACATCATTTTCTCTGATTTCCAACTCTCTTGAAAAAGGAGTACCGGCTTTAATGGTAACAATTTCCTTAGAAACAGGAGAACCATCGTTTTGCTTCTTTATTTGCTCTACTTGTATTTTGGTAAGTTGCGAAGGCTTGCCTAAGGAAAGATAGGAAGAATAGGCATCGTTACTACGATAGCCCACTTTATAAACTTCGAGAGCGTAAATGCCTTCAGGTACGTTAGAAATATTAATGGTTATCTTACCTTTAGGTTTAGATGGTAAATCACGGATGTAATATACCTGGTTGTTGACTGAATCGCCCGGATGTGTGTTAGTAAAATCCCAGGCCAGCGCTTGTATATTCCCTTTTGAATCTTTGCAAACCCACGATGTGGAATCTGTATTTCTCAATTCAATATTCCCTAATTGGTTCAAGAATTTATAGGCATAAAATACCGGTTTGTTAATACCTTGAGTGTTCAACATTCCAAAACCTCCGTGAAAAGGGGTAAAGCGAGGCGCCGATTCTTCGAAAATATCTGTAAATACCCAATACGACATGGAATTGGCTGCAGTTCCCACTTGTTTAAGCTTATACAACACATAAGCCGCTTCGTGGTAGCTGTCATGGATTGGGTCAGCCGGAGTATAGGAGGCGCTCCATTCTGTATAATGAAGCTCTAAATTTGGCATCGATGAACTGGCTATTTCTTTACGTGTTTGCAAGACATCGCCACTTACGCTCATGGCATTTTTATCAAGGATAGTTCCAGAATTGCCATATTCATCAAGATATCCTTGTTTAACACCATATGAATGAGTACTGATAAAATCAATAGGAAGTGAATTTTTCTTGCAGAATTCAATCATTTCCGTTTCCCAGGCAGCACCTGCCGTTGCTGGCCCTCCTACACGATAAGCAGGATTTACACTTTTAATGGCATTCACGCTGTACTTATACAATTTAAAATATTCTTCCTGTGTGCCTGACCAAAAACCTGGAGATAAGTTGGGTTCGTTCCATATTTCGAAGTACCAGGTCTTTACTTCATCGACTCCATAGCGTTCTGTGAGATGTTCAGTAAGATTGCGTATTAAAGCAGCCCACTTATCATAGTCTTTGGGTGGTGTAACATTTCCCCTCCACCAAAAAATAGTCTTGTCCCCACTTGCCAATGCATTTGGCATAAAACCAAGTTCGACAAAGGGTTTCATCCCTATACTTTGAAGAAAATCGAACAACACATCGAGATACATGTAGTTATACTGCGGTCTCCCTGTATTATCTTCTTTATAAATCCCCATATCGTCGGTTAAAAGTCCATGCATGCGAATGTATTTGAATCCACATTCCTTTTTTACATATACAAGCTGTTCTTGCCAGTCAGCCCGTAAGCCTTCGTTAGCCCTGCCGGCGCCGACACATTCTTTAAACATGGTATTCAATGGGCCTTTTTCTATAATATAATCGGCATTAATAATCCTTGATGGAACTTCAACTTTTTTATTTGTTTTGCTCTGAGCGAAAGCAGAACATGCAAAAATGGTCGCAACCATGAATAAACAAAGACGTTTCATTTTATAAATTATAAATTATAACTATTTAAACAAAAGAGGTGCAAGCTCTCGCAGGCTGCGTCTCCAGGTTAGAAATTCATGGGCAGTATTCTCAGAAACATAAGAAACGGCTTTGAAACCGGCTGCCTTAAGTTCTTCTACGGATTTTTTAACGATGTCGGGATTTTCACGGCTTCCACAGCTTGTGAAAATAAGTTTGACTTTAGATTTGTCACTGATTTCCTCAGGTTTGTAGATACCTCCGCTGAGAAGAGCCCAATACGAAAACACTTCCGGTTTGTTGAGAGTTATCATGTGGGTTTCCATGCCACCCATCGATAGTCCGGCCATGGCGCGATGGGCCTGGTCGCCAAGCGTACGGAAGCTGGCATCCACATAAGGGATTAATTCATCCACAAGAACTGTCTGAAATGGAGTAATGTCGAATTCCTTAATTTTACCAAATTTAACTTCATTGGTCATTCCATAGGTCATCACAATGATAAAGGGATTAATCTTTCCTTCAGCTATCAGATTGTCCATAATCAGATTTGCATGACCCTGGTTACTCCAGGCGGTTTCATCCTCGCCCCAGCCATGTTGAAGGTACAGAACCGGATATCGTTTCGATAGATCTTTATAATAAGCTGGAGGCGTATACACAAATGCCCGTCGCGAAGTGCCTGTACTTTTTGAAGGGAAAAGAATTTGCTGCACATTACCATGAGGCACGTCCTTCATTGCGTAGAAATCCTGATCATGAGCTGGTATTTCAATACCGCTTTCCCAACGAACAGAACCATAAAAATTCAATGCGCCCGGATCGTTAAATGTTCCTCCATCAATTGTTAGGTGATAGTAGTGGAACCCTTCATCCATTGGACTTTCTGTGGTGCCTATCCATGATCCATCATCAGCTTTTGTGAGTTTAGTACCATTTTTACCGCGCAACCCCAGGGTTACTGTTACACTTTGGGCCTGGGGAGCCTCAATTCGAAAACGGACGTAGCCTTGAGAGTTTACCTGTGGATACTCATTCCCGGGTTGATTCAGGGTCGAAGGTTTAAAATCATCGATCGGTACAGTTTGGCTGGTTTGCGCTAAAGATAGCGAGCCGGCTACCATCAATAGTACAACAAAGGCAATAATATTCTGTTTCATCTATTTGATATTTTGATTGTTACATTATTCTATTACCGAATATGTTATTTATTAGATCTGAAGGCCTGAAAACGCATTACACCTGATTTTATAATTTTTATTTTCTTATTGCAACCTTTATCTGTGTAAATGAGTGTGCCGGAAATGAACAGACTACTTTGTTTTTTTCAGTTTTAATCTCTTTTACTACCGGTTTATACTGATCTTGTTTATCGAATGTAAAAGTTTCATTGAGAGCATTAGCATTCAAGAGACTTACTTCAGCATTACCGTCAAAATCACCGGATACTAAAAAAATATCGGTACTGATTGCATTATCTTTGTGCCTGTTAACCACATTAATATAGGCAGTATTTGTCTCCTTCGAATAAACTGTTGTTACATCGAGATAAGGAATTCCATTATACAATGTGGTATTAAAGGTATCACATTCCACGTAAGTATCGACTGAATTTCCCAGGCAATTATTTGAAAATGACTTGAAGATATAGAATAACGGGGTTTTAAATGTTCCTTTTTCTTTTTCGCTTCCCAATAATGAGGTAAGAAGAGTGAAATTGCTCATTTTAACAATATCGGCATGACGGATAAAAGAATTGAAACATTGAGCTATTGGCAGTGCCGATAATAAATCTCTTGACATAATCCCCCATTCATCTACAGAAATGTAGACTGGATTCTTATAATTGTACATTACTTTTACTGCCTCGATTTCAGCAGCCGTAACCTTAATCTTCTCCTCGAAATCAAAGGCACTCTGTCCCATGTAAGTATAATAGTCAGACGAATTTTCCCAGTAGCGGTGAACCGATATATAATCAATCATATCTCCAAGTCCTGAAAGAACTTTTCTGTTCCACTCTACCCACTGACCGGAAGGCTCATAGTAAGAAGATCCAGATGCAACAAATTTAACAGTGTTATCTATAGATTTCATGGCCTTTCCTGCTTCCCTTGCAATCTTAACATAATCATCAGCTGTTTTATGACCGAGTTCCCATGGTGCACCATCTACCTCATTTCCAAGGTCCCATATTTTTATTTTGTACGGATCAGGATGTCCATTTCGCGAACGCAAATCAGAAAAGTAGGTTCCTTTTTTATAGTTGCAGTATTCGAGCCAGTTGCATGCATCAGTTATGTTACCAAGACCCAGATTTACACAAACAATATTTTCACTACCGATGGCTTTGTTTAAAGCAATCCATTCATCAGTACCCACATGATTATTATCGGATCCTCCCCATGCCAGGTTAATACGAACTGGTCTTTTTTCCTTTGGACCAATACCGTCCTGCCAGTTATAGCCCATTACATAATTACCTCCAGGCCAACGCATATTTGTTACCTTGAGTTCTTTCATGGCTTCAACATAGTCTTTTCTGAAGCCGTTCTCATCTGCAAGCTTTGAAGATGGATCGTACAATGTTCCATAGAGCGTATTGAAGTTGACGGTATCAGGCAAGCCCATCCTTTTTCCACTGAAATGAATGGGTTCCATAAATACACCATAAATTTTAGGATCAATTTCTCCGATTTTCCTGTCGATATTGATATTAATTTTTGCTTGCTGAGAGAATAATGATAGGGGCAAAGCAAGGAATACAATAAGAAATACTTTCTTCATGGCAAAAAAAATTGGTACAACAATTATTATTCATTGATAGTCATGAACTTGAGACTTATCTATCAAACCTAACCCAGTCTACTTCACTATCCTCTCCCTGCTTAAGTTGCAGTATGATGTTATGGATTCCAGGACTTATTTTTAATAAGGGAACACTTATATCATTCCAATTTGCTCCTTTGGGAATATTAGCCCTGGCAACAACCGGGCCATCTGGGTTGTTTATACGAAGTATCAGAGTCCCTCCATTGTTTGATAAAGCCCTTATATTAACGCTTTTATAACGACCCTTTCCGAAATCGACACTGTTATATTGTGTCCATGCATCACTGGCAGTAAAAACTGTTTTCCATCCTCCGAATGTATTAAGGGGATTAATAAATACAATGGAAACGCCTTTATCGCTTATGCGGCTGTACCTGTCTATTTGTATCTGTTTAGAAGCAGCGGTTAATCCTACACCGCGCAAGGTTGGTATCACTTTGCGGATAGTACCGTCATGATTAAAGAACAGACTATCAATACTAACAGATCTGTTTTTGTCGAATTTTGGGGATAGGTCGTTTTGATGATAAAATAAATACCATTGGTTGCGATAATTGATAACCGATTGCTGATTTGTCCAACAACCGATGGGCGATTCATCCATAATTACTCCCTTAAAATCGAAAGGCCCCATAGGATTATCAGCAGTAGCATATTCCAATCTTTCAATTTTATTCTGAACATGCGGATAAGTTAGATAATAAATACCATTACGTTTAAATATAAATGGGCCTTCAATTAAGCCTTTATCCGGAAGACCAGCTATAACTATAGGTTCGGAAGCAAGCTCCGACATGTTTTCTTCCAGTTTTGCAGCATAAATTTTTCCTAATGCCCAGTATAAATATGCCTGACCATCTTTCTCAATAAATACATTTGGGTCTATCCCATGAATATTTTTAATTGGCATGGACTGAGTTACAAATGGTCCGAAAGGCTTCTCAGAGACCGAAACTCCAATAGAAAATCCCCTTCCATTAGAAGTATCTTTCGCAGTGGCAGGAAAATAGAAATAGTATCTGCCATTTTTGATTATGCAATCAGGAGCCCACAAACTATATGCCGTTGAATCTGCCCATTTTATTTTATTCTGGCTAATTATTATGCCATGGTCGTTCCAGTCAATAAGATTTGCAGAAGAGAATACATGATAGTCTTCCATACAGAACCAGCCTTTACGACCTTGACCTTCTCCGGCAAGAATATCATGTGATGGATAAAGATAAACACTGTCTCCGAATACCCTGGCCGATGGATCAGCAGTAAACTGATCAAGAATGATGGGATTTTGAGATAAAATAATATTAAAGCAAGAAAATGCAAGAACACTTATTAAAAGAAATAATTTAAATCTTTTAATATTTAAAATCTTTTTCATAGCAATTTACTGTTATTTTAATTTACCGGATTGTGTTCTAAACCAGTCAAAATCAACGTATCCTCCCGTCTCACGTGTGGCGTAATTAAATAGGCAAAATTTGTTTCCTGTGAATATTGTAAGATTAAACCTCATTGAAAGTCCTTTACCAAGGGATGTAAATTTTTTATTGTCAAAACTATATTCGAAGGTTGCCTTCCTTGTACTATTCGACGCAAATGTGCGCAGGTAAATTGTTGATTGATTAGTTGCCACAGAATCAATAGCTATGCCATTGTTAACCATGACCAGGAATTTATGACCATTATTTTGTTTCACCGCTATAAAAGCATAAGGATCCTGAAAAACAGCTAAACCGGCGATATCTCCATCTTTCATATTATTCACCAGGATTCTGGTAGCACCGATGGTTGGGATAGTTTGATCATAATTAGCAAAGGTTCTTTGGGTAAGCGTATTTCGGGCTTCATGCAAATTAGAAACAACACTGGCTGTTGCTAACCTAAGGTATCCTGGTTTTTGGGATAACGACCATTTGGTTGAGTCGGGGTTGTGGTTCCATCCCCACTGCATTCCCAATCTATTTTTATTAAACTCATCAGATGTCGGCAAATCTTTAATCGGATAGTCTTTTCCTACATCCGGTTTTTTATATTTTACGACACCTTTCCCATCAACTCCTACCATGGGCCAATTGTCTACCCAGGTTACCGGTTGCAATGATGGACAACGTCCAAATGGCCCACTATCAACAAAGAGGATGGTCCACCATTCGTTTGTTTGTGTTTTAATCAGAGCCCCCTGATGTAGTCCAAAATTAACACCTTTAGTAGTATCTCTCAGAACTACTTTTTCTTCATATGGTCCATAAATATTTTTAGAGCGAAGGGATACCTGAATACCATCAACGCCTCCATAAGTACCATACAAATAATAATAGTTATTAATTTTATAGACATGAGTTCCTTCAAGGCCACTGCGAATATCACCTGTAAAAACTAATGAATCGTTACTCTTTGGTGCAAAATTCATATCGAGCTCTGTTATGAATATTTTGCCATAACCATGGGCAACATAAATTCTTCCATCTTCATCAAAGAACAATCCCGGGTCATAAAATCCTTTTGGGATCTTTCTGATTTCCCAGCTTCCTTCGGCATTTGTTGCAGAACAAATAAACCCACCCTCATCGAGCGTGATGAAAAGCAAATAAAATTTACCATTGTTATACTTTAAACTGGTAGCCCATTGGCCGTGCCCATACCTTGTACAACCATCGAGACTATAACAGGGATTGAAATCGAAACGAGGGACAGCATTGGTGCAATATTCCCAATTCACAAGATCATTTGATTTCAAAATTGTAACCCCCGGAAAAATAAACATGGTTGTAGAAACCATGTAATAAGTATTGCCGACCAAAATTACATCAGGGTCGGGAAAGTCTGCGAATATAACGGGGTTGGTATAAGTGCCATCTTTGTTATCACTATGTGTTTTCTGAGCTACTAAACAATCAGCAGGGAATGCTAACATTAAAAAAAGAATAAGAATTCTGCTACTTTGATTGTTTTCAATATGCATCATATTTCATTAAGTAATTATTCTTGTTATTTGATGGAACAAACTTCTAAAATACTTGATGTATAACCTTTTATATTGTCGTTATTGTTTTTTTCTTACAACCTAACTTATGCCTGTTGATTTGATTTTCAACTGATCAAGACTTTAAAAGCATGTAATTATTGCTTTTATAAGTTTAATTAAAGCGATAGAGTGCAGAAAACTGGAAGATCACCAGCTGCCCCCTATCGCTCAAAACCCTAACTACTTGTCAACTAACCGTGCATTCTAATGAGAGATTCAAAAAGTTACAGCTTATCACCTTTTAAATATCTCAATTCTGCAAAAAAAACGAACTTGTTTCGAGTCAAATGTAAAATATCCATTAGTCTAACTCTGTCAAATTTGTGATAACAACTATTAAAATTGCTTCACATATCGAAAAAGAAATCATGCTATTAAAAATCTGACAATAAAATGATAGATTTTAAGTAATAATAAATAAAGAAAGGATTAAGGGAATCTCGTTATCAACCTGGCGCAGTAATCAGGATGCTGCGGGTTCATTTCCGTATTCAGAGGCAAATTCAGACGGTGTCTTTCCAAAATGATCATGAAAACACTTTGAGAAATAAGATGGAGTCGAAAAACCAGTAGTAAAAGCAATCTCAGAAAAATTTAAACGGTTTTCCAATATAAGTTGGGAGGCTTTCTTTAACCTGACTGTTCTTATAAATTCGACTATAGACAAACCACTAATTGCTTTAACCTTTCTATAGGTTTGGACTTTGCTTAAGGAAACACAATTTGCCAGTTGGTCAACATTTAAGTCGGAATCAGTCAGGTTTTCCTCAATAAAGGCAAGTACTTTCCTGATAAAATCATCATCAAGTTTATTTGTCCCGGAGTCCTGAGGAATCAAGGTAGTCTCTTTTAAGTATTTTAGATATATGGCTTGTTTAAAGCTAATCAGACGTTGAACCTGGACTTTCAGGATATCAATATTGAATGGCTTAATCATATAAACATCAGCTCCCATCTCTAATCCCTCAATCTGTTGAATGATCCCTGTTTTTGCTGATAAGATAATTATTGGAATATGGGAAGTTATTACCTGATTTCTTAACTTTTTACATAATTCAATACCCGATAAAACCGGCATCATCACATCTGTAATAATTAAGTCTGGAATAGTTTCATTTGCCATATTCAGTCCCTCCTCACCGTTTTTAGCAAAAAAGACTTTATAATCTGATGACAATTCTTCAATTATATAATTTCTGACATCCTCTTCATCTTCAACCAACAAAATCCTATAAGCATTATTTAGTTTTGCTGAATGATTTTCATTCTCGTGCGTCAGTTTAGTACTTTTAAGTGAACTTTTAGGTACAGTATAAGATTCAATATTACTGTTAAAATCATTTTGAAACATAGGAATATAAATATCAAAACAGGTCTCCAATTTGGGTTCACTCTTAACCTCAACTTTCCCATTATGAAGTTCAACAAAACTTTTAACAAGTGCTAATCCGATACCGGTTCCCTCAATATTTTTATTTTGAACATTATTAACCTGGTAATAACGATCAAAGACTTTACTTAAATTTTCTTTGCTGATACCTTCTCCTGTGTTAATAACTGAAATTTTAACAAATTCAGTTTCTGATTCCCGGATTTTTGAGAGGTTTATCATAATAACCCCATTTACAGAAGTATATTTAAAGGCGTTTGATAACAGATTAAAAATTATTTTCTCAACCATTCCCTTGTCTATTGGAAGTTCAAGACGATCAAAGGAATAATTGATCTTGAGTTCGATATTCATCAAATCAGCCAGATTAATGAAAAGATGGCTGATTTCATTTGTCATGGAAACAATTTCACAAAGCTGGAAATCAGGTTTTAATAATTCCTTTTCAATCTTACTAAAATCCATTAATTCATTTGTCAGCTTTAATAAACGATTACTGCTTTTCAGGACAAGCCTGATTCTGTTTTTGTCCTTAATTGAAAGATTATCCTCAGTTACCAGTTTTTCAAGGGGATTTATAATCAGACTTAACGGAGTACGAAACTCATGGGAAATATTAGAAAAGAATTCACTTTTCATTTTATCCAATTCTTCAATTTTTTTCCTTTCATACCGCTCTTTTTCAACAAGAGATTTTTGCAGTGTTTTTTGAATTACCAGCTTTCGGTAAGTAAATAAAAGAATCAATGTGGTTAATAAATAAATAAGGTAAGCTATTTTGGAAAGCCAGAATGGAGGTAAATAATGAATCTTTACACTCCTGATACCGTCTTTACCTGAAGAATTGACCACCATAATGCTTAAATTGTAATCCCCGGGATTAGTGTTGGGAAGATTCAGACTCCGTTGCCCTGGACCGAGTATTATCCATTCGCTGTTATTACCTATTTTATATTTATAAAGAATCTTCTCTGGATTTAAATAGTCAAGTGCTGCAAATTCAATATTAAGTGTAGAACCGTATGGAACGTTGATAGCATTACTCAGGTTTACTTCATTTTCAATAACCCGGATGCCTCTGTATTTTTCGGATGGGATAATGCTGTGATTATTGATCTTAATATCTGTAAAATAAATTGGAGCAGATATTTGAATATTTTCTATTGAATCAGTGTTAAATGTTACTAAGGATTCATTAGTGGAAAACCAAATATTCCCATCAGAGGAGACAGCTGCAGCCCCATTTATGAACTGGTTCAATTTTACGTTGTCAGAATTGTAAAAATTAAGTATTGATAAATCCCTGCTATTTATTTTGTATATACCATAAGAAGTAGAAATCCAAATATCATGGTGACTATCTTCAGTAATACTATTAATGCTTTCAGAAGATAGTCCGTTTTTTACATTTATAACCTGCAGGCTGTTGTTCATCAGATAACAAAGACCTGAATTGGTCCCTATCCACAAGGTTCTGTTTTTATCCAAATAAAAACAATTAATATAAATACTTGGAAGTTTTTCATTTAATTCCAGATCTTTTCCTGCAAATTGCTGATTTGACAAATCTTTAATTTCAATAATCCCTTCATTCCTTGTACCCAGCCAGAAGATACTTTCTCCTATTTCAACTATTGAACTGACCGGTGATATTGTAAACTTAAATTGTTCTTTGTTAGACTCAGAGTAAATGTGGGTAATTTTGGAATTTAGTTTTAGTTGATCCGGAGACTGAGAGTTAAGAAATCCATCCAATATTTCAAGTACATAAGTATCTCCCCAGCATCCGATCCATAATCTTTCTTTGCTGTCGTCATAAAAATTTGTTATGTAAGAATTTTCCCTGGGATCCCTTAAGAATAATGCATTCGCATCAATTGGCTTAATAGTCCCTTTTGATTTACCTTCAACCAAACTTATTGCATATTTTGAAGGCACAACGAATATTCCGATCCTTGAATAAATTATCCACAAATTCCCTTTTTTGTCCTGATAGGAAAAATTGATTTTGTCGTTTTGCAACTGTAATTCTGAACTACTGGATGTAAACTGCCTGTAACTGTAGTTTTTTGAATCAAAAAGATCTAACTCATTCCTGTTAAAACTTACCCAAAACTTGTTACTATCTGAGGATTGTTTAAATGCATGTATTTCTTTTGATTTTGTATTATTTTTTGATTCGAAGAATTTGAAAAAATGAAAGTAATCTTCGCGATAGGAAATTTTTGATAATCCGGATTCTGCCATACTCAGCCAGGTAGTACCATTGCTATCAATAAAAATCTGATCGATAAAGTTAGATTTTAACTTAATTGGCAAATTTTCTTCATTCCGGTAATTCTTATACTTTAAACTCCCATTCTTCTCTTTATCAAAGATATATAACCCTTCTCCGAAAGTTGCGATCCAATAACGATTTTGTCTGTCAACAATAGCTGATTTTACTCTTTTGTCACCAATAATCTTGTTAATTTCATTGATAAAATAGTCATTTTCCACGATGTGTTTTTCGGGATTAACAACAAAAACGCCACCATCCCAACTTGATGCAAGTATGTTACCATTAGAATAATCGGCAAGCCATCTTATAGAGTTTTGATTATATGAATTAATAATTTTAAATTGATATGAAGTCGGATCTAGTTCGTATAATGGGCTATTTGTCCCTATCCATAGTGATTTGCTTCCGGGTTGTGTATAAATGAAATTTATGACATTCATCTGCAAATTCTTTTGCAATGGGTCAGGCCACAAGACTTTTACTTCAAAAAATGTATTAACATCAATATTTTCCTTCTCATCAATCACCAAAAGGCCTGCGTTAGTGGCAACCCAGACCCTTTTCTGAAAAAACAGAATTCTATTAACTTTAGAATTATTCCCTTCACTTAATTTGAGGCTAAAAAGTTTCCCGTTATGAGAGTTATAATAAACAATTCCTTTACCTGCTGTGCCGATCCAAAAATTCTGATTCCTATCTTCAACAATGCAGTAAGTTTCATACTTTAAAATACCACTGGCAATAGAATTGATATTTTTAAAACTATATCCATCGTATCTGAATAAACCATTGGTAGTACATACCCACAAAAACCCTTTAGAATCCTTAAAGACACTATTTACACCTGAAGAGGTTAATCCTTCCTTGTAAGAATAATCCTCAATTCGTATTGTTTCATTTATGGCAAATAGGAAATTGCAATTACTTAAAATGAGTGTCAGTATAATAAGTATTTGCTTCATTTCACTTTCGGTTAACTCCTAAATAAATTAAATTGCTCAGCCTCAGACAAATTTGATTTATAATATTTAAAATATAAAGAAAATGTTGAATTTCAGAATGCCAGTTTTCATTACCCTAATCTGTAATTATCACAATTATAATCATTCAAGATCTAAGATACAAGTTGGTCAAAATTAAATTCTTTACAGGGTATTCTGAAGAATCCTGCAAAACCTTGTATTAAAGAGACTAAGTTAAAAAAACAATTGAGTATTTACTTATCAAAAAATGTAAATATCTGCAATTAAGAATTGTTGATTATTAATTTCCTGATTGCATTGGAATAACAATTATCGGTATTATATAATGCTATGCATTTTAATGCAGTTTCTGCAAAAATCAGTCTGTATGGAAGTAGTGATTCGGAGATTATATCTTGAATATTCCCGCTTAACTGATTAATGCAGACCGTATTTTGGAATCTAAATTCAAAATGACCAGGTAAGGCTACTCCCTCCATTTGAATTGAAGGTACAGAAGATTTAGTAATAGTAAACAAAAAGCCCTCTGAAAATCAAGTGGTTGTAGGGTTACAAGGGCGGTGCGGACGGGATTGACCTTTGGTCGGACCCTTTCATCCTGAGGGGGCCGACCGTTAAGAAGTTGCCTAGTAGGCAATTTTAGGGAGGAGCCAGATTGCAGAGGTGGGCATTGAAAACTAAACAAAAAATGCTGATTCCGCAGCATTACGCATTTTAAACCATTCGCTTAAGCCAACGAGCTGGCATCGCTACTGGTTTAAAATACTAAAGCCATCCGCGAGGATGGCTTTTTTTGTTTTCGTTTGCAGTGCGGACGGGACTCGAGTAGAAATATTAATTACCATTTAATGAGCATCTTAGCAATACGCTGTGGCGGATTTTGTGGCAGATTTTGTGGCAGATTTTTAGTATATTTGTAAAAACTGCCGCAGTTTATGAAAATTGAGAATCCGGAAATACGTACTAACCCATTTAAAAAATCACCAGCTCGTAAAAAAGATGGCCTTCACCAGGTTAAAATCCGGGTGTTTATTGGTTCCTCGGATT
>Ga0302321_100001818_pt1 | contig 18236 bp, 10 predicted proteins | sample Fen_T0_1_FD_202505 | JGI IMG/M metagenome (GOLD analysis project Ga0302321, IMG submission 202505) | Peat permafrost microbial communities from Stordalen Mire near Abisko, Sweden - Fen_T0_1 | ecosystem: Environmental > Terrestrial > Soil > Wetlands > Permafrost | place: Sweden: Abisko...
CCACCCGGTCCCCCGGGCGGGCGTGGACGGCGCCGCAGGTGAGCACGAGTATCCGCGGCGACCCCACCCGGCCGCCGTCCAGGACGGACGCCAGGGCGGCCAGGGCGGCGGTCGTCGCGGCCGACCGGTCGACGGGACCCGCGCCGTCCGCCCGAGCCAGGGGCAGCGCGAACAGCACGGTCGTGACGGGACCGTGGCGGTCCGCGACGGCCTCGAACAGGTCCCGCAGCCGGTCGGGGTCCGACGCCGCGACCCGGTACCGCGTCGGCGACTCCTCGTCGAGGCCGTCGCCCGGCACGGCGGTGACCGCGCCCTCGACGCCGAGGGGGGCCAGGTCGCCGTCCGCCGCCAGCACCAGGACGGTCCCCCGGCCGGGGCGGGGGCCCGTGAGCGCGTCGGGGTCCGCGGCCGGGCCCAGCTCGGCCCAGCGCCGCCCGGCCAGCCAGGTACCGCCCGCGCCGTCGCCGCGGTCGTCGTCGGGGCCTGCCGTCAGGACCCGCTCGTCGAACGCCCCGGACCGCCACGCCTCCACCAGGGCGGACCGCTGGATCTTGCCGCTCGCCGTCTTCGCGAACTCGGCCTCGGTCAGCGGCACGAGCAGGTCGGGCGCGAGGCCCGCCTCGCGGGCCAGGACGGCGCGGACGCGGCCGGCGGTCGCGGCGAGCGCGGCCGGGTCCCAGGTGCGCGGCACGAAGAAGACGGCGAGGCGGTCGGTCTCGTCGCCCGGACGGCGCACCGCGGCGGCGGCGGAGAACGTCGGCCGGACGCCGTCGGCCCGCTCCACCACGCTCTCCAGCTCGTGCGCCAGGAAGTTGTTGCCCCGGACGATGATCTGATCCTTGATCCGTCCGGCGATGACCAGCTCGCCGTCGTGCACGAACGCGAGGTCGCCGGTGTGGAACCAGCCCTGCTCGTCCCAGGCGTCCCGCTGCGCCTGCGGGTTGTTGAAGTAGCAGTGCAGCATCGTGCGGCCCCGCACCACCAGCTCCCCGATCCGGTCCTCGGGGAGCACCCGGCCGGCGTCGTCCACGACCCGCAGCCGCACCCCGGGCAGGGCCCGGCCGACCGTCGACAGGACGAGCGCGGAGGGGTCGTCCCGCGGGACGTGGCGCACGTCCCGGCCGAGCGTCGCGGGGTCGACGGCGACGGTGCCCAGGCTCGGGTCGTCGCGGCTCTGCCGGGTGGAGGTGACACCCGAGCACGTCTCGGACATGCCCCACACGGGGGTCATCGCGTCGGCGGGCAGCCCGTGCGGCGCGAGCAGTTCGAGGAACCGGTGGCTCGTGCGCGCCACCACCGGCTCGCCACCGTTGACGATCTCGCGCAGGCAGGACAGGTCCCAGGACCGCCGGGCGATCTCGTCCGCGCAGTCGTTCACCAGCGCCACGGCGAAGTTGGGGGCCCAGGTGTTCGTCACCCGGTAGCGGTCGACCAGGTCCAGCCAGAGCAGGACGTCGCCCAGCACGTGGTCGGTCTTCACGTTGACGTGCAGGCAGCGCAGGAACACGTCCCGGACGTTGTGCATCGGCACCGTGACGTGGTCGAACGGCATCCAGGTGAGGGTGACGTCGTCGGCCGTCAGCCCGCTGTACCGGACGGCGGAGTGCACGCGCGAGGCGACGCTGCCGTTGCGGTGGTGGACGCACTTGGGCACACCGGTGCTCCCGGACGTGAGCAGGTTGAGCACGGGCGAGTCCGGCGTGGCGGGGAACCAGTCGGTGTCCGGTCCGTGCTGGAGCAGGTCCTCGACCGTCGCGATGCGCACCCCGGGCTCGTCCCACAGCCGACGCACCCCGGCCAGCGCGTCGCGGGTCGCGGCGTCGGTGAGCAGCACCGGGCGGTCCAGCAGCTCCCAGGCGTTGTGCAACTTGCGGTTCGCCTCGTGGGGCGTGGCGTAGGTGGCCGCGCGGGCGACCGGCGTGGGCACGAACCCGCCCAGCACGCAGGCCCAGTAGGCGGTCAGGAAGCAGCGGTGGTCGTCGAACACGAACAGCGCGGCGTCCCCGGGCCGCAGGCCCAGGGCGCGCAGGCCGCCCAGCACGCGCTGGGCCTCGGCGAGCAGCTCGGGATAGGTCTGCAGGTCGTCGGGACGGTGGCGGGTGACGTACACGGTCCCCTTGTCGGGGGCGAGCTCGGCCGCGAGGCGCAGGGCCTCCTGCAGCGTCAGGGGCGCCCCGGCCGGCAGGTCCAGCGGGCCGCCGTCCAGCTCGGCCAGGGGCCGCCCGGCCGGGGCGACGACGCCCGGCGTCCCCGGTGCTCGCGCCGTCCCCGGTGCTCCCGGCGTCGCCTCCGGGGCCCGCGACGGCTGCGGGACGGGCGGGGCCGCCGGGGCCCGGGGTGACGGCGGGGCCGCGCGGACGCTCCGGCGGACCGCGCCGGCCGCCTCGTGCACCCCGGGGACCGCCCGCACGGCGCCGACGAGGTCGGCGAGGACGCCGTTCCAGAACATCTCCTGCTGGGTCATGCGACCCTCCGGTCGGTGGTGGGACCGAGCAGCCCCTGACCGATCGCGGCGACCACGTCGGCGGCTGCCCGGTAGAGGTAGAAGTGGCCGCCGGTGAAGGTCCGGAGGCGGAACCCGGCGGTGGTGAACGCCTGCCAGCCCCGGACGGCGTCGCGCGGCGCCCGCGGGTCGGCGTCGGGGGACAGCGCGGTGACCGGGCAGTCGACCGCGCCCGGGGACGTCGGGCGGTAGCCCTCCCACAGGCGGAAATCCGTGCGCAGCAGGCCCAGCAACATCTCCATCACCTCCGGCATCGCGGCGATCTCGGGGTCGATCCCGCCGAGGGCGAGCAGCTCCGCCCGGAAGGCGTCGTCCGGGAGCGTGTGCAGCACGCGGACGGGCGGGAGGTCGGGGGCGGGCTGGGCGGAGACGAACAGGTGCTCCGGGCCGCCCTGCCCGGTCGCGGCCAGGGCCCGGGCCAGCTCGTAGGCGGCGATCGCGCCCCCGGAGTGGCCGAAGAAGGCGTACCGGCCCTCCAGGACCGGCCGCAGCGCGTGCCGCAGCGCGGTGGTGAGCCGGGCGACGTCCCCGAACGGCTCCTCGCCGATGCGGTTCTGGCGCCCCGGCAGCTGGACGGCCACCAATTCGATGTCTTCAGGCAATAAGTTTGCCCACTCGGCGAAGGCGGTGGCCCCCGCGCCGGCATGTGGGAAGCAGATCAGCCGGTGCGTGTGCCCGGGCCTGCGCGCCCGCCAGACGAAACGGCTCTCGGGCACGAGTTCGCAGTTGTCGGATGACCCCATCGCGGTCCACTCCTTGCTCGGCGTCATTTGAACGCGATGCACGACCGGAATGCTCTCGACCCCGCCGGGCGGGCCCAGCCGCCGCGTTCCGGGGTCGCCCGATCACCCTCGCCCCGCACCGGTGCACGGTCAACCGCCTGCGGTGCGCCGTCCGGTCGACGGGACAGCGGGACCGCCCTGCTTTCGCGGACAATCGTCGCCAGGAGGCCCGGATCGCCGCCGTCCGCCCGCCCCCTCCATTGACTTGCACACTGTACGAGTCTGGATTAACCTGGACAGGTAATGGCGCGACCCGGCGCTCGAGGCACCCAGGAGAAATGACATGACAATCACGCGGGCACGGCCGTCCGGGCCCTCGACCGGGACGGCGATCCGCGTCACCGGCCTGCGCAAGTCGTACGGCGCGCAGGAGGTCCTGCAGGGGATCGACCTGTCCATTCCCGAGGGCTCCGTCTTCTCGCTCCTGGGTCCGAACGGCGCGGGCAAGACGACCGTCGTCCGGATCCTGGCGACCCTCAGCGCCCCCGACGCCGGCGAGGTCACCATCGCCGGGCACGACCTACGGCGCTCCCCCGACGCGGTCCGCGCGTCCATCGGCGTCACCGGGCAGTTCTCCGCGGTCGACGTCTACCAGACCGCGCAGGAGAACCTGCAGCTCATGGCGGATCTGTGGCACCTACCCAAGGCCCGGGGCCGCGAGCGGGTCGCCGAGCTGCTCGAGCAGTTCGACCTCGTCGACGCCTCGCGGCGACCCGTGGCGACCTTCTCGGGCGGCATGAAGCGCCGCCTCGACCTCGCCATGACGCTCGTCGGATCGCCCCGCATCATCTTCCTCGACGAGCCGACGACCGGCCTCGACCCGCGCAGCCGCCACACGGTGTGGGAGACCGTCCGCAGCCTGGTGCGCGACCAGCAGGTCACCATCTTCCTGACCACGCAGTACCTGGAGGAGGCCGACCAGCTCGCCGACCGCATCGCGGTGCTCGACCACGGCCGGATCGTGGCGGAGGGCACGCCCGACGAGCTCAAGAGCCGGATCAGCGGCGGCCACATCGTGCTCACCTTCGCCACGCCCGAGGCCCTCGCGACGGCGGCGCAGATCCTGGGCCCGTCGGCCACCACGGACGACGACCGGCTCACCCTGCAGGTGCCGAGCGACGGCAGCGCCCTCTCGGTCCAGGGCGTGCTGACCACGATCGACAGCCGCACGGTCACCCAGCTCTCCCTGCACACCCCCGACCTCGATGACGTCTTCTTCGCCCTCACCGGGCACGACACCAAGCAGGACGCCTCATGACCACTGACACCGCCGTCCCGGTCGAGCCGGCCGTGGTGACGTCGCACCAGGTGCGCGACGTCGTCACGCTGTTGCGGCGCAACCTCAAGAACCAGCTCCGCGACAAGGTCGGGTTCCTCACCCCGCTGCTGATCCCCGTCATCTTCATGCTGCTGTTCGTCTACGTGTTCGGCGGCGCCCTCGGCAAGGGGACCGCCGGGTACGGCGGCGACCACTACGTCGACTTCATCCTCCCCGGCCTGCTCATCATGAGCGCCACCGCGGGGCTGGTCGCCATCGCGACGGGGACGGCCGTCGACATGAACGAGGGCATCATCACCCGGCTGCGCACGATGCCCGTGTTCGGTCACGCCATCCTCATCGCCCGCCTGATCTCCTACGTCATCCAGACGATGATCAGCCTCGCCGTCGTGCTGGGCGTGGCCCTGCTCATCGGCCTGTCCCCCACCGGCGACCCGGTGCGGTGGCTGCTCCTCGTCGGCTTCCTGCTCTACGTCAGCATCGCCCTGACCTGGCTTGGCCTGGCGTTCGGCCTGGCCGCGCGCTCGGTGGCCGCGGCCAGCAACGGGCCCTTCCCGCTGATCATCCTCCCGCTGGTCGGCAACGGCATCGTGCCGCCGGAGACGATGCCGACGGCGGTGCGCTACTTCGCCGAGTACCAGCCGTTCAGCCCGATGATCGCCACCGTCCGCGGGCTGCTCCTGGAGACCGCGATCGGCAACAACGCCGTCATCGGCCTCGCCTGGGCGACGGCCTTCGGCGTCCTCGGGTTCTTCTGGTCCATGCGCTCGTTCACCCGCGAGCGCCCCAGCTGATCCCACCCCACCCCCACCCCACCCCTGGACCCGCCCCCCGGTGATCATGCAATCCGGGACGATCATGCAATCCGAGGACGCCTCGCGGGTGCGGCCCTCGCATCGGCCCCAGCCGGTCGCCGTCACGACCGGCTGGGGCCGATCCCGTGGCCGCACCTGTGCCGCCGACGGTCACCGACGACGCCCTGGGGGCCTGGTCTGCCGACACCCCGGAGCCGTGGCCTCGTCCGCGAATTGCATGATCGTCCCGGATTGCATGATCACCGGGGGGCGGGTCCAGGGGTGGAGTGGTCAGGGGGTCGGGACGGTGCGCAGGACGGTGGCGGCGACGCCGTCCGGGTCGGCGCGGGACAGCAGGTGCCCCCCGCGGAGCCGGGTGAGGGTGCAGCCCGCGGTCGTGTGCCGGGACCAGCGCTCCAGCCCGGTCAGCGCGACGTCGTCCGTGCCCGCGAGGACCTCCACGGGGACGTCGACGACGAGCTCACGGGTCAGGTCCACGAACGACTGCGACAGGTGCAGGTCGGCCCGCAGCAGCGGGTACGCCCGCGCGGCCACGGCGGGGTCGGACAGCGCCTCGTCGGGCACCTCACCGCCCATCGTCCGCAGGACGGCGGCGGCGGTCGCCATCGAGGTGACGCCGGTCAGGTCGATCGGGTCCCGTACCGACGGCGGGGAGTTCGACGCCACGACGAGCCGCGACGGCCGCGCCCGGGCAGGCAGCGCGTCCACCAGGGCCAGCGCGACGTACGCCCCGAGGCTCTCCCCGTAGACGACGTCGACGGGGCCGTCGAGCCGGGCCGCCACGTCCACGACGGCCGACCACGCCCGGGTGAGGAGCGGTTCGGCGAACCGCCGTCCGTGCCCGGGCAGTTCGACCACCCGCACGTCGGCGTGCCGGGCCACCACCCGGCGGACCCGGGCGAAGTACCCGGCCCCGCACGCGGACGGCGGGATCAGCACCACCACCGGCCCGGTCACCGCGCACCCGCCCACGGACCCGCCCACGGACCCGCCCACGGACCCGCCCAGGGACAGGGAAGAGCGGGGCTCCGGTCCGGAGCCCCGCTCGCACGCCTCGTCACGATCGGTGCGGCGCCACGGTGCGGTACGGCGTCCCCCGCAGCGTCCGATCGATGATCTTGTTGTGCCCGTAGCCGTCCCGGCCCGCGGCCAGCACGGCTCCCCATTTCTCCAGCGAGATGGACCCGCCGTACTCCTCGATGCTGTCGGTGTCCGGATAGACGCGCACCTTGGTGGGGACGTACCGGCTGGCGAATCCCATCCGGTAGTCCCGGCCGCTGCTCGTGTTGGGCAGGGAGGCGTGCATGAGCGTGGACCAGAAGATGACGCACTGGCCGCGCTCCATCACCAGGGAGAAGGCGTCCTCCTCCCGCGGCTTCCACTGCGGGTCGATCTGCAGCTGCCGGTAGTCGTACCCGAAGAATCCCCGCGGGACGCCGTCCTTGATCTCGGCGTTGATCCGGTCCGGGTCGTACTCCATGCGCTTGGTCTCGTCATAGTTCATCTGGTGGTGCGTGCCCGGAATGATCTGCAGGCATCCGTTCCGGCGGGTGGAGTCGGTGAAGGCCGTCCACACCGTGAGCGTGCCCGCCCCGAAATCCTCCGCCGACTCCCCGGGCCACAGCAGCTGGGGTCGCCCGCTGGCATTGGCGAACGTGTCCGCCTGGTGCCAGTCGGTGCCCTCGTCGCCGGGGTACTTGGGGAAGAACTCCGACCGCCAGCACAGGACGTCGGGGCCGAGGATCGAGGTGACCCGCTCCAGGATCCTGCGGTTGCAGATGTGCTCGGCCAGCAGGTCCACGTCCAGGTGGCGGTCGTAGTTGAAGATGTTGGGCGCGCCGACCTCCCCTGCGACCTCGGGGTACGCCGCGAACGAACGGTCCAGCGCCTCGCGCTGGACCCCGCGCCAGAGCTCGGTCATCTCCTCGGGCGTATAGATCGTGAGGGGACCGATGTATCCGTTCCTGGCGAAGAAGTCGAGTTCTTCGGCCGACAGGGCGCCCTGCGCCTCGGTACCGGTGCTCATCGCTGCTCCTCGCTCGGATTCTTGTCGTCAGCCACGACCGGCTCCGCCGCAGCGACGGCGGCGACCGCCGCGTCCAGCGGCTCGGAATAGGTCACCTTCTGGTCGAGCACGACCCCGAACCTGTCGGCCACGACCCGGTTGAGCCGCAGGAAGACCAGCGATTGCCCGCCGACGTCGAGAAAGTTGTCGGCGCCACTGATCTGTGGGTCGTCCAGCTCGGTACGGAGCCATTCGACCACCACTCGTTCGATCTCCTCGACGTCTGCCCGCCGACTCGTCGATACCCCCATCAAAAGCCTCCTCTCGGTATCTCCTCGGGAGGCTACAGCGCGTTCCGACGTCGGGCGAGGAGCATGGTGCGCTGTCCTGCCGACAGGACGCCGATCCCGCCGGGAAAGCTTGAGAGGAATTGCCGACCGCCGTACGGTCGGCGCAGGGATTGCGTTCCGGGGCCTACCCGCCCGGGCTGCCGACCCACCCCCCGCCGACCACAGGGAGTCCGCGTGAACGGCCATCAGATGACGTTCATCCTGTTCGACTTGTTCCTGATCGTCGTGGTCGCCAGAATGCTGGGCGCCGTCGCGGCGCGGCTGCACCAGCCACCGGTCATCGGCGAGATCGTCGCCGGGCTCGTGCTGGGGCCGACGCTTCTGGGCGACGCCGTCTCGGGCGCCCTGTTCCCGCCCGACGTCCGGCCCTACCTGACCGCGCTGGCCAACCTCGGCGTCGCCCTGTTCGCGTTCCTGATGGGGCTGGAGTTCGACGTCTCGTCGCTCGCCGGCCACCGCCGGACCGCGGCCGCCGTGGCGGTGACCTCCGTCGTCCTCCCGTTCGTGCTGGGGATCGCCCTCGCCACGCACCTGTCCGCCGTCGACCCCCGGCCGCACCGCCTGGGCTTCGTGCTGTTCGTCGGCGCCGCGATGTCGGTGACGGCTTTCCCGGTGCTGGCCCGCATCCTCAACGACAGCGGACTCACCGCGACGCCCCTCGGCGGCCTCGCCCTGACGTGCGCCGCCCTCGACGACGTCCTGGCCTGGTCGCTGCTGTCGGTGGTGGCCGTCGTCTCGGGCGCCCGCACGAGCCAGCCGTGGCTGCTGCTCCTCTTCCCGCTCTACCTCGCGGCCCTGACGGCCGTGGTGCGGCCCGCCCTGCGGCGGGCCTTCCCGCCGGGGACCCGGCTCGGGCCCGCCCAGCTCGCCACGGTCCTGGCGGGCGTCCTGGTGTCCGGCGCCGTCACGGAGGGGATCGGCCTGCACTTCGTCGTCGGGGCGTTCCTGTTCGGCATCGTGATGCCACGCACGGGCTGCGAGGCGCTCCAGGCGATGATCTCGGAGCGGATCGGGGAACTCAACGCCACCCTGCTGCTGCCCGCGTTCTTCATCGTCACCGGGCTCGCCGTCCGGCTGTCCGGCATCGGCCGGTCCGGGCTCTGGACGCTGGCCCTGGTGCTCCTCGTGGCCATCACCGGCAAGTTCGGCGGGGCCTTCGCCGCCGCCCGGCTGTGCCGCCTGCCCACCCGGGAGGCGGCGGCGCTCGCCACCCTGATGAACACCCGCGGGCTCACCGAGCTCATCATCCTCACCGTCGGCGTGCAGCTGGGCGTCCTCGACCGGCAGCTGTTCTCGATCATGGTGTTGATGGCCCTGCTGACGACGGCGATGGCCGGTCCGCTGCTGCGGATCATTCACGTGCCGACGGGCGCCACGCCCGCCCCCCGGCCCGCGCCGCCGCTCGCCGCCGTCGCCGGTACCCCCCGATGACCCCGCCGCCCGGCCTCCCTGGGATCCCGGCCCCCGACACCCCGACAGCGCCGGACACCCCGCCCGCCCCGGTCTCCGCGGTCCAGCGCCGCTGGTGGGTGCTGGACCAGCTCGGCGGCCCGGCCGCCGCCCGGCACGTCGCCGTCGTCCTGCACCTGCGGGGCCGGGCCGACGCCGCCCTCCCGCAGGAGGCGCTGCAGGAGGCGCTGCAGGAGGCCCTGCACGCGGTGCTGCGCCGGCACGCGGTGCTCCGGTCGGTGTTCCGGCCGGCGGCCCCGGGCCGGGTGGAGCAGCACGCGGCCCCGGGACCGCTGCCCGCGCTGCCGGTCGTCGACGTCGCGCGTCCCGACCTGGACGGGGCCGTGGCCGAACTGGTCGGGCGCCCCTTCAGCCTGCGGTCGCAGCCGCCCGTCCGCGCGGCCCTGCTGCGGTCCGCCCCCGACGAGCACGCGCTCGTCGTCGTGGCCCATCGGATCTGCGCGGACGAGCCGTCCCTCGACGTCGTCGCCGGGGAACTGGTCGCCGCCTACGCGCACCGCGTCCACGGCGTCCCCGCCGGGCCGCCCACCGCCGGGCGGCCGTCCGTCCCCTACGCCGAGCACGCCGCCCGGCAGCGGGAGGCGCTCGGATCCGTGACCGACCCGTTCAGCGTCCTGGCCCGGCGTGTCGCGCGCTCGCGGGAGGCCCTCGCCGGCCTGCCCTCGCCGCTGCCGCTGCCCGCCGACCGGCCCCGACCCGCCCGCCGCGACCTGCGCTCCGGCGCCGTCCCCTTCACCCTGCCGCCCCGGACCGTGGCCGCCGCGACCGCGCTGGCCCGGCGGCACGGGACCGGCCTGCCCGAGGTCCTGCGGACCGCCCTGGCCGTGCTGCTCCACCGGCTGGGCAGCGGCACCGACCTGCCGATCGGGACGGTCACCGACGAGCGGGCCGGCGCCGAGCCGGGGACGCCGTCGGCGACGTCGGTGGGCCCGTACCGGGATCTCGCGGTCCACCGGGCGACCGTGCGCCCGGACGACTCCTTCGCGGCGCTCCTCGACGCCCTGGCGCCGCCCGGCGATCCCCTGCCGTTCGCGCATCTCGTGGAGGCGGTGCGGCCCGCCTACTCCGCGGCCCACCACCCGCTCGTCCAGGTCCTGTTCGCCTGGGACACCGCCGCGCCCGCCGTCCGGCACGCCCTGCCCGACCTGGCCGTCACCGTGGAACGGGCGGCGACGCGCACCACCCCCTTCGACCTCACCCTCACGCTCACGCCGGTGCACGGAGGCACCCCGCCCGGTGACACCCCGGTGGGCGTGCGCGGGGAGTTCGGGTACGCCGTCGACCTGTTCGACGCCGGCACCGTCACCGCGACGGCGCAACGGTTCGTCCAGGTGCTGGCCCAGGTGACCGCCGACCCGCAGGCGCCCGTCCGCGCGGTCGACGTCCTGCTGCCCGCCGACCGCGACGCCGCCGCGCGGGTCAACGCCGCCGGACCGGCGGCGCCCGCCACCACGGTGCCGCAGCTCGTGCGACGCCGGGTCGAGGCGGCACCGGACGCCGTCGCCGTCGTCCACGGATCGCAGTCCTGGACCTATGCCCAGGTGTGGCGGCGCGCCCGGCGCCTGGCCCGGCACCTGACCGACGCGGGCGTGGTCCCGGAGTCCCCGGTCGGCCTGGCCGTCCCGCGGACGGCCGACCTCGTGGTGGCGGTGCTGGGGCTGCTCCTGGCCGGCGCGGCGTACGTCCCGCTCGACCCGCGACATCCCCGCCCGCGCCTCGCCCACCTGCTGGACGACGCCCGCCCGGTGCTCGTGCTCGCGCACACCTCCACCCGGTCGGTGCTCGACGGGCACCCGGTCCCGACGCTCCTGATGGACGACCTCGACCTCGACGCCGAGGACGCCGACATCCCCGGCCCGGTGGTCCGCCCCGACGACCTCGCCTACGTGATGTACACCTCGGGCTCGACCGGGACCCCCAAGGGCGTCGGGATCACCCACGCCACCGTCGCCAACGGGGTGACCCGGCTGGCCGAGGTGTTCGGCGTCCGGCCGGGCTCGCGCCTCCTCGGCTCGACATCGGTCACCTTCGACGTGTCGGTGTTCGAGATCGTCACGGCCCTGGCCCGTGGCGGCACCGTCGAGGTGGTCCGCGACGTGCTGGAGGTCGGCGAGCGCGGCGGGTGGCGGGGCGACGTCCTGCACACCGTGCCGTCGCTGCTCACCGAGGTGCTCGCCTCCCTGAGCAAGCCGGCGGGCGACCCGGAGGGCACCTGCGGAGGCGGCCTGGACGTCGCGACGGTGGTGCTGGCGGGCGAGGCGCTCCCCGCGGGCCTGGTCTCGGACGTGCGTGACGCCGTCCCCGGGGCCGCCGTCGTCAACGCCTACGGCCAGACCGAGAGCTTCTACGCCACGACCTACCGGGTGCCGCCGGGACGGGACGCGGGTCCGGTGCCGATCGGCAGGGCGCTCGCCGGGATGCGCGCGTACGTCCTCGACGACGGCCTGGGCCCCGTGCCCGTCGGCGTCGTCGGGGAGCTCTACGTGGCAGGCCTGATCGCCCGCGGCTACCACCGGCGCGGCGCGCTCACCGCGGGCCGGTTCGTCCCGGACCCCTTCGCGGGCGACGGGTCGCGGATGTACCGGACCGGGGACCTGGCCCGCTGCCGGGCCGACGGGAACCTCGAACTGGTGGGCCGCAGCGACAACCAGGTGAAGCTGCGCGGGGTGCGCGTCGAGCTCTGCGAGGTCGACGACGTCCTCGCCGCCCATCCGGACGTCGCGCAGGCCGTCACCGCCGTCCGGCCCGTGCCCGGCCGCGAGGGGCGCCACCTGGTGGCCTACCTCGTCCAGTCCGCGACGGGCGCCCGTCCCGAGCCCCGCGCGCTGCGCCGCTTCGTCGCCGACCGGCTGCCCGCGTTCATGATCCCCGCGGTGTTCGTCGTCCTGGACCGGCTGCCGCTGAACGCCAACGGCAAGGTCGACGCCGCGCGCCTCCCCCCGCCGCGGTCGGCGCCGCCGCCGACCACCGGGACCGCCGGGGCCGGGGCCCGCACGCCGCGGGAGGAGCACCTGGCCGCCCTCTTCTGCGACGTCCTCGGCTGCACGGGAATCGGCGACGACGACGACTTCTTCGCCCTCGGCGGCGACTCGCTGCGCGCCGTCGACCTCGTGCGCAGGGCCCGCGCCGACCTCGGCGCCGACCTGCCGCTCGCCGCGTTCCTGGACGCGCCCACGGTCTCCGCCGTCGTCGACCGCCTGGCCGCCCGCCCCGCCTGACCGCCCGACCCGGGCGGACCCCGACTGACCCCGACCCCCGGCTGACCCCGACCCCCGGCTGACACGACCGACCCGAAGGAGCCACGGTGCCGCACCACCCCCACGCCCCGGACACGACCTCCCGGACGGCCCGGCCCCGCACCCTGCTGATGTGCCGGCCGACCTACTTCGACGTCTGTTACTCGATCAACCCGTGGATGGACCCGGGGGTGCCCACCTTCCCTTCCACCGCCGCCGCGCAGTGGAAGCACCTGCACGACCTGCTGGTCGAGCTCGGTCACGAGGTGCGCCTCATCCAGCCCGTGCCCGGGCTGCCCGACATGGTGTTCGCCGCCAACGGCGCGCTCGTCGTCGACGGGCGCGTGCTCGTCGCCCGGTTCCGCCACGCGCAGCGCCAGGGCGAGTCCCCTGCGTACGAGGAGTGGTTCCGGCGCGAGGGCTGGTCCGACGTCCGCACCGCCCGGCACGTCAACGAGGGTGCGGGCGACCTCGCATGGACCGGCGACGAGATCCTCGCCGGGACCGGCTTCCGGACCGCCCCGGAGGCGCACGCCGAGGTCGCCGCGGTGTTCGGGCGGCCCGTCGTCAGCCTGACCCTGGTCGACCCGCGCTTCTACCACCTCGACACCGCGCTGACGGTGCTGGCCCGTGGCGAGATCATGTACTACCCGCAGGCGTTCGACGACGCCGGTCGCCGGCTGCTCGCCCAGCGGTACCCGGACGCCGTCCTGGCGTCGGCGGCGGACGCTGACGCCTTCGGGCTCAACGCCTTCTCCGACGGGCGGCACGTCGTGCTGCCCCACGGCGCGACCGGGCTAGCCGCCCAGCTGCGCGAGCGGGGCTACGTGCCGATCGGCGTCGAGCTCGGGGAACTGCTCAAGGCGGGAGGCGGTCCCCGCTGCTGCCTGCTCGATCTGGACCGCGACCCGGCCCGCGAGCCGCTCCGGTCCCGCGAGCGCGACCTGGACCGCGAGACCGTCGGGAGCGAGGCGTGAGCGGCCCCGGGACGGCGACCGGCACGGCCGCCGCACGGCCCGCGGTGCCCACCGACCGGCCCCGGCGCCCCGGCACGACGGCCCGGTGCAGCGCCCGCACCTCCCTCCCCCGCGCGGCTTTCGACGCCGCCGGTCTCGACGCAGCCGGTCTCGACGCCGCCGGCGACGAGCTGGTCGTCGCGGGCTTCGCGACGGTGCTCTTCCGCTACGGCGCGCCGTCGCCGGTCCGCGTGGACCTGGCCGGGGAGCGGGTCTCCCACGACGTCGACGGCGCGGCGACGCTGGCGGCGGTGGCGCGGACCGCGAGCCGTGACCCCGGGCCCGAGCCCTCGGACGAGGACGGCGTCGAGCTGCGGCTGCACGTGGGCCCCGACGACGTCGAGCTGCACTACGACGCCACGCTGTTCGACGCGGCCACGGCCGCCCGGATGCTCGACCACGCGGCCACCCTGGTCGCCGACGCCGGGCGCTCGCCCGACCGTCCGGTGGGCCTGCTGCGGCTGCTGCCCGAGCGTGAGGCGCACCGGATGCTCGTCGAGTGGAACCGCACGCAGACCGCGCTCCCGTTCGAGGACGGCCTGCACCACGCCTTCGAGGCCCAGGCGCGCCGCACGCCGGACGCCGTCGCCGTCGTGCACGAGGGCCGGCGGTGGACGTACGCGCAGGTCGACGCCGCCGCCGACCGGCTGGCCCGGCACCTGGTCGGGCTGGGCGTCGGCCCGGACGTCGGGGTGGGCCTGTGCCTGGACCGCTCCCCCGGCCTGCTGGTCTCCATGCTGGGCGCGTTGAAGGCCGGCGGCGCGTACGTGCCGCTCGACCCCGGCTACCCGGCCGAGCGCCTGGCCGCGATGGTGCGCGGCGGCCGGTGCGCGGTCCTGGTGAGCCGCACCGACCTGGCCGGGCGCCTGCCCGGGACGGCTCTGCCGGTGGTGCTGCTCGACCGGGACGAGGACGTCCTCGCCACGCTGCCCGGCGTCGGCCTGGGCCGCCGGTCGACGCCGGACGACCTCTGCTACGTCATGCACACCTCCGGGTCCACCGGGAGGCCCAAACCGATCGCGGTGCGGCACCGGGGCGTGCTGAACAACGTCCTCGATCTCAACGCGCGCTGCGCGGTGCGCCCCGGGGACGCGGTGCTCGCCCTGTCGTCGCCGAGCTTCGACATGTCCGTGTACGAGTTCCTCGGCGTCACCCTCGCGGGCGCCACGCTGGTGATCCCCGACCGGGCGCGCGCCACCGACCCGGACCACTGGGCCGAGCTGCTCGTCGCGGAACGGGTCACGCTCTGGAACTCTGCGCCGCCCCTGCTGGGCCTGCTGCTGGACCACCTGGAGCGGGTCCCCCGCCCGCCGGCGCTCGCGCTGCGCGTGGTCGTCCTCGGCGGCGACTGGGCGCCGGTGACCATGCCGGACCGGGTGCGGGCCCTGGCGCGCGGAGCCCGCGTCATCGTCTGCGGCGGCAACACCGAGGCCTCGATCCACTCGACCTGCTGGGAGGTCGGGGTGGTGGACCCGGACCGGCCGAGCATCCCGTACGGGCGCCCGATGGCGAACCAGCGCACCTACATCCTCGACGACGCGCTGCAGCCGGTGCCGCCCGGCGTCGCCGGGGAGCTGTGCCTGGCCGGCGTCGGCCTCGCCCGGGAGTACCTCGACCTGCCGGAGGCGACCGCCGACCGGTTCGTCGAGTGGTCCCACGGCGACGTGGCCGACCGGATCTACCGGACCGGCGACCTGGCCCGGTTCCGGCCGGACGGCGTGATCGAGCTGCTGGGCCGGATGGACTTCCAGCTGAAGATCAACGGCGTCCGCGTCGACCTCGGCGAGATCGAGGCGGTCCTCCGCCGCCATCCCGGGGTGCGCGAGACGGCCGTGGCGGCCCACGACGGGCGGCTGGTCGGCTACGTCGTCACGCGGGACCCCGCGCCGACGGACGACGACCTGCGCAGGCTCGCGGCCCGCTACCTGCCGGCCACCCTGCTGCCCGCGGCGATCGTGCGCCTGGAGGCGCTGCCCCTCACGCCGAACGGCAAGCTGGACCGGGCGGGCCTGCCCGCACCGCAGGTGGCGACGGGGCCGTTCCGGGAGGCGCGGTCGGCGACGGAGCGCGTGCTCACCGAGGTCCTCGCCGACGTCCTCGCCGTGCCGCGGGTCGGCGTGGACGACGACTTCATCGCCCTCGGCGGCGACAGCATCCGGGCCATCCTCGTGGCGAGCCGGGCCCGCGCCCGCGGGATCGACGTGACCTCGTCGCGGATCCTCCAGCTGCGCACCGTCGCCGCGGTGGCCGCGGGCGCCCTTCCCGCGGGTCCCCCGGACGCCGTGGCCGTGTCCGCCGGGCCGCTGGTCACCCTGGACGCCGCGGACCGGGCCGAGCTGGCGGACCGCTACCCCGGCCTGGCCGAGGTGTGGCCGGTGACCTCCCTGCAGGCGGGGATCCTGTTCGAGTCCCTGCTCGACGAGTCGACCGCCGGCGCCTACCTGGTGCAGGCGGTCTACCACCTGGCGGGGCCGGTCGACGGCGCCCGGCTGCGCGCGGCCGGCCGGGCCGTGCTGGAACGGCACCCCAACCTGCGGGTGGCGTTCGCCCACGACGTCGAGGTCGGCCCGGTGCAGGTCGTCGTCGACGGCCTGGACCTGCCCTGGCAGGAGGTGGACCTCGCCCACCTGCCGGCCGACCGGCAGGAGGAGGCGGTCGAGCGCTTCCTCGCCGACGACGCGGCCGTCCGGATCGACCCGGCCGCACCGCCGCTGCTGCGGATGACCCTGCTCCGCCTGGGGTCGCAGCGGGCCCGGCTGGTCGTCACGGTCCACCACCTGATCGTCGACGGCTGGTCGGAGCAGGTGCTGGGCGGCGAGCTGGTGCAGCTGGCCGAGGGGCGCACCCTGCAGCCGGTGCGCCCGTACCGGGACTTCCTCGCCTGGTGGGGGGGCCGCGACCACGACGCCGCCCTGCGCGCATGGAAGCAGGAGCTGGACGGCGTCACCGGGCCCACCACCCTCGCGGCGCCCGGCACCCCGCGAACCCGCAGCGGCGACGTCGCGGACGTCCGGCTGCCGCTGACCCCGGGCGACCTCGCCCCGGCCACGGGTCTCGGCGTCACCGCGAGCACGGTCGCGCGGGGCGCCTGGGCCGCCGTCCTCGCCGAGCTGACCGGTCGCGCGGACGTGGTCTTCGGCGCCACCGTCGCGGGCCGCCCCGGGGAGCTGGACGGCGTGGAGTCGATGGTCGGCCTGTTCATCAACACCGTCCCGGTGCGGGTGCAGGTCGATCCCGGCCTGCCGGTGGACGGCTTCCTCTCCACCGTGCAGCGCCGGCAGGACGCGATGGCCGACCACGTGCACCAGGGCCTGACCGAGCTCCACCAGGCACTGGGGGTCGACGCCCTCTTCGACACCCTGGTCGTCGTCCAGTCCTACCCGCCCGTGACGGCCGGGGCGGCCGGGGGCTCGTCGCTGCGGGTCACCCGGGTGGAGTCGCGGGCCCGCAGCACGTACCCGCTCGTCCTGGTCGTCGAGGCCGACGCGGTGACGCTGCAGTACGACAGCCTCCGGTTCACCCGGGAGCGGGCCGAGGGCCTGCTCGCGCGGTTCCGCGCAGTGGCGGAACGGCTCGCCCGAGGCGGCACGCATCCCGTCGCGGCCGTCCTGGAGGACCGGCCGGGGCCGTCCCGGGAGCAGGCCCTGTGCGACCTGTTCGCCCAGGTCCTCGGCGTCGAGACGGTGCGGGCCGACGACAACCTGTTCCGGCTCGGCTGCACCTCGCTGACGGCGACCCGGATCATCGGGCGGCTGCGGCGCGACCTCGGCCTCGAGGCCTCGATCGCGATGATCTTCCAGCACCCGACGGCGGGCGAGCTGGCCACCCTGGTCACGCCGGCCAGGCCCCGCCCGGCCCTGCGCCCGACCACCACCGTGGTCTGAAACCCCTTCGTGATCATGCAATCCGGGACGATCCTGCAATCCGAGGACGCCTCGGGGATGCTCGACCCGCACATCGGCCCCAGCCGGTCGCCCTCACGACCGGCTGGGGCCGTTCCCGTGACCGCATCGCGCCCAGGTTCTCGTTCTCGGATTGCATGATCGTCCAGGATTGCACGATCACGGGGTCGGGCGGGCGGGCATGCGTGCGCGACGGCCTCCCCGCCCGAAGTGGACGGGTCCGCCGTCGTGCCCGTGCGCCGCGCCGTCGCCGAACGCCGGGTGATCATGGAGGTTCGGGCGGGTGACCCGGGACGGTGGGGAGCCACCGTCCCGGATCGCCCGGCCGCAGGCCCGGGGAGAGGGTCAGCCCACCGGGCTGGCCACGCGCGAGCCCGCCAGGATGGACTCGGCGATCTCGCCGCTGCGGACCGCGATGTTGGACAGCAGGGACGACGACACCCCGTGGGTGTGCTCCGTCCCGCCCTGCAGGTAGATCCCGCCGGGCACGTCCGGGGTGGTGACGAGCCGGTAGTCCCGCTCGACCCGCAGCCGGCCCTCGCCGTCCCGCAGGCAGAACCGGTCGACGCCGGCCAGCAGCGCCTCCGGGGCCATCGCGTCGTAGCCGGTGGCCAGGACGACGACGTCGACGCCCAGCTCGCGCGGTGCGCCGTCGAGCAGCGACTGCAGGGTGAGCCGGACGACGCTGCCCGTCCGCTCCACCCGGGACATCCGGGTGAGGTTGAGGAAGTGCAGCCGCCGGTTGCGGTTCAGGTCCTCGTCGTACACGCGGCGGTAGAGGTCACGGATGAGGTCGGCGTCGACGACCGAGTAGTTCGTGTTCCGGTGGTAGCGCCAGAACGTCTCCCGGGTCTCGTCGGAACCCAGGTAGTAGTCGT
>Ga0302321_100001821_pt1 | contig 18215 bp, 14 predicted proteins | sample Fen_T0_1_FD_202505 | JGI IMG/M metagenome (GOLD analysis project Ga0302321, IMG submission 202505) | Peat permafrost microbial communities from Stordalen Mire near Abisko, Sweden - Fen_T0_1 | ecosystem: Environmental > Terrestrial > Soil > Wetlands > Permafrost | place: Sweden: Abisko...
TGCAATGCGATCCTTCGCAAATCGAACAAGTAATGCTGGCGATCATCGTGAATGCTGCCGATGCGATGCCGAAAGGCGGGAACCTGTGGATTGAATCGTGTGCGCTCGAGAGCGGACATGCGGTGCAGATTTCGATTCGGGATGATGGCTCGGGAATTCCGGCGGAGATTCTGCCAAAGATCTTCGAACCATTTGTCACGACAAAAGATCTGAACCACGGGACCGGGCTCGGACTGGCCGTGAGCCAGGGGATTGTGGAACGGCACGGCGGCAAGATTTCCGTGGATTCAGAAGTTGGAAAAGGAACGACTTTTACTATCACGCTGCCGGTGCGGGGTTCTAGTGCGCCATTGGAACCCGCCATGGTCAGCGCGGAAACAAAGAAGAGGTGATTACTTTGACGCCACAAGCAAAGCTACTGATCGTGGACGACGAATTGAGCGTACGCGATTCTCTGGCCAAATGGTTCCACGAAGAGGGATACGAGATTGGGACTGCCGAGGATGCCAACGGGGCGCTGACGCGCATGGCCGAGAAGCCCTGGGACGCGGCTCTGGTCGATATCAAAATGCGTGGGACCGATGGCATTGAACTGCAACGACGGATGCACGAGGTAGACCCCAATCTGATTGTGATCATGATGACCGGGTATGCGTCGGTGGAGACGGCGGTTACCGCACTAAAGAACGGGGCGTATGACTACGTTACGAAGCCCCTGGATCCGGATGAGATTGCTCACCTTGTGAAGAAGGCGCTTGCTCACAAGCGTACCGAGGAAGAAGTTGTGCGTCTGCGGGAGACGGTCGCTGAAGTCGCTCGGCCTGAAGACATCATCGGCGAGAGCGAGGCGATGCAGAAGGTGTTTCATGCGATTGAGACCGTGGCACCAACGGATGCAACGGTGCTGGTCACGGGTGAAAGCGGCACCGGGAAAGAGCTAGTGACACGCGCGATTCATCATGCCAGCACGCGACGGTTCCATCCGCTCGTAGTAATTCACTGCGGAGCATTGACGGAGACACTGCTGGAAAGTGAACTCTTTGGCCATGAGAAGGGGGCGTTTACTGGGGCTCAGTATCGGAAGAAGGGGAAATTTGAGATCGCGGAGGGTGGGACGGTTTTTCTCGATGAAATCGGAGACATTAGTCTGAAGACGCAGACCGACTTGCTCAGGGTGCTCCAGGAACATGAGATTGTGCGGGTGGGGAGTACGCAGTCTATCAAGGTGGACTTCCGGTGCGTGGCGGCGACGAACAAGAACCTTGAAAAGCTGATCGAAGACGGGCAATTCCGGCCGGATCTGTTCTATCGTCTGAATGTTTTTCATATTGAGCTTCCGGCGCTGCGCGAACGGCGGGACGACATTCCGCTGCTGGTGAATCATTTCGTGCGGAAGTTTTCGCTGCAAATGAGCAAGAAGATTAACCGCGTGAACCCGGTGGCGATGGACCTTTTGCAGCAGCAACCGTGGCCGGGGAATATTCGGGAACTGGAGAACGCCATTGAACGAGCGATGGTAGTGGCACAGGAACCAGAAATTCGGGAACAGGATTTTGTCTTCAAGGCCGCAGGTGGGCCCTCGACTAACGGTGGCTCGAAGTCTCTGGAAGAGATGGAAAAGTCGCACATCCTGCGAGTACTGGAGCAGTGCAGTTGGAATCAGACACGGGCCGCGGAGACACTGCAAATTGACCGGGTGACGCTACATCATAAGCTGAAGAAGTACGGTTGGAGCCGGCCTGTCGAAACGCGATGAAGAAGCTCGACCTGCTGCCGATCGGGGATCTCGATGAGCGAATCCTCGAAAATCTGGCTGGCGCGCTGACGGAGTCCCTGCGCGTGCCTTGCCGGCTTCTGGAACCGCCGCTTGACCCGAGGTTTGCGTTCCATCCCGAGCGCGGGCAGTACCATTCGTCTGAGTTGCTGGCCGCGATGCAACCCTACGCTGAAAACCGGGCATGGCGGGTGCTTGGAGTGACGGCAGTGGACCTTTATATACCCATTCTGACTTTTGTATTTGGTGAAGCTCAGATGGGCGGGCCGTGTGCGATCGTATCGCTGCACCGACTGCAGCAGGAATTCTACGGGCTGCCTCGGGATCATGGAGTTCTGATGGAGCGACTGGCGAAAGAGGCCGTGCATGAGGTTGGGCATACTCTCGACCTGACCCACTGCGACGACTACTCGTGCGCGATGGCGCCGTCGCATGCGGTGGAGTGGATTGACCTGAAAGAAGCATCGCTGTGTTCGTCGTGCCAGACCCGAGCGATGGAATTCGTGGGTTGAAGTCTCCTTGAATTTGAATTGAACAATTGCCGGCGGTCCGCATCACCAATCTACTGTAAGCATAGGCAGAGGGCCGTCGGTGTCGGCGGCCCGCCGTCAATTTGCGAGGATTTTCTCGTTCAGCTCTTGCAGAATTCTCTCCAAGTTACTGCAAACATTCATTTAAACGATACAAGAATTGTTAACGTATTCGGCCTGGCGCGTGCAATGTCCGAGGGATATCTCTCTAGCGCAGCCACTTCCGCAGAGAAGACTGGACCCAGCCGATGTTGCAAAAATGCGCGAACCCGGGATGCACTGTCCCATTTCGATCCCTACATGAAGGTAAGTTGTTTCTGGCCGAGACGCTCGCGCTCGATGCCGAGTCAAACCCTGACGGAACACGGCGCAGGCTTCGAAAGCGCGAGCATTTCTGGCTATGCGCCGACTGTGCCGCGATTCTCACTTTGCACTTTGACGCCACGGCGGGCATGATAACTCTGCCTCTCTGTCGTCCGCCCGTGGTGATGCCAGTGCGTCCGAGGTCAGTTGCTGCGGGGCGGTGGTGAAAGGGGGCCTGCGATGAATTTCCGAATCAAACTTCCCTTGCCTTGCTCCGTCTGCGGCCAGAATGCAGTTCGCCACAATGGATGGTTCCTTGTAACGGAAAACCGGTGGCTGGACCGACTGAGAATCTACGATTGGAATCCCTCGCTCGCGGCAGGGAACGAAGTTGAGAGTGCCTGCTGCCGACAGCACTTGAGAACCTTAATGGAAAATTGGGTGAGTCAGTCGAGCGTTCATCTTGCGCCGCGTGATGAAGAACCTCCGGCAATCGCGGGAATCCCGGTCAGGGATGATTTCCAGGCGGCGGAGCGGGTGGGAGGACGACTGGTGGCAGAGTTAGCCGTTTACCGCGAACCCTTCTCGCGGGACTGGACCGGCACACGCGAAATCCTTGAAAGCATTGTTGACGCTATACCCCGGAGCGAGGAGGAGATCGAAAGCTACGAAATGGAATTCCGCTCCCCGGATCTGCTTCACGACACTGCGCACGAACTGGCCCTTCGCTAACGGCGCTGGCGGAACTGGAACCGAGCCTGATATTGGGGAACAAGGATTAGTTCCGCCGGCGCTCCCTCCAATCCTTCCAATCTTTTTCGACTTTCTGAGCCATGATTTGTGCTGCCTTCGCCAGCCAGGTTTTCTTTCGCCTGCGCAGGTCTTTCAGGATCGCATTTCGTTTCTCGGCGGTGCCCGCGTGGATGTTCGCGGTCTCTCGCCCCATGGCTTGGAGAAGGCGTAATTCGCTTTTGCTGTTCCCAAGCGCCTGGAGCTCGATTCGCGAACAATGCGGGGAAAGGCGGCGAACGATCCAGTGGCTTCGCATCTGTACAAAAGGATCGGGACAGCGAACTGCGCGTTTCAGAATGGCTGAGTAGAGAATCTCGGCGGGCGCGAGCTCTGGATGCAGCCAGTGCAGAGCGGAACCGGTAAGGGCTTTCGCCTCGCGGGCGATGCGTCCACCGTTCCATTCGGCGATCGCAACCAGTCGCACGCGTCCGAGGCTCCCCAACCCGGCCACACGACGGGCCAACCGGTAGCGCAGACCAGACTGTGGGAGCATGTGCTCAATCGCTTCGCGCGCGCTTTCAGAAATTGTGCCGCGGACAGTGGGAAGGCGATCGACCTTTTGCCAGAACAGGACGGGATCCCGGAGCTTGCCCTCGGCAATCTCGCGAAGCCAAGCGTGGTCCTCTTCCAGGACAAAGGGCCGGCCGCCCTCGGCCATGCCGTTTTCGTAGCCTTCGAGGATGGCGGCAGCGGAACGCTTCGGATCCATGTGAAGGTGCTGCTCCCGCGCAGCCAAAGATGCGCTGGTCGCCAGTCTAACTAGATCGTTGGTGTAGGGGTAGGCATAAGCCTCGTCAAAATCGTTCACGCCCCAAACTAAGCGTCCGTCTACGTCGCGCCAGGTTCCGAAGTTCTCAACATGGAGATCGCCGACGGAGAGGATATGGGGGACATCATCGAGTTCACCGCATCCATCCGGCCACAGCTGAAGCCAGCGGTAGAACGTGGCGCGGAAAAACGGGAAGATCGCCTCCGCCATTCGTTCATGCTTCAACTGTAAATCGGGATCCACGATACGCACGTGGCGGCGCAGCCATTCCTCATACTTCCTGGTTGCTTTTACGATGTTCATGTCGGTTAGCAACGATAAGTAGAGGGAAACACCGTGTCAAGGAATGAGCGCCGGGCGGCCGTGGTGGTCAAACGAGGAGAGTAATCCAGAGCGCGGTTTCCCCTCCGCGCTCCGGCACCGCGAACTAGGAGACCAGTTCACGGTGAAATGGTAGAAAGGAGCAGACTGCTGGCTCATTTTTTGGGCGTGAACTTAAAGATGCTCTTCAGCGAACCGGCGGCTTCAGAGACGGACACGTATCCCTTGGTAGCACCGACGGGAATTGTGGCTGTCAGGTAGGTGTCGGACACCACGGTGAAGCTGGCTGGCTTTCCGTTGAAGGCGACGGAGGACGCGCTGTTGAACCCGTGGCCGAAGATACCGATCGTGGTTCCAATCTTGCCAAGAGGATACTGCGGCTGTACGAACGGGACCAAGCCACTGTTGAAGTTATAGAAAACGCCACGGCCGATGCGTTGACCATTGTCGCCTCCTTGTGAAGTGGTGCCGTAGAAAGTGCCGTCCGGATTCAACGCCATCGGCGAACTCAAGTAGCAGCCTGTAGCCGAACTGTCAGTACACGGATTGGAGAAGCCGCTGTAGAGATCTGTATAGACTCCCTTGGTCGTAATCTTGAACAAGCTGTCCTGACCGCACCCGCCGCCGTAGCAAGCAGTGGAAGGACCGTACAAGCTTCCGTCCGTTCCAACCGTGAGCGGAATTTGTGGGTCCTTGGCGAGGTCCACGGAAAAATCAAAGCTGTGCAATAGTGTCACTTTTCCGGCGGTGGTGAGTTGGACAATCGTGCCTTGGTCATTGATGCCACCCCTGCTCGCCGTGCCATAGAACTTGCCATCTGTTCCCTGACTCAGTCCCGCGAGGGGATACCTGCCATTGGTGAAATCGAACGAATAAAGGATCTTTTCCTTGCCCTTCGGAGTGATCTTGAAGGCTGCGCCATTGTTGGTACCAAGTGTTCCGCCTTGGTTGGTGGTGCCGTAGAAGTTGCCATCCGTTCCGAGAGTCAAAACACTTGGATAGGCGCCGTCATTGGCTGCCTGACCCTGGAAGGTGTAGAGAGTCTTGAAAGTGCCGCTCGTTGAAACTCGAAAAAATGTTCCGTAGAGAGTTGGACCTTGTCCGGGGCTGGTCGTGCCGTAGAGGTTGCCGTCTGTTCCCAGAGTCAGGGCGCTGGGGTTGGAACTGAACTGTCCTTGAAATTGCGGGAAGGTATAGATGACGCTGAAACCGTTCTGTCCTTGAGCGGGGTCGTACCTGAAGATGACGCCGCTGGACGCACTGTTGAATTGCCAGAAGGCGCAAGTGCCATAAAGGAGGCCATCGGGGCCCAGCGTCAGACCTGAGTAGCAAACTGTTCCAGAGAGATCACCGGCAGCCCAAAGCAGCGACTCCGTACCAACCGGTGTGACCTCGAAGATCTGGGCGGCATTAGGATTGAGGGTGCCATAGTAGTTGCCGTCCTGTCCCAAAGCCAATTGACCGTTGGGACCGGTTTGGGAGCTGTCGATCGCTCCGAAATCATAGAGCGGGGTATAGATCTGGGCTTGGGCTGGACTTACGGATCCACCCCACGCGAAGGCTAACAATGCCAGGGAAATGATGGCGAGGGAAAGGGTTCTTTTCTGATGGCTACCACGAATCATGAAGCGTCTCCTGGAATGCGATTTTGCGAACGGGGGAAAGGGTCGGAGGACTCGGTATTTCGTTTGAAAAATCAAAACTAAATCCTCCTCAACTCGAGCTCACTTTGGGCGAAAAAGCGGAGGCCGTCAATTCTCCGTGAGTCACGCCACGACCAAGCTTCGATCACGCCGCAAGCAGCTTATTCCTCATCGAGATACGCCAATTGGTCACGCCGTTGGTGGCCTCGAAAAAATGGTCGGACGAACCCGACGACGGGGCCGCAATCGCGGGGTAGTGCTGTGCTAGACTGAAATCCCTCCCTGAGACAGTCCCAAGATGCCAACAGATGTGTCCTCGAATGCGATTGTCCGATTTGGCGTGTTTGAGGCCGACCTGCGCTCCGGTGAACTTCGGAAAAGCGGGGTGAAAGTCAAGATTCAGGAACTGCCGTTCCAGGCGTTACGGTTGTTGCTGAGCCGACCGAATGAGGTGTTGAGCCGGGACGACCTGCGGCAGTCCCTGTGGCCCGATGGCGTATACGTTGATTTCGACCGGGGAGTAATCAGCGCCATCAACCGGCTGCGCGACGCGTTAGGTGATTCCGCCGAGAACCCAGTGTTTATCGAGACTGTCGGACGCAGGGGGTACCGGTGGATTGCGCCGGCGCAGATTTCGGAACCGGTCCAGGCTGCTACCTCTCAGGCGGTACCCGAGGGGACTTCCGCTGTTTCGCCATCGCACTCTCACGGCTGGCGGTATGCGTTCGCTGCACTTCTTGTCACGGGTCTCGCTCTCGGCGGCGCACTATGGTTGAGACACAACTCGACGAATTCCCGTTCCTCCAGGGAGGCAAGCGCCCTGACGCAGGCAGGCTTCACTCACCGGCCCGCCAATCGCGAGGCCGAAGAGTTCTACCTCAAGGGACGGTACTACTGGGAAAAGCGCACTCCCGAAAGTCTCAACACAGCAGTGGACTCATTCACGCAGGCGATTGTTCATGATCCGAATTACGCGCAGGCCTATGTGGGCCTAGCGGATTGTTACAACCTGTTACGCGAGTACACGGCAATGCCCTCTTCCGAGGCGTATCCGCGCGCTTTTGCCGCCGCGAAAAAAGCAGTGGAACTCGACGACCAGTCATCGCAGGCACACGCGTCGCTGGCTTTTGTTTCTTTTAATGGAATGTGGGACGCCGCTGCGGCAGACCGGGAATATCGACGGGCGATTTCTCTGGATCCAAAGAATGCGATCGCACGCCACTGGTACGCCACCTATCTTGAGTCGCTGACCCGTTACAGCGAATCGATCGCAGAGGTTGAACGTGCGCAGGCGCTGGATCCGGGATCGAAGTCGATCCTGGCGGACAAGGCATCGATCTTCTTTGCGGCGGGACGGAAGCAGGAGGCGATTGCGCTTCTGCAGCAAATGGAAGAGAACGAGCCTAACTTCAGCTCTCCTCATCGTTATTTGGCGGGGATCTACTTGCTGATGGGCGACTATCCCCATTACCTGTCGGAATCGAGAACAGCTGCGGTTCTAATGCACGACGCTACCGGTTTAGACATTGCCAATGCGACCGAGAAAGCATTCGCTACGGGTGGAGGCCCTGGCCTTCTGGAAGCGCTGCGCCTGGAACAGCAAAAGCTTTACGATCGGGGGCAATTTTCCCCGTACTATTTGGCGCAGACGTACGCTTTCCTTGGCAATAAGAAAGAAGCTCTGCGGTACTTGAAAGTAGCCTACAACCAACACTCGGACGGTTTGGCAGAAATTAAATCCATTCACGCGTTCGACAATCTGCACGACGAACCCGCCTACCGCCAACTTCTGGGTGACTTGGGATTGCCGCCGATGCAGTGATGGCCGCTTCCGCGCTCTTCTGCCATAAGGATCCCGCAGTACCGTCGGGAACGACGATCCGAGAAAAAACGCCCACATCCCGGGCGTGGGATGTGGGCGGAGGGAGTGTTATTTCAGTGCAAACCTAGCTCGCGTAATACGCGGCGTTCTTGTCGACGAATTCCTTCTTGTCCTCGGGGACATCCTCGACGGCAAAGAGGGCATCGGAGGTGCAGGCGGGGACACACGCGCCACAATCGATGCAGCCGGCGGGATCAACGTAGAGTTGCGTTACTTCTTCCACTTTGGGTTCATCGGTCTTGGGATGAATGCAGTCGGTCGGGCAGACATCTACACAAAGATGGTCTTTAATACAGTTGTCGGTGATTACGTACGCCATATTCTCCTCAGTCCCCTTTCAGATGAATGCACATCCAAGTTAAGGCGTGGCGCGCCTTGTGTGCCGTGACGATGATCACAGGGTAGTGTGGCGTATCTGTCACTTGGGTATGTGACGGTGATCACAGCGATGATGGACGTCGGAAATGTAGAAAAGATGACAACTAAAAGAACCAAGGGAAACAAACAGAATTGCCCGGCCCAACCCCACGACCCCACATGCCGCCACCTGGCGGCGGGCCGGGCATTCGCCCCTCGCGGGATTCCGAATAACCGCGCAGAACAGATTCCGTTTCCGCCGCCTCGCTCCTGAGGAATGACAACACCTCAGTTTGGTCAAGCAGAGTGCTTCCCCTTTTTGAGTGGTATGATTTTCGCCGCGCATGACCTTCCAATTCCTTCGCACACGCTTTCTAGTGATACTCGGATTTATCTTGTTTTCCCCGTTCAGCCATGTCGTCTTGGGCGCTGACCATGCATCTACTCCCGCGAAGTACACGGTACGGATGGTGCAGGAATGGATTCCCATGTCGGACGGGGTAAGACTTTCGGCTACGCTCTACATGCCGGAAAATGCCAAGCCGGGAGAGAAGTTCCCTGCCCTGCTGGAATACTTGCCCTACCGCAAAGATGATGCGATGGCGGCGCGGGATTATCCCATTCATTCTTATTTCGCGGCGCGGGGATATGTGAGCGCGCGCGTGGATATTCGCGGATTTGGGACCAGTGAAGGGACGCCGACCGAACGGGAATACTCCAAGCAGGAACAGATGGATGCGGAAGAGGTGATCGCGTGGCTCGCCAGCCAGTCGTGGTCGAGCGGCGCGGTCGGAATGTTTGGCATTTCGTGGGGAGGGTTCAATTCAATTCAGATGGCGATGCGCCACCCGCCGGCTTTGAAAGCCATCCTCGCGGTCGATGCGACGGAAGCGCTGTTCCACGACGATGTTCACTATGTGGACGGACTGATGCACTTCGATGAGTTTGAGTTGAACATGGATCTTGCGCCAGCCATGACGGGCGCGCCCGACTATACGCTGGACGAAAAGGTGCTTGGGCCGCGCTTTGATTCAGCACCATGGTCATTGCTCTATTTAAAGCACCAGCGTGATGGAGATTTCTGGCACGAACCGCTGCACCCACTGAGCGAAATTAGGATTCCGTGCTTCCTGATTGGCGGGCTGTATGACGGGTACCGGGATTCGATCCCGCATATGTTTGAGCAAGTGAAGGCTCCTCTGAAGGCCATCATCGGACCGTGGAATCACACGTTCCCAAACGACGCGGATTTCGGTGTGCAGATCGAGTGGCGCGATCAGGCAGTGCGCTGGTGGGATTATTGGCTGAAGAAGCGCGAGACTGGGATCATGGGCGAGGATCGGCTGGCTATTTACATGCGAGACTGGCATCCGCCGGATCCGCACTTGAAAGAGATTCCAGGAAAGTGGCGGGGGGAAGATGGGTGGCCTCCGCGTGATGTTCGGAACACGGCGCTTTATCTCTCCGACTTGCACATGTTGTCCACTGAACCCAGCAAGCCAGGAACGAACCAGTTGCGATACGTTCCATCGATTGGAGTGGAAGCAGGATTCTGGTGGGGGGAATTGCTAACAGACCAGCGTCCTACGGATGCGTTCAGCATGACGTATGACTCGGCGCCGCTGACGCAGGAACTTACGGTGCTGGGGCGTCCCCATGCACTGCTTCGGGCCGGAGCGTCTGCGCCGTTGGCGGATTGGTTTGCCCGGTTGTGCGATGTTGCCCCAGATGGCACCGTCACGTTGGTGACAGGAGCGGGATTGAGTGGGGCGCAGCGGGAATCGGCGTCGGATCCTAAGGACCTGGAACCCAATCATATTTATTCACTCGACATTGAGATGCACTTTACGACGTGGACTTTTCCGCGCGGACACAGGATTCGATTGGCGGTGTCGAATGCGCTCTGGCCGATGATTTGGCCGACTCCGTATGCGATGACCACGACTTTGCAAATGGGTGGCGAGGATGGGTCACGGTTGCTGCTGCCCCTAGTTGGCGCCGCGGTGTACCCTGCGCCTAAGTTCTCGGCTCCGGAACCGATGGAAGAACGCCAGGACATGCAAGCTGGCGGATTGCCATTTCCGGGAGAATGGAAAACCGAACGCGATCAGTTAGCAGGCAAGACTAAGGTGAATTGGAAGGGAAAAACAGAAGAGACGTATCCGTGGGGGAAGGAAACTGATTTCGAAGAAATCACCTACGAGGTGGACGACAATCATCCTGAATCAAATTCCGTGCAGGGAGAAGCGGCGATTGTCATGGCTTTGAAAGACAGGACACTCACGTGGCGGGGGCACCTGAGTCTAACGAGCGATGCCAAGAACTTCTATTACAAGTACGTTCGCGAGTTTGATCGTGATGGAAAGCTGCTCAGGCAGAAGACGTGGGATGAGACGGTGGCGCGGGATCACCAGTAATTTGAGACGGCTCGACCATCATCAGTGATTTCGCGAGCGTTGATTGGTCCGCGACGAAAGTAACTCGTCGTCCCCCCTCGCATTGCGGATAGTATGTCGTTCATGGGTTCTGTTTCGCCAACCCCGGCACTGGTGCAGATGAAGAGTGGAGAAGGACTGCCGCCGATTGTGATCGCGCACGGGCTCAGTGGAACGATTCAAGTCACCAAATTGGCGCTTAACGTTGAGACTCCGCGCCCCATTTATGGAATACAGGCTAAAGGCCTGGATGGACTGGGTGAACCATTTGATCGTGTTGAGAACATGGCAGAGCATTACATGGGTGCGATTGACGAACTCTGCCAGCATGGACCTTGCATCCTGATTGGGTACTCGTTTGGAGGACTGGTAGCGCTTGAAATTGCGCAGTGCTATGCGAGCAAGGGGAAGCCCGTTCCGATGCTGATCCTTTTGGATACGTACCCGCATCCACGCTTCATGCCATGGAAATGGCGTGCGAGCCTTTTCGCCAGGCGAATGCTTATTCACGCGCAGCGGGTGAAGCAATTGCCATTGCGAGATGGGATCTCGTATTTTGTGAGCGGGGCGAAGCGGAAGGGAATCGGTGAAAAAGCTCTTGAACGGACAACACCCGAACTTGTCGAGCCTCCAACGTTGGCTTTCCGGAAAGAGGCACGCCGGCGGGTGAACCACTACGCTTACCGCGCGTATGAGAACTACCGGCCGCGCTACTATCCAGGGAAGATCAGTTTCGTGACAACGTCAGAGAAGACGTTCTTTCCGGGAGATCCGTTCCAAATATGGACACCACTGACGAGAGAATTTGAAGTGGAAACAATACCGGGGAACCATCTCAACATTCTGACGACAGAATTTCTGCCCTTGGCTGCAGTGCTGAGCCAATACCTGCAAAAAGTGCCCTAGTTGGGCCGACGAACTATTGTGAGCAGGCCGGTGCACTCTGCGACTTGTAAACCTTTCCATCCTTCATGATGAAATCAAGGTTTTCGAGCACACCGATGTTTTGCAGTGGATCGCCACTTACCGCAACGATATCGGCGAACTTGCCGGGTTTGACGGATCCGATCTCGCTGGAATGACCGAGGAGGTCTGCAGCGTTCGTGGTCGCGGCCTGGATGGCCTGCATCGGGGTCATTCCATACTTCACCATGAAGGCGAATTGCTTGGGACTGGAACCGTAGGGGCAAACACCCAGATCCGTGCCAAACGACATTTTCACTCCGGCGGCTACCGCTTTGCGAAAGTTCTGGCGATGCTTTTCGCCGAGTTCGCGATCATGCTCAAGGAAATCGGCGGGAATCGTTCCCTTCTTCCCTGCTTCCTGAATGCACTCTTCGTCGTAGATATCCATGTCGAGATAGGTTCCATGCTGCTTGGCAAGGGCAATGCCTTCGTCGTCGATCAGAGTCGCATGTTCGACGGAAGCTACGCCCGCACGAATTGCGTTCTTGATTCCCTGGGCGTTGTGGGCGTGCGCTTCCACTCTGAGACCGAAGTTGTGGGCTTCGTCGACGATTGCCTGCAATTCCTCGAGGGTGAACTCAGTGGAGTTCGGGCTGCTACCGTGCGTGAGGACTGCTCCGGTGGAGAGAACTTTGATGTGGTCGACGCCGTCGTGCGCGAGCAGGCGGACTTTCTGGCGAGCCTCCCATGGATTGTTTGCTTCACCGTAGTGAAGATCCCACGGCAATTGCATATCGGGAGCTTGCCCAGTCATCGCGCCGGCTCCGCCGGTTATGGTGATGTAGGCGCCGGCGACGTACATGCGGGGTCCAATGATATCGCCGCGATTGATGGCATCGCGCAAAGCAATATCGTTGAGGGCGCGGTAGGTGCCAACGTCACGAACGGTGGTGAATCCGGAGAGTAGAGTGGCACGCGCGTTCGGGACGGATTCGAGAACGATCTGCGAAGCAGTCTTCTTGAGGACGTTGAAGGGCTCGCCGTTCGCGAGGGAGTCTCCGTCGGCCAGGTGAGTGTGGCAATCAATCAGGCCGGGGAGGACGGTCTTGTCCGAGAGGTCAATCCATTTGGCATCGCCGGGGATGTGGAGGTCTTTGCCCACAGCGGCGATCTTGTTGCCGACGATCATGATTTTCTGGTCGGTGAGGACGCTGCCGGAGTCAGGATCAATGAGGCGGCCGGCGCGGATGACGGTGACTTGGGCGGAGGCGCAGAGAGTTAGCATCAAAGCGCAAACCAGCAGCGTGAGTTTTTTCATGAAGTCCTCGCAAGGAACTGCAGTTCATTGCCGGTGGATCAGGGTTGGCTAGTCTGCCGCAACGGTTTTGCTCTCGAGCCCGCTCTTTAAATCCCCGGCTAACAACTGATGAAAGAGCTGTTCGCCAGCCTCGCGACGCGCTGAGAGGCGGCCTGCTCCGTAGGCGCGGGACTTGAGGCCACGCTGCACGGATTCGCAGATGCCGAGGTCTTCGTCTTGCACGCGATTGCCTACGGCTACGCTTTGCTCGTTATAGACACGAGCGGACTCGCTCACGTCACTGAAATAGAAATCGAAGACTACGCGGCAGTGATCGACATCGACTGGGATTACGAGATTGGTGTCCAAGTAGCCCTCGTAGCAATTGAACATGAAGTTCGGGTGAAGCCAGAAATACCAGGCGCGGTCTCCCTTGCGGGTGGCGCCGGTAGCAGCATCTTCGTCGGAGCTGACCATGGGACTGGATTGCAGGCAATAGCGGTCTTCGTTTTCGATGGTGTATTGCTTGTAATCGAGCACTGAACTCAGCGCTTTGTGGAGGTGGGGGACGTGGTAACCACCGTCGAGGTAGTTGTCCACAAACACTTTCCAGTTGCAGTGGATGTCGTAGGTCTTGGTGTCGAAGTGATGAAGCTTCGTCAGGCCGAGGGGAGCTACACGCTTCACTAGCCCACCCAGAAACTCGGTGAGTGGCTCAGCCTGCGGGTCGAGGTTGACAAAAACGAAGTTCTCCCAAGTTTCGACCTTCACCGGCACAAGACCGTTCTCTTTGCGGTCAAAGTTCTTTACGCCATCAAATTCGGGCATGCCCTTAAGCGCGCCGTCGAGGCCATAATTCCAACCGTGATAGGGGCAGTGCAGGATGGAGGCATGGCCACATGGTTCAGTAACTACCGCGGCGGCATGATGGCGACAGACGTTGAAAAAAGCGCGTAGGATCCCATCATTTCCGCGAACGGCGACAATTGGTTCGCCGGCAATCGTTGCGGTCACGAACTGGCCTGGGTTCCTAACTTGATCGGTGCGCCCCAAAAACTGCCATGTACGCGAGAAGACGGTCTGACGTTCAAGTTCGGCAATCCGGGGGTCGGTGTACCACGGGCCCGGAATGGTGGATGCCTCAGCGATGGGAGCTTGGGCGTCATAGCTGGCGAGGATATCTTCTACGGTGTTCGCGGTGTTCATGCTCTTTTCCCAGATTGCGCTTTGTCGGATCCAATGGCCCGACGGAGGAGTTCAACGAACTGCTCGATACGCGCCTCTTTCTTTTCTGGCACGGTGCCGGACTTGCGGAACAGGCCAGGGTCGAGTTCTTCGGTGAGCAGGGCGTCCTGAAAACGATCCATGGTCCATTCGAGGATGGAACCGATCAGATCCACGTCGAGGTCGGATCGCAGTTCTCCGTTCTTCACACCATAGGCAACAAAGTCACGCCAGCCGTAGGGATCTGCTTCCACCAGGAAGCGATTGATCTCGCGGCGAAGTGCGAGATCGGTTCCGTAATTTCCTACAAGATAAATGCGGTAGGAAGCCCAGTTGTCGCGCACCATGTTCTCGGTGCGGCTAAGCCAATAGCGCAGGACTTCGAAAAATCCGGCTGCTTGTACTTCAGCAGGAGCCTGCATGTAGCGGGGGAAGGACTGGACAGCTTTCTTGTAGGCTTCGAAAAACAGGCCGTCTTTGCTTTTGAAGTGCTGAAAAACCGAACCCTTAGCGATCCCCAATTGGGCAGCAATGTCTTCGACACGAGCTGCGTTGTATCCGCGCTCGGCAAAGTGCCGAATTGCGATTTCCACGATGCGACCACGCTTTGCCTCGGATCGAGGGCGCGGCTTGGTATCCCTCCTCAACTGGGCAGGTTTGGCCAGACTATTCGTAATGCTCTCCACAACATCCCCCTAGGTTCGGTTTGACCCCAAGTCAGTGCAAGATATCTCACTGTAAAACTATTTTTCAATGGCTTTTTGCTTGGGGTTTCGTTAACTTTCTGATCCAGCAATCTAGTCGATTTTTGACCGCAGGTCAACTCCTAATGTCTCGTGCAAACTCGGTTTACGATGCGGTCATTATTGGGGCAGGTCACAACGGCCTGACTGCTGCGGCTTATCTGGCACGAGCTGGATATTCAACGCTGGTGCTGGAGCGCCGCGACATTGTGGGCGGGTGCTGTGTGACGGAGCAGATTGCGCCCGGGTGCCGCGCTTCGACTACCTCTTATATTGCGAGCATGCTGCGTCCGGAAGTGATCCGTGATCTAAGACTGGCGAAGCATGGACTGCGCATGGTGCCTTGCGACCCGGCTTTGCAAGTTCCCTTCCCCGATGGGCATGTTGTTTCCTGGTGGTCGAGTCGCGATCGTGTAGTGGATGAACTGCGCAAGATTTCAGCGAAGGATGCAGAAACGTTTGTACGTGTCGATGATCGTCTGAAGAAGTTGGCTCGATATCTGCAACCATTTTTCCTGGAGCCGCCCCCGGAGCCGGGGACACAGTCATTCGATGGGTGGAGCGATTTGTTTCGCGCCGGAAAACGATTTCGAGGAATCTCTTCGGGCGAAATTTCGGAACTCGTTTCCTTTCTTACGGGGTCGCTGGGCGATTTTCTTGATCGCAATTATGAATCAGAGAAGGTGAAGACGCTTTTTCTCGCGAATAACGTCTACGGGAAGCACGGAGGACCTTATCAGCCGGGGAGCGCGCTCGGGTTGATGTTCCATCTGCTGAGCGGCGGCGAACATGAGTTGCAGGGTTTTTACGGGCATGTCATGGGAGGGATGGGGGCGATTACTCATGCCATGGCAGCGGCCGCGCGGGAGTTTGGTGCGGAGATTCGCACGAATGCCGAAGTAAAACAGATTGATTCGCGGGCGGGGCGGGTTCGCGCGGTGGTATTGGAAGACGGGACTGAGATTCGCGCGCGCGTCGTGCTCTCGAATGCGGACCCGAAGAGGACGTTTCTTGGATTGGTTCCCGAACGTGATTTGCCTGTCGAGTTCGTGAAGGCGGTGCGCGGCATAAAAATGGATGGACCGTGTGCCAAGGTGAACATGGTTCTGTCCGAAGAGCCGCGTTTTACGGGGACGCCAGTTGGGTACGATCCGCAGCAACGGTCACTGTTTACGCTGGTGCCTTCGTTGGAGTTTGCGGAGCGGTGCTATGACATCGCGAAATTCGGACAGATTCCGGAAGAACTCTGGGTGGATTGCGTGATTGCTACGAATGCCGACCCGTCACTGGCACCTGCTGGCAAACACGTCATGACTTGCTTTGTGCAATATGTTCCTTACAAGTTGCGCCAGGGAACCTGGGATGAGAACCGCGAATTGCTTGGGGATCGTGTGGTGAAGAAGATCGCGGAATATGCGCCGAATGTTCCGAACTCGATCCTTGCCCGACAGGTGCTCACGCCTCTTGATTTGGAACGGACGTATGGGCTCACGGAAGGCAACATCTTCCACGGGGATTTGAATCTCGAACAACTCTTTTTCAATCGTCCAGTCTCGGGGTGGTCGCAATATCGCACACCGATTGCAGGATTGTATCTTTGTGGGGCGGGGGCGCATCCGGGTGGCGGGGTCACGGGAGCGCCGGGACACAATTCAGCGCAACAGGTGCTACGTGATTTAAAGAAAGGGAAATTTAAGGGGGCGGTGGCATGAGCGCGAGCGCATCGCACAAAACAGCTGACTTCGTCATCCTTGGGGCGGGAGTGATGGGCGCCTCCATTGCCTTTCAACTGGCGCGGCGCAAGGCTGGCCGCATCGTTATCCTCGACAAGGATCATGCAGGGAGCGGGGGTAGCGGACGGTCTTCTGCCCTCATCCGCATGCACTATACGTTCCCGCCCGAAGTGCAGATGGCGCTTGTGAGCCTGAAGATGTTCCAACACTGGACGGAGATCGTTGGGGAGGCAAGTGTTTTTCGACACACGGGATTCGTGCGTCTGGTTCATCCAAACGATGCGGAGCGGTTGAAGAAGAATGTGGCTATGCAACGATCGCTCGGAGTCAACGTCGAACTCATCGATAAGCATCAGTTGAAAGCGCTGGAACCTGATTGGGTGGTGGATGACATCGATCTGGCTGCTTACGAGCCGGATTCCGGTTATGGTGACGGCAACGTGGTCGCAAATGACTTCCTCAGCCGAGCGAGGGATTTGGGAGTGGAGTACGTTCCGAAGACAATGGCGTCGTCATTTCTCATTGACGGCGGTCGCGTTCGCGGCGTGAAGACTGAGCAAGGCGAGATTCATGCGCCGGTCGTCATCGCCGCCACTGGTCCGTGGACTCGGCCCCTGTTCCAGGGCACGGGATACGATCCGCCGATCGAAAACGAATACCATCAGGTCGCAATTCTGAAGAACGCGCCGGGCATGAAGGGCGGAGGCTGCGCTTGCATTGATTCGATCACGCTGACTTATATTCGCTCGGATGGAGCGGACAAATGTCTGGTCGGGGATTTCTTTGGTACGCGGCCGGTTGATCCGGACAACTTTCCCCAGCGCGCTTCGGAGGCGGACTTGGAAGAGATTCTTGAGCGGGCATCGCGGCGACTGCCCAAGCTTGAGAATGCCGAGGTAGTGCGCGGCACGACGGGTGTTTATGATGTCACTCCCGATTCGTGCGCCTTGCTCGGGCCGGTGCCGGGAATTTCCGGGTTGTATATTTGTGCGGGATTCTCGGGGATGGGTTTCAAGATTTCCCCGGCGATTGGCATCGTGATGTCAGAACTCATACTGGACGGTGCGGCAACTACCGTGGACATCTCGGCATTTCGGCCTACGCGGTTCGCCGAAGGCAAGTCGATTCATCCGGAGTTTGAATATGAGCGCGACTATGGATCGCAGTTGAAGCCGCCAGTAAACCGCCGACCAGGACAGTCGGAAAGGAGAAGTCATGATGAACGAAACGATTGAACAATACAAACAGCGCATACTTGCTCACGCGCAGGGTCAAGACCCGATCAAGGTGCAGGCAGCGACGCCGAAGAAGTTGGAGCGCCTGATCAAGGGCGTGAGCACGGCGAAGTTGCGCAAACGCCCAGCGCCGGACAAATGGTCCGTCGCGGAGATACTTGCTCATCTGGCAGACGTTGAGATTGTGATTGGCTGGAGGATGCGTTCGGTTCTCGGGGCACCTGGCATCAACGTTCAGGCCTACGATCAGGACGCATGGGCCGCCGCGCTG